>Ga0209777_10008128_pt1 | contig 11534 bp, 8 predicted proteins | sample FrelakmetHBP12HB_FD_187147 | JGI IMG/M metagenome (GOLD analysis project Ga0209777, IMG submission 187147) | Freshwater lake sediment microbial communities from the University of Notre Dame, USA, for methane emissions studies -HBP12 HB (SPAdes)... | ecosystem: Environmental > Aquatic >...
TCTAGCTTCAGTCGGCGACTATGGCTTCGAAAGTGAGAACACGATCGATGTCGAGGGAGTCAACTTCTGTCGCAGACTGAAGCTAGACAAGGGAACCACGGAAATTACCAAAACCGTGCCAGTCAGCGACGGACGAGTGACCATCGACAGCGGGGACGCGGCGGATCGCACGACGAAGATCACTCACGTGATCGTGGTCAAGAAATCAGGGGAATGAAGCCAGGGTACAATCCTCCCCGCGCGAGGCAATCTCGATCGCTAACCAAGGACGATTCGTATGCTTTTACTCACCTGTTGCCCGAGGCGGATTCGTGAATCCACCAAAACGTAGCCGCCGACGACAGTCGGCGCACTATTCCTCAGTCAGAGAAGTCAGCGCCGACTGCCGTCGGCGGCTACGGTTTCTTGAATCCGCCCTGGCTGTTGCCGCCTTGCGCTTGACGCTGCAAGGGCAAGAGTTTATATTGAACTTAGTTGCGGTCACGTCGCCCTTTGGTCGCTAACGGAATGAATGCTATGAAGACAGTGAAGACTCCGCGCGAGGTCATCTCCTTCACGCTCATTGAGTTATTGGTGGTGATTGCCATTATCGCGATACTCGCCGCCTTGCTGTTGCCGGCGCTCGCGAGTGCAAAAAACAAGGCTAACCGAATCAAGTGCACCAGCAATCATCATCAGATCGCTCTGGGTTTTCATATGTATGCGAGCGACGCTGAGGATCGTTTTCCCATTTATCCCGACTGGGGTGATTGGGGCGGGAAGACGGGCCCGATGACGCTACACGGGGGACCTTATCCCATCGATCAACGGCCTTTAAACAAGTACGTGCCGGCCGTTGAGACCTTCCACTGCCCGGGCGACAAGGGTGATTCTCTGTGGAAAGCATCGTTCCCGCCGAACATCCATAGCTGCTATGACGGCTGGGGCAACAGCTACCTGGCCGTGTGGGCGGTCGAAACGCTACGGATTAAACATGTGACCGGCGATTCCCTCACCCCGGGAGATCCGGGCGGCATTCCCATGAAAATGACCGAGATTGCACGCCATCCGTCCAACAAGCTCATCGAAGGAGACTGGCTCTGGTGGGCGGACCGGGACAAGAACGATCCGTGGAGCCAATGGCACAACTTTAGGGGGCAGTACCGGATGAACGTGATGTACGGGGATGGGCACACGGAGTTCTTCCAGTTTCCGAAGGAGGCTTACCAGTGGAACTACACCGGGCCGGCGCCGGATCCGAATTTCACCTGGTGGTAGCTTTGGCGTTCTTCAGGGCAACAGCCTAACTCGATAGAACTGAGCCTGGCCGTGCCCGCCAGGGATAGATTCGAATCGCGCCAGCCCATCTTCGCCAGCCGTGGCCGTTCCCACCGTGACCCAATCGAGCAGGTTCGTCGAGACCTCGATTTCGTAGCAGTCTCCGGGCAGGGCCGGCAGTTCAAGGCACAGACGTCCATTGACCACGTGGCCACCGACCTTGATGGTCAAGCGCATGCCGTGTTGCCAGGCGTTTCGATAATGCTCGATCGCCGGGGCGTATTTTGCGTTGGCAGCTTCCTTGTCGCCCTGGGCCACTGCGCGCTGCGCCTCGGCCAACCGCCCTCGGTTGACGCCGCCGTTCAGGGCGTCCTGGATGGCCACCACGGCCAGCAATCGGTCGGCCTTGACGATCCGTTCAATGAAGCCCTGCAACACCGGGTTCGAGCCGCCGCCGTGCCTGCTCCGGAGGAGTTCCCAAAGCTCCTGCACCGCGGCCCGCTCCTCCTGAAAGGCTCGCTCGCCGTGCCTCTTAACCAAATGCGTCTGGTCGAGCCACAGCGCCGCTTCGAGCGACAGGCTCAAATGGTGGATGGCCCCGTTTAGTTCCTCGCGACCCTTGGGGTTGCTCAGGCTTCCGCGCAGAGCGATCAACTGGGTCAGGACGTTCGATTTGACTCCTTGCGCCCCCAGCACGTTGACTTGAAAGCTGCACCCGGCCGAATTGCCCGCGCGGTCCGTGGCTGTGCAGCGGACCTCAGTGGTGCCGATAGGGAACGTGCTGCCCGAGGGCGGCACGCAGGTGACGGTTACCGGCGGCGAACAGAGATCGCTTGCTTCCGGGGTGAAAGCGGTCGGCGCCCCCGCTTCACTGGTGAACTCGAGGGTCAGATTCGAAGGGCAGGTGAGCGCGGGCGGAGTGGTGTCGAGCACGATCACTCGCGCAGCGCAGGAGTTGGACACGCCGTAATGGTCGGTCACGGTCACCGTTACCAGGTTGGTGCCGAGGGGATACGGTCCCGGCGGAGACTGGGTAACGGTGAAAGGGTCGCCATCCGGATTGAACGAACCGTTGTCGGCCGACGCCTCGGCCATACAGTTGGTGCCGGCAGAAACGATCACATCTGCGCACTGAGCCACGGGCGGGCGGTTGACCAAAACCTGCAGCGTCTTCACGACATACGTCGCGGCGTTCTGCGCGAAAGTCCAGTCGGGGTCGCCGCCGCTGGGCCGGGTGCCAATGCCAAGGTCGGCGCGCCCGCCGGCGCCACCCCAGCGGTTGAAAGCGAAGAGCACCTGGCCGGCGTCATGGTTATGGATTTGCATCGAGCCGTAATTGCCCGGGGAACGGCTATCTCCCCAGTCAAACGTAAGGCCGTTGGCGTTGGGCACGTTGGCGGTGTTATCCGCGGTGTAATTATTTGGCCAGAATTCAATATTACCCCCGGCCAAGTGGGTGCCGTTGACAATGCCCGGCTGGCTGGAAAGCACGTTCAGGCGCGAGACCGGCTGCTGAAACGCCGCGCGGCTGCCGAGCGTGGGCACCCCGATCTTCGTCACGTCATTGGTGAGAGCATCCAGGGAAACCCAGATGAAATTCAGCGGCCGGTTGCTGACCTGGAGTTCCAGGTAATAAGCGACCCGGCTGAATGTCGAAATGTTGCTGTGCAAATCGATGGCATAGGGAACGGGGAGCCCCGTATAGACCGGGTTGTTGGGGATGTTTAGCGAATAGACCAATTGATAGCCGGCGGCTTCGCGGACGTTGTTGAACACGCCCATCCCGCCGCTGCCCGAGGACCAGAAAATGAGCGCGGAGTCGGGGGCAATCCGGGTTTGGTTCGCGGTGCCGTCGCGCACACCGTTGACCGTCAGCGTGTACTGGCTGCTGGCGGCCTGCAGGCTGGTGCTCAAGGTGACGTCCCGCTTGGTCACCGAGTCCAGCACAGCTCCCACGACCGTCACTCCGCCGCTCACGGCAAAATTGGCCAGGTTGGTCGCATCGTCGGCCACCGGCTTGCTGAAGGTGACCAGGATATTGGTCAGGCCAACCAGCCCATACGCATGCGCCAGGGCCGGGGCGTTGGTCGAGCCGTCTGGGGTGAAAAGGCTGGTAATGGCGTTGAACCAATTGGTCGCCATTTTGCTGTAACCAAGCGCACCAGGGTGCAGTTGGTCGGGGAAATCCGCCAACGGCACAGCGCTGCGCAGGTCGGTGAAATAGACCTGGCGCCCCAGCGCCGCTTGCCGCGCGACGATGCCCGGAACAAAGGGATTGAAAGTCCTCTGGATCTGAGTGTTATACGGTTCACCCCGCACCAGCAGGTTGGCGACGATAACCTTGGCGAAAGGCCGGTTAGTGGCGATCTTGACGATCAGGGCCTCTAAACGGTTGGTCGCATGCGGCGTGTCGTAACCTTGGCCATAGTCGTTCGTGCCGATCAGCACCAGGATGATGTCCGGATCGGCGTTTTGGCCGAAGTAGCCCAGCAAACCCGCATCGATCTGGTCGATGCGATAGCCCGAATGGCCCTCATGGTCGGAGTCCGGCAGGCCCGGCGCGCCGTTGTCATTCTGGGTGCCGACGAAATCCACGTTGAACCCGGCGTTGGTCATCAACTGGTAGAGACGGAGCCGGTAACCGCCGACGGCGCCCACGCCATCGGTAATCGAATCGCCCAGCGGCATGATGCGAAACGGGGGCGCGCCGAATGCCGAACTGACGGCCAGGCCAAGTAACATCGCCGCCGCACCGAGGACGACAACGAAGGAAGCTGAAGCGAACGACTGCGCCACTGCTCGATGGGTTTTCATAAGAAAGAGTATAATGTTGCCTGGCCTGGTGGCCATTGATCCGTGCAGACCCTTTTATGACCAATATGGCCGGAAGAATCAAGATAAATCGGCGTGCAATCCGGCGCGGGTGAATAGGTGAATAGGGCGGCGCATCTTCGCAGTACCACCATCGGAACGGGCCGGAAGGTACCGGCGCGTCCGTCCCGGCGCGCCGCGAATGTCGAAAACGGTCCGAATCCAAAACACGTCGAGAAATAGAGGAATAATAGAGGAATAATAGAGGAGCAATAGAGGAACACGAGAGAGTACCTCGCGATCTCCTGGCTTACCCCTGGCCGAGCACACACTATCCCTGCGCTTTTCCCAGGCTACCTGTCAGCGTATCTCGGCACCCGGTCGGAGCGCGGACATTCCTGTCCGCAGCAACGTTCGATGAGTAAAATGGCTTGGGAACTGGCCGGAGCGCGTTGTCTTTCGGAGCTTGCTGCGGACACAAAAGTCCGCGCTGCTGTGGTGGTGCCGAGATATGCCCGTGAATCGGAATATGGCAAAGAATTAGTTGATCCGGCGCCCGGAATCGTGCAGAATCAGGCGTCGCTCAACGCGAACATTCATGAAAACGAATCTGACGACTGGCGGCAACTCGCAGCGGAGCGTGCGTCAACCGGCTTTCACCCTGATCGAATTGTTGGTCGTAATTGCTATCATCGCGATCCTGGCGGCGCTGCTGTTGCCGGCGTTGAGCAAAGCCAAGCTCAAAGCCCAGAGCATCACCTGCACCAGCAATATGAAGCAGCTTTCCACCTCGTGGGTGATGTATGCGGGAGATTACCGGGACTACATGCCCCCCAACTGGGCTGGCGGTGCGAACTCGTGGATTGATGGGACGCTGGGCAGCGTGCATGATCTGCCCGGGGCTACCAACCTTAACGCGATCCGCCAGGGGCTGCTGTTTCCGTATAATCCGAACGTCGGCGTTTATACGTGCCCAACCGCCATGGGCGGACCGATTCAGTCGCCCGCGCCCGGGTACATGGCGCGGGTGAAATTGGTGAGGAATTACTCGTTGGAGGGGCGGATGGGTGGTGCTGGAGGCGGAACTGAATGGGTGCTTGGCAGTAAATATAAGGAATACAGCAAGATGAGTGACATCAAAAACCCTTCGCCGGCGGAGGCGATGACCTTCGTGGACGAGAGCATAGAGACGCTGGATGACGGGTATTGGGCCGTGAATGCCGACGCGGAAATCAACGCCTGGCAGAATTCACCGACGGTCCGGCACGGCATGTCGGGAGTGTTTGCCTTCGGCGATGCTCATGCGGAACGCTGGCGGTGGCGGGCGCTCAACCGAGACCAGGTGCTCGATGCCTCGGCGACACAATACGGTGTGAATACCACCGTCGATCTGCGCCGAGTGCAAAATGCGGTGTTCCGTTAGACGGGGACCAGGGCAAGCCACCGCCTGACCACCTGGCTGGCATTTCTGCATCGGGTGCCCATATGGCGCCGGGGGGCTAGCTACGGCTGGGCAGGCCGGCCGGATTGTTCCGGCGAGCAGTTTCAATAAAGCTAATTGGTGCTTGCATTACGACGGCCCGTCGGTCTAGTGGTGCGGTACGCGTAAGCTCGCTACTGCCTTATGAGCGATATCAAGTTCTCCTGCCCTGCTTGCGGCCAGCATCTCGCCGGTGATGCTCGCTACGCCGGCACACAGATCAGTTGCCCGGGCTGCCAAAAGCCGTTCATTGTGCCTGGGGCGCCCGCCGCGGCGCCGGTCGCGGTGGCTGTTGCTTCAGGCGGGGCGCCACGCCCGGCCACGCTTGCCGCACGAGCTGCCTCACCGCCGCCGCCCCCGGCGCCGATGCAGCCAGTTACCGGTCCGATGCGAACCTCCCGGCTCGCCATCGCTTCGCTCATCTGCTCAATCGGCAGTTTCATCATCATCCCGCTCGGCTTCATTCCCGGCATCATCTGTGGCCACATGGCGAAGAAGCGGATCGCCCAAGATGCCAGTCTGGGCGGGCGCGGCCTGGCCAAAGCGGGATTGATCGTCGGCTACGTGGCGCTGGGGATTCAGGGGCTGGTGGTGCTGGCCGTGCTGGGTTTCGCAACGCTCATTGGCGTCAGGGTTGCGCAGCAAATGCCGGTGCCGTCCGGCCAGACTGCGCCAATGATGCGGGTCCAGCGGCCTAGACCCCCCGGGCAGGCCGGTCGTCCGGTCGAGGCAGCGGCTGAGAGCGGTCCTGTCGACACGACGCCGGACGCCGCTGGCTGGACGCTCCAGCTCAAGAGCGCGAGCATCCCCGCCGGCCCGGTAACCGGGCGCATCAAAGGGCGCGATTTCAATTCGGAAAAGGCGTCGCTGGAGAATGGCTTCCTGAGTTTCCGGCAAGGGGCCGACTTCTTCGCTGACCTCGAAATGAGTGTCGTGCTGTTCGTCAATATCCCCGCAGAACTGAGCGGCAAGACCTTCACTGTTCCGAAGCAAGAGTCTGGCGGTAATCCCCATATCTGGATGAAATGGAAGCCCACAGGCAAGGACGTGCCCGAACAAAAGTCCTGGATGGACGGATACGCGATGCAGCTTGAATTCGGTCGGATGCTCAACGGAAAGCTGCCAGGCAAGATTTACCTCTGTGTCCCGGATGAGGAGAAGAGCTTCATCCGCGGCACGTTCGAAGTGTCCTTAAGGCGTGAGTTCGGCGGCTCTGCGGTCACGCCGAACGGCACGCCGCCGATCCGACCCAAGCGCAACTGACGGAACGCGTCCGCGCGCCAGGCACCGTTAGGCGGCAGTGCGCCACAAGCGCTGGCACTCGTGGGACGTGCTGGGCGCGTTTACCGCGGGCCGCGCTCAGCCGGCCTCTCCCGGCGCCTGGAACTGTCCCGCCCCGTCCATGCGGCAACTGAAGCGGCAGGAGGGTGGGCGTGGCCCGGAGATAGCCAGGGTACCGCATGATGCTCTAGTGTTGGTCCGTTTCAGTTCCGTTATAGATCGGTTGTAGTTCCGTTCCATATCCGTTGCACGCCCGTTGTACGTCCGTTACACATCGGTTACACACGCCTTGGACTTTCCTTGTGGGTGGTACCGCGTTGCGGCCCGCCAGAGGCCTATTTCCACCTTTGCAAGCGGTCGGTCGTGACGTAGCTTGCAGGGCTGCTTTCAGCGCAAATGTCGAGTGTTTACATTAAAACGTACGGGTGCCAGATGAACGAGCGCGACAGCGAGGCCGTCGCCGCGCAGCTCGTGGCCAAGGGCTATTCACTCGCGGCGACCGAAGCGTCCGCAGATGTCATCCTGCTTAATACCTGCAGCGTGCGGGATATGGCTGAGCAAAAGGCGCTCCGCAAGATGGAGAACATCATCGCTGAGACCCGCCGCCGCCGGCCCAACGTCGTGCTTGGTTTCATGGGCTGTGTCGCCCAGACCCGGGGACGCGAGCTGATTGACCGGTTGCCAGACGTGGATCTGGTCGTCGGCACGCAGAAGTTTCATCGCACCGCGGAGTATCTCGATGAAATCCTCGCTGGCCAGCGCGAGAAGGTGGTTGAAGTTGCGGAAGAGCAGGGGAGCGAGGGGGCGATTCGCGAGCATCTGCTCAATGGGAAGGCCCGGAAATCCGTTGCGGCGTTTGTGAGCATCATGCAGGGCTGCAACCAGTATTGCACGTTCTGCATCGTGCCCTACACCCGCGGCGAGGAGCGCAGCCGGACGATCCCCGACATCGTGGCCGAGTGCCGCGAATTGGTGGCGCGCGGCGTCAAGGAGATCACGCTGCTGGGCCAGATCGTCACCAGCTACGGCAAGGGCGATATTGCCACGAAGGAGGGTAAGTCCGCGTTCGTTCAACTGCTCGAAGCGGTTGATGCGATTGACGGGGTGGATCGTATCCGCTTCACGTCGCCGCATCCGAAGGGATATGGAGACGACTTGGTGGCAGCCTATGGCCGACTCGGCAAACTGGCGGAGAACGCGCACATTCCCGTGCAGAGCGGCAGCGACCGGGTGCTGAAGCTGATGCACCGCGGCTACACGCGGGATCGGTTCCTGGCCATCATTGAAAAGCTGCGGCGGGTGAAGCCGGGCATCGGCATCAGCACGGATTTCATCGCCGGTTTCCCCGGTGAGACGGATGAGGACTTCGAGGCGACGCTAGCGCTGGCGCGGGAAGTCGGCTTCGACCAGGCGTTTGTCTTCAAGTATTCCCAGCGGCGCGACACCCCGGCGGCGGACATGCCCGACCAGGTGAGTCAGGCGGTGAAGGAAGAGCGGAACCAGCGGCTGCTCGAAGTGGTGAATGAGCTGGGCGCACGGCAGCACCAGAGGTTCGTGGGCCGGCGGGTGCAAATCCTGGTCGAGGGGCCGAGCAAGAAGAACCCCGCTCGGATGACGGGCCGCACGCGCTGCAACAAAATCGTCGTGTTCGACGGCTCTGAACGCCATGGCGGGCAGCTTCTGGACGTGACGATCCAGCGCGCCGGCACGTTCACGCTTTACGGGGCAGCGGACGAAGGTCGGTAAGACGGCCGTCGGCAAGCACGACTCGATTGTGCCGGTGGGGAAGGTCGCGGATTGACCGCGCGCCTCAGCAAGCCGTGCCACTCTGGCTCAGAGCGGCGCCGAGACATGCTGGAACATCCACTGAATGTCCCGGCTGCCGGCGGGTACGTTAAAGCCGTTCCGCTGGACCTTCAGGACGGGCTGGGCAGTACTGCCCTCACGCCATTTGTGGGTCTCGGAGTGGCCGTCGGCGAAGCCGAAGCCGCACGCGTTACCATGGTAGCTGGCAGGAAGATCTTCCCACATGTTCGGGGTCTCCACGTCCGTAATCATCCAACCATCGTTGAGGCTGTCGGGATGCTCATCGGCGAACACGATCAGGTCCGAAGGCACCGGTTTGACGATATCCGACAGCTTGGTGTAACTGCGCCAAGTCTGGTACCAAAGGGATCCCCGCGGATTGGATTTCTGGCCCTTGTATGCGTCGCCTTCAACGAAGCCGTTCATCGACATGCTGCGCACCCGCAGCACTTGCTTGCCCCACATCGTACACGTATAGACGTCCGCCGGGCAATGGTAGATCCCGGTTTGTTTGCTGCAGTAAGGGCCGATCAAGGCGTTGGCCAGGTAAATCAGATTGGTATTGTCAGTGACGTTGGCATCGAAATCCTCCCAACCGTTGACCCAGCTTGGGCCATAGACACCACCTCCGTTTTGGTTGGGCGGCAGGGTGCCACTGTGATCATCCGGGTACATCATCCAAGCCAAGGTCAGTTGTTTGATGTTGGACATGCATTGTATGCCCTGGGCCTTGAGCTTGGCCCTGGTCAAAGCGGGCAAGAGCAGCGCGGCCAGGATGGCAATGATGGCGATTACCACCAACAGTTCGATCAAGGTGAAACCTGAGACAGCAGATCCGCCGCCTTTGCCTTTGGCCCTTCGGAAGGGCCAGACTGTCGGAGTCGGTCTATCATTCATACCAGCCTCTACGCGATTTGGAACTCAAACTGGCAGTTATGCCAGCAGCCGTGGATTAGCTTTAAGCACAAGCCGGCCAGCGGCTATTACTATCGGAAGTATAGCGAATCCGGCTGCTCTGGCAAACAGAAACTCTCTTCTGAAACATCGCGGCTTGCATCAGACCCCCCTATCTTCCATCCTCTATCGGTAGTGACTGAAATGACATTGAAGCTTTCAACCCTCAGCATTCTGCTCGGTCTGGGCGTGGGTCTGCCCCAGATCTACGGCATCCTCAAACCGGCCGCCTTCGCCACGGCAGTCCGGAAATTCCCGCGTTCCGTACCGTGGGGTATTGCACTGATGGCGCTTGGCACCGTCTGGTTCCTCTGGAATCTAAGCCAGGAGTCGATCGCGGATTTCGCTGATTACAAGAAATACTTGTTTGCCGGCTTCGCCGGGCTGGGGCTGGGGACCTGCATATTTGTGCAGGATTTTCTGGCCGTGCGAGGGCTGGCGATTGTGCTGCTGCTGTTGGGCAAGCTGATGGTGGACACGGGGCGACCCGCGCTGCCGCAAACGCACTGGGTGCTGGTCATTCAAAGCTGGGCGTATGTGCTGGTCGTCGCCGGCATCTGGCTGACGGTTTCGCCGTGGCGGCTGCGGGATTTGCTGAACTGGGGCACGGCGAATGAACAGCGGATCAAGGTGGGTTGCGGGCTTCGCCTGGCGTTTGGGCTGTTCGTAGCGGTGCTGGGGCTGACCGTATTCAGGTCGGTGGTCTAGGTGCGCCCGCGGTCTTGGATGTGTTGATCGCGTGAGTTCATTCCAAGGCAGGATTCTGGTCATTCGCGGCGGGGCGATCGGCGACTTTATACTGACGCTGCCGGCCATCGCCGCGCTGCGCCGGCAATTCCCTGAAGCCCACCTCGAGGTACTGGGCTACCCCCACATCGCGCAACTGGCCCTGGCGGGCGGTTTGGTGAACCGGGTGCAGTCCATCGAGGCGGGCGCGCTGGCCGGCTTTTTCGCGCGCGGCGGTGAACTGGTCGAGAACCTGGCAGACTACTTTTCCGAGTTCGATGTGATCCTGTCCTATTTGTTTGACCCGGACGGGATCTTCGAGACCAACGTGGGGCTTTGCACGGGCGCCCAGTTTATCGTGGGTCCGCACCGCGCGGACGAAGCAGCCCGACTCCACGCCGCGAAAGTCTATCTTCAGCCGCTGGAGCGACTCGCTATTTTCGACGCCGATCCCATCCCGCGCCTGTCGTTTGTCCCTCGCTCTCCTTCTATCAACTCTCAACCGCCAGTCACCAACCTGCTAGCCCTTCATCCGGGCAGCGGCAGCGAGCGCAAGAACTGGCCGGAACCAAAGTGGGCGGAGTTGGTGCAGCACTTGATGAGTTCCACGGAGCTCGATTTGCTGCTCGTGGGCGGGGAAGCGGAAGGCGAACGGCTCCAGCGCCTGGCCGCAGAGCTTCCCCCCGCACGCAGGCGAGTGGCGCAGAGTCTGCCGCTGGCGGATCTGGCGCAATTGTTGGCAGCCTGCCGCGCGTTCGTCGGCCACGACTCGGGGATTTCGCACCTCGCTGCGGCGGTGGGCCTGCCGGGGTTGGTGTTGTGGGGTGACACGGCTGAAGAGGTCTGGCGGCCCCCGAGTGAAAAGGTGGTTGTGCTTCGCCATCCTGCGGGTCTGGCCCGGTTGCCGGTCGCGGAAGTGGCGGCACGGTTGCGAAGCATTTAGGCGGTGAGTCAGTTCGCTGGGCAAAGGAATTGCTTATGACGGGTGCAAGCGGGCCAAGATGCCCGGAATCCGGATCCTAATGGACAAGAGGGTGGCGGCTGGCTTAGCTTTGCTCAGCTTTGAGACACCGGCTTGAGTAGCAAGGCGCTGCAATCGGCTGCATGGCTGTGGGCGACGGCGGGCGAACGATGAAACGAATTCTGGTCATAGACGACGAAAAATGGTTGCGCGAGATGGTGCACATGGCGCTGGCCCAAAAGGGTTATGACGTGATTG
>Ga0209777_10008129_pt1 | contig 11533 bp, 14 predicted proteins | sample FrelakmetHBP12HB_FD_187147 | JGI IMG/M metagenome (GOLD analysis project Ga0209777, IMG submission 187147) | Freshwater lake sediment microbial communities from the University of Notre Dame, USA, for methane emissions studies -HBP12 HB (SPAdes)... | ecosystem: Environmental > Aquatic >...
CTTTGTCCACTTCAATAGCTTGTTGTTCTATACTCATGTTGCGGTGGATTATGCCTATACCGCCTTCCTGAGCCATGCAAATTGCGGTGCGCGATTCCGTTACAGTGTCCATGGCGGCGGAAACGATTGGAATATTCAGAGAAATATTTTTTGTTAATAAAGTTGATGTATCTACATCCCGGGGTAAAACATTGGAAGCTGCCGGAATGAGAAGAAGGTCATCAAAGGTCAAAGATTCTTTTATTGTATCGTCAAGCATTGGATCCTCCGTCTAAGTTATAAAGCCTTGTTGCTGTTGATCACAGGCATAAACTACAAAGAAAAACCGGATTGTGTTATACCCTCCGCTACGCGGGATCAATTCCATTTGCGCTTCAAATTTCGTTTCACTCATTTTCAGCGAATGTCATTGATTTGACCTGCAAGCTTCAGGACACTAAGTTTCTGAAGCTTGGGTCTCATTACAACTTACCAATTCCGCTACGCTACGCTTTCGGAATTGGAGTTTCAATAATAAAATATTTTTCGCCATTTAAATTAATAAAATAATAGTTTCCATTTTCCGATTGTTCGATAAATTCAGCCAATTGATAGTAACTCTTCCGTGAAAACCGGGCGGTAAATTTTCCTTCTTTAACCCGGCAATAAAGAACATTATCATTGCCTATATACAAAGAGTTCATTTCCAGTTTTTCGCAACAGTCGTTATTTAAAAGAACATCAATTTGAAACCGGCCATTATCCGGCAATTTCGTTTTATAAACAGCAGCAACAACAAAAGCCGTATCTTCTACATCAAGATAGCAACGTTCTTTATTCAATTCAATTAAATATTTACCGCGTTCATCAATTTTAAGATGTTCAAAAAAGACACACAATATATCTTTGCGAAACATGTGTGCGCCTTTGTAGTACCATACCCCTTCTTTATCTATTCTAATATCAGAATTTTCCATTTATTTTAAAAACTTTTCCTGCTGTCCAGCAATATAGTTACCGGACCGTTATTGACAAGTTCAATCTCCATCATCTCCTGGAATTTTCCCGCGGCCAAAGATTTTACTTTCCCTTTGGCTTCCTTGATAAAGTATTCGTAAAGTTTATTAGCTCTGGCCGGTTCTTCCGCTTTGACGAACGAAGGACGCCGCCCTTTTGTGCAATCGCCCAATAATGTAAATTGTGAAACAACCATCATCGCGCCGTCAATATCCAGCAAAGACCGGTTCATCTTGTCTTGTTCATCTTCAAAGATGCGCAAGTTGATTGTCTTTCCCAAAATATAATCAGCGTCGACCTCGGTGTCTTCTTTTTCCACTCCTAATAATACAAGAATTCCTTCGTTTATCGAGGATAATTCCTGATAGTTAATCTTGACGCAAGCACGATCGACTCTCTGGATGACTGCACGCATTGGTGATCCCGTTAAAAAGTGTAATTATGTTAGCAACAAATTGTCCTACGTTCAAGTTATTTCTCTGAAAGAAAGGATTCAATTTTTCTTGACAGAGGCTGTTTTTGTTGTTAAGGACACGCCGGTTTTGAGGTCAATGGCGTTTGTGGAAACTTTTTCTATTCTTCATTTTTTCCGTAACGTCTTAAAATGGAGTAGTTTATTATATAAGGGGGTCGTTAAAATGCTTTGTCAGACTGTTAAAGCGGGATTCGAATGCGCTTTTATGAGCAAAAAAGGATGCAGTTTCTTTAATGGCAGTTGTCAGAAAATAATCGATAAATGCGATGATTGTGCCAAGACAATTGATTATGAATCCGGTAAATACTGTAAGGTTTATCCTGATCCAACCAGCAAGTGGCAAAACGGTAAATGTCCAACCGCAACGCACATTAAACTGGAAGTACAAGAAACAACGCAAAAAATCAATCCGCTAAAAGCTTCCAAAAGAGCAAGTAAAAAATGATAACAACTCCGCGTCACTCTGTAGCGGTGAAGATATTAAGTTTTTACAAGTTATTTACAGGAGAATAAAAAAGCCGGCGATTACCATCGCCGGCTTTTTTAGCTGATCATTGCTCTTATTTTCTGTAATTCTTGTTTAATCCGATTCAGCGTTTGTTTTTCAGAGTTTTTAGTTTCCGGTTTGCTGTTTCCGCGCATTTTATAGAGCTGCTTTTTGGCGCCATCAATGGTAAAACGCTGCGAATATAGCAGATTCTTGATCGTTAATAATTCCTGTACATCCTTTTTTCTGTACAAACGCTGCGCAGTTTTTGTTCGCACAGGACTTAACGTCTTAAATTCGGTTTCCCAATATCGGATAACATAAGGCTCGACATTGACGATTTTGCTTACTTCTCCAATGCGGAAATATGCCTTTTCGGGAATTATTGTTTCCATACGGTTTTTTAACCATTACGGCCAAATTCAACAGAAGACATAAATCTTTAATTTAATAAACCAGGAATTAGTTTATTAAAAAATATTTTTAGAAATATGTGCAGATGGACTTTATCCCTATGGCTTTGCTTAGGAATAATATTGAGTCGAAGCGTACATAGTAAATATGCCCTGCCGCTTCTTAACTCACTCTTATTAGTTTAGAGCCTTACGCAATACCTGCGAAGATTTAAAAGTCAGTACTCTCCGCGCGGTAATGGAGATTTCCTGTCCAGTCTGCGGATTACGGCCGCGGCGAGCTCTTTTTTCCTTTACCATGAAGTTACCGAATCCGGAGATCTTCACTTTTTCGCCTTGTGCAAGACAGTCCTTAATGATGTCGAATACAGATTCAACAATATCTGCCGAATCCTTCTTCGAAAAACCAAGCTTTTCGTAAACATTTTGAATAATCTCAATCTTCGTCATTTCTTTTCCTCCATTTTAACTTTGTCTGGCTATTAGCTTCTTATTTTTGCACCTGTCAAATTAACGGTCTTCTGCACAATCCTATCGTGGACAGTATTTGTTTCTAAATCAGTCAGCGTTCGATCAGGAGCACGATAAGAAAAACGCAACCCCAAACTTTTTGTTCCTTCTGAAATTTCTTTTCCAATGTATACATCAAAAATACTCACATTTTCAAGCAAATCTTCTTTTTGCCCCAAAACAATATTCAACATTTGACCGGCTTCCATTCTAGCAGGAATAACAAAGGCGGCATCACGCATCACCGCTGGAAATTTAGATATTTCCTGATAAGTAATATTCCTGTCAAAATAAGCAGAAACAAGAATATCTAAATTAATTTCAAATACATAGGCGTTATTTTTCAAATCGATATTTTCCAGAATATCGGGATGAACTTCACCCAAGAAACCAATCTGCCGATCATCTAAATAAATGCCGCAGGATTTACCCGGATGTAGAAACGGTTCAACAGATGTTGAATTATATCTACAATTATTTAATTTTAAGTCGAAAAAGATATTTTCCAGGCAACCTTTCAAAGTAAAAAAGTCAACATTTTTTCGTGAACCCCACAAATCATCCGTCAGTTTTCCCGTTAAAAGTCCCGCCAGCATATTTTTTTCTTCGGGGAGCTCTCCAGCCTTTCGTCTAAGAAAAATACGTCCTATTTCAAAGATTCTTAAATCAAAAGAACCGTTATTGACATTCTTCTTTGCCGTTTCGAGCAAACCATAAATCATTGTTGTCCGCATAACAGAGAGGTCTTCGCCAAGTGGATTTTTTATCCGCACCAGACGACGTCGTTCATCATTTTCCGGCAAACACAAAAGATCTGCAGCGACAGGAATGCCAAAACTGTAATTGACGATTTCAGTATATCCGCTGCCGATAAGCAATTGCCTGATTCTCTCTTCCAGATCCAAACGCGGGATAACCGCAATTTCCTTAACAGCAACAGCAGGCAATGTAACAGGTACGCGATCGTAACTATAAAGCCGGATCACTTCTTCAATAAGATCAATTTCCCGCAGGATATCAACCCGGCACGTAGGCGGTGTAACGAGATATCTGCCTTTTCCATTTTGCTTCAAAACCATGCCGATACTGCGCAATATTCGAACAACATCTTTTGCCCCGATTTCCATGCCGATTATCTGGCGAATTCGGTCCAGACGCAGGGGAATATCTTGAGCAGAGAAAATTTTTTCAGGGTATTCATCAATATAATTCTTACAAATAGAACCGCCGGAAAAATCGGCAATCAGTTGTGCGGCTCGATTGAGAGCTTTGACCACTCCTTCGGGATCAATGCCTCTTTCAAAACGAAAAGCGGCATCCGTCGGCATAGCCAGTTTTCGCGATGATCGGCGAATAGATGTAGAATTAAAATAAGCGCTTTCCAGAAAAATAATCCGCGTGTCTTCTTTGACTTCGGAGTTCAGTCCGCCCATAATACCGCCGATGGCAATGGGTTTTACACCGTCACATATCAATAACGTATCCGCGGGAAGCATACGGCTTTTACCGTCGAGAGAAATGAATTCTTCATTTTCTTTAGATTTGCGGACAACAATTCTTCCTTCTTCCAAAAAACGAAAATCAAAGGCATGCAGCGGTTGTCCCATCTCCAGCATGACAAAATTAGTGACATCAACAATGTTATTAATAGCGCGCAATCCGGCGGCTTCCAGTCTCTTCTTCATCCAAACGGGCGATGTTCCAATTTGAACATTTTTTATCATTCTGGCCGTGTAACGGGGACAGGCATCCGCGTCAATTATTTTGACTGAAGTCAGGAGATTGATATCTTCTGATGATTCTTTAACCTTAACGTAAAGCTGTTTAATTTTTTTACCGGTAATAGCGGCCACTTCCCGCGCTATACCGATCATACTCAAACAATCAGAGCGATTGGGAGTAACCCCTACATCCAATACAGTATCTCCGATATTTAAGGCTGTCTCCAACGGCACACCAAGCGGCAAATCTGAAGGCAAGTGCATAATTCCCGATGCATCGTCGCCTATTTCCAGTTCAGTTTCGGAACATAACATGCCGTCTGATTTTTCACCACGCAGCACAGATGACTTGATTGTGTATCCGCCGGGAATTACCGCACCTACTTTGGCCAGGGGAACAATGTCACCGGGGGCAATATTTTTAGCGCCGCAGACAACAGGATAATTGTCCGTTCCATCGCTGACGCTACATAAAGAGAGACGGTCAGCAGAAGGATGAGGTTTTACAGATAATATTTTAGCGACAACAACACCGCTGAACTGCGGACGAATAGTTTTAATCTCGTCCACTTCCAGACCGGCCATTGTCAGCTCATGAGCGAGCTCTTCCGCTGTTAGTTCTATATCAATATAATCTTTAAGCCATTTAATACTGACCAGCATAAAGAAAAAGCTCTCCTAAAATTGTTTAAGGAATCTTATATCGTTTTCAAAAAATAACCGGATATCAGAAATGCCATACTTTAGCATGGCAATACGTTCCAAACCGAGGCCGAAAGCAAAACCTGAATACTCTTCGGGGTCATAATTCACATTTTGGAATACGGCCGGATCAACCATGCCGGAACCTAATATTTCCAGCCAGCCGTTCTGTCCGCAAACCCGGCAGCCACTTCCGCCGCACATGACACAGCGAATGTCTACTTCAGCCGATGGTTCCGTAAAAGGGAAAAAACTGGGACGAAACCGCAACTTGGTATTTTCCCCAAAAAATTTTTTAAGAAAAGCGGTTAAAATTCCTTTAAGGTCGCCAAAGCTGATGCCTTTATCTACAAGCAGTCCTTCTATTTGATTAAACATTGGAGTATGGGAAACATCAGAATCACGCCTATAAACTTTTCCCGGCGATAAAATCCGTAGCGGCGGCTGATTTTTTTCCATAATCCTCACCTGCACTGGTGAGGTATGTGTGCGTAAAACGATATTGTCTTCAATATAAAACGTATCCTGCATGTCTCTTGCGGGATGATCCTTGGGAATATTCAGAGCTTCAAAATTATAATAATCCAGTTCGACTTCCGGTCCTTCCACTATAGAAAAACCAAAAGAAGCAAAGATGGCGCAAATTTCCCTTCGGACCTGAATTACTGGATGTATCCGACCGCATTTAATCACGCTCCCCGGCAAAGTTACATCTATCTTTTCCTTCAGCAAGACGTCTTCTTTTTTTCGAATTGCCTGCCGTTGAAGCGCTTCTTCAATTTTGGTGTTAAGTAAATTTTTCAGTTCATTGCAGAGTTTTCCGAATAAAGGTTTCTCAGCATCGGGAACCTGAGCAATGTTCCTTAAAAGACCGGTTAAAAGCCCTTTACGACCAATATATTTTGTCCTAATAACTAAAAATTGATCTTCTGTTTTTGCCGTCTCTAATTCGGCAAGAGCGCTTTCTTCCAGTTGTTGAAGCTCACTAATCATGCCGCCTGCTTGCCTTTAGCCGTTGCAACAACCTGGGCGAATCCTTGAGGATCATTGACAGCAAGTTCCGCCAGTATTTTACGATCTAATTCAATGCCCGTTTTCTTCATGCCGTCAATTAAGCGACTGTAAGATATATTGTTGAGACTGGCAGCGGCATTAATGCGCGCAATCCATAGTTGACGAAATTCTCTTTTTCTCGCGCGACGATCACGGAAAGCGTACTTCATCGCCTTATTTACGGCTTCAGTAGCTGTCCTGAGCAGACGGCTTCGGGCTCCAAAGAAACCCTTGGCCATTTTTAATATCTTCCTTCTTTTCTTACGGGCATTCATGCCCCTTTTTATCCTGGACATTTCTCTTTTCTCCTAATTGATAACGAATATAATCATACCTATTCTCTATAGATAAGGAATAAGCCTCTTAATTGCTTTATGGTTTGCCGAATCAACAATCGCTGATCTTCTTAAAGTTCTTTTTCTCTTTGTCGTTTTTTTTGTGAGGATGTGACTGGCAAAAGCCTTGCTGCGCTTTACTTTGCCCTTGGCTGTAAGCGAAAAGCGTTTTGCTGCTCCCCTGTGAGTTTTTAATTTTGGCATGAGATTACCTTTTTCTCCTTATTGTTTTTTGGGTGAAACTATCATCACCATGTTCCGTCCTTCAAGACGCGGCTCTTGATCAATAATGCATTCATTGGTCAGTTCATTTTTTACCTCATCCATCAGCTTGCGGCCTATCTCGGTAAAAGCAATTTCACGGCCTCTGAACATCATGGATATTTTTACTTTATTGTTATCTTTCAAAAACTTTTTAATGTGTTTAATCTTAACCTGCACATCATGTTCTTCTGTTTTTGGCTTTAATTTAATTTCCTTAACTTGAATGATCGTCTGGCTCTTTTTGGCATCATGGAGTTTTTTGCTCTGCTTGTAACGATATTTACCATAATCCATTATCTTACAAACAGGCGGTTCGGTAGCAGATACTTCTACCAAATCCAAACCGGTTTCTTCTGCATTGGCTAGGGCTTCTTCCAATGTAATTACACCTAATTGCTTTCCCTCTGCGCTGATTACACGAACTGTGGCCGACTTTATTTCCCTATTGATCCTTAAATCCTTTACTATATGTCACCTCCTGAAACTAAATAGTTTAAAAATTAACTTTATTGTTTTTTCTCACATGTTTCCTTCAATAAAGCAATAAATTCATCAATAGGTAAAGAACCCAGATTCTGGCCGTCACGCTTTCGTGGAGTAACTGACTTCGCTTCCACTTCTTTATCTCCGATGACCAGCATGAAGGGGATTTTTTGCATCTGCGCCTGACGAATTTTATAGCCTAACTTTTCATTATCAAAATATTTTTCACAACGAATATCCGATTCAATCAATTTATTATAAACTGTTTCGGCATAAGGTATATGTTTATCTGTAACTGTCAATAAAACGCATTGTGTCGGTGAAAGCCAAATGGGAAAAGCTCCGGCATAATGCTCGATAAGAACACCCATAAAACGTTCGACAGCGCCAAGTATCACCCGATGCAACATAACCGGCCGGTGTTTTTCTCCATCGGCGCCAATATAACTCAAATCAAATCTTTCCGGTAGTGTAAAATCGCATTGAATCGTTGCACACTGCCACTTTCTTTTCAAGGCATCTTTTAATTTAAAATCAATCTTTGGTCCGTAGAAAGCTCCATCCCCGGCGTTCACTTCATAACTTATTTTGTTATCCTTAAGAGCATTCTCTAAGGCTGTAGTAGCCAGTTCCCAATCTTCATCAGAACCAATAGAATTTCCCGGTCTGGTACTTAATTCCACTTCATATTCAAATCCGAAAATTCCCATAGCGTAATTGACAAAATCTGCAATGGCGCGGATTTCTGAATTTAACTGTTCCGGCGTGCAAAGTATATGCGCGTCATCCTGCGTAAATTGCCTTACCCGCATCAAACCATGCAAAACGCCCGTTTTTTCGTGACGATGAACCGTGCCTAACTCAAAATAGCGCAGAGGCAAATCGCGGTAACTTCTGATTTTTGATTTATAAATCAACATATGTGAAAGACAGTTCATTGGCTTGATGCCATAAACTTGTTCATCTACTTCAGTAAAATACATATTGTCGCGATAGTGATCGAAATGACCGGATTTCTTCCACAGATCAACTTTGAGAATTTGTGGACCCATAACCATGTCATAACCGCGTTTCAAATGTTCTTTTCTTTCCCAATCTTCAATAATGTAACGTAACATCATGCCCTTGGGATGAAAGATAATCAAACCCGGCCCAGCTTCTTCGTTTACCTGGAAAAGATCAAGCTCCTTACCCAAACGGCGATGGTCTCTTTTCTTCGCTTCTTCCAGTAAATTTAAATAATCATTGAGTTCGTTTTCATTAGCAAATCCGGTACCGTAAATGCGCTGTAACATTTTATTTTTTTCGTCACCACGCCAATACGCACCGGCAACGCTCAAAAGTTTAAAAGCTTTGATCATGCCTGTCGAAGGTATATGCGGTCCGCGACATAAATCAATATAATTACTTTGCTTATAAAGACTTACCGCTTTAACATCTTCTGGCAGATCATTAATCAGTTCGACCTTATAATTCTCCTCTATTTTATCAAATAATTTCACCGCTTCCTTACGCGAGATGTCTTCACGAACAAAAGGATAATTAGCAGCTATAATTTCCTTCATGCGGTTTTCGATTTTTGGAAAATCAGCAGCAGTAAAAGGTTCTTTATATTCAAAGTCGTAGTAAAATCCATCGTCAATAGAAGGACCGATGCTTACTTTAGCGCCTGCAAAAACATCCTGAACAGCCTGAGCCATTACATGAGATATGCTGTGGCGTAAGATAGCCAAACCATCATTGGAGGATATGTCGATTAAATTGAGCGTGGAATCTTCCTGCAAAATATAGCTCAAATCTACAGCTACTAGATTGATTTTAACTGCTACGGTATAAGCCAATGCTTCCTTTTTCCAAATTCCTATGGCTTCACCGGCAGTAATACCCTTTTTAAAAGACATTTCTTTATTGTCGGGGAAAATAATTTTTATATCCATAATGTTATTAAATAAAACTACCCAAACAATTACTTAAAATTCATTTTAAAAGGGCATCACTATCTTGCTGATGCCCTTAAAGTATTTGAACTTGTGACATACTTTTATATCACAAAAAATGGTAGGCAAGCAGGGATTTGAACCCTGGACATCCACCGCGTCAGGATGGCGCTCTCCCCCTGAGCTACTTGCCTACAAGCATTAAGCTTTTTATAGCTTTTTGAATTTTGACGAATTAGCAGTAAAATGCCGCAGTGTCAAGCTAAATATCTTATTTATTAGCCTATTTTTAGGCGGTTCGATTGATAAACTTTATCCCCTTAATTATATAAATGAATCCTGAAATAATAGTAAATGATGCCGTCAACCAGGAAAGAATTATAATCAGATTATAACTTATTATATCATAAGTAAAAGTTTTTAAAAGTAAGGCAAAAAAAACTGTCGCAATTTGCAGAGCAGTTGTAACTTTGCTGACAAATATCGGTTTAATTTCATAGGTTACAGACATCATAGATAAGATCACTATTCCGAGTAAAATCATGAAATCCCTGCTGATAACAATTACTGCAAGCCAACTGGGAATTAAATTAAAAATGGCTAAGGCGATAACGCTTGTGGATAAAAGTATTTTATCTGCCAGAGGATCTAAAAAAGAACCCAGTTTAGTTTGTTTGTTTAACAAGCGTGCCAAGGCGCCGTCCAAAGCATCAGTTAAACCAGCAATAACAAAGATAATCAAAGCTTTGGTATACGATCCCTGAATCAAAAATATTACTATGACAGGAACAAGAATAATCCGTAATAAAGATAAAAAATTGGGGATGTTCATTTTAAGTTTGATTTTTGAAATTTTTTCTATTTTTTAACTTAATTCAAATTATTGTTTTTTATCTTATCACACTCCACCTTAGGTGTGTTGTAAATATACTTTCCTATCCACGCAAATTCGGGCCATCTGGAAAAGTTTTCATTATTTTATTGACGACTTCCTCAATTACAGCTTCCAAAGCTTCATAGGATTTTCTTTCCAGCCCTTTGTGAGTAAAATCAAAATTTCTGCTTGTAGATTCGCCTTGGGCATTCCATAGAACTTCACCAGTCTGAGCACTGCGCAATTCACAACGGATTGCTATGGTTATGGGCGCATAAAATAATTTCTCCGGCTTACTATCTTCCATTAACGTGCAATATAGACCCGCATCCGCGCCTACTAAATCTTTTAACGCTTGAGGAGCAATTGTAGCTGTGCTTCCTTTTGCTCCATTGGCATATAAAGACTCCATCTTCTTGTCGATTATCTCCAGCGACAGTTTGGGATAGCCCTTAAAATAAAGTTCTTCAAACAGTCTGGAGCGTAATAATTGAGAAGTTTTATCATCAACAATTTTATTTTCTATCGGAAGCACGGCAATAACTTTTGCCGGACTCTTATAGTAATCAGTGTTCAATACATTCGGCAACTTGGTGGAACATCCGCTTATAATTAAGCCCATGATAATCAATAAATATAGATGGAAATAAAAAATCTTCAAGGGTTCTCCTCTTTTTTTACTCGTTGCTGCCCATTTTCTTTAGTTTTTCAATTTCTTCTTTAATGACTCGTTCAGCAATTTCCGGAATTATTTCCCTGGCAATTCTTTCGGCGATTTCTGTTGCCCGTTTTATAATTTCTTTATTAAGATTATTTGCCGTTTGAGTATCTTCGATCACATCCACAAGAGCGTGTATCTCGTTTTTATTTCTAGTGTTATTTTCATATCCACGGCCGTCAATCACAATAACTTCCTGATTATTTCCGCTGCTTGATTCTTCGTACACATCCGTCAAATCATGAATATTCGGATGTTTTGTTTCTATGAAATCTGAACTCATACTTATCCCCCGCAAATCATTTTACCAAATAAAAAAATAAACCATTAAATTATTCAATTTTGTTATCATAGTACATGAAACAGTTCAAGAAATATATGATGATTTACATTTGTTCAGACTTTGATTTATTTAGTAATTTATTGATGTGGTGTTTATTAAATATTTTTATAGTTGACATCTTCAGGGTGTTTCATGTTTAATAGCAAAAATAAAAAAATACCATCTTGAATGATAATATGAAATGATGAAACGTATATTAATTACCGGCGGCGCAGGGTTTTT
>Ga0209777_10008130_pt1 | contig 11532 bp, 7 predicted proteins | sample FrelakmetHBP12HB_FD_187147 | JGI IMG/M metagenome (GOLD analysis project Ga0209777, IMG submission 187147) | Freshwater lake sediment microbial communities from the University of Notre Dame, USA, for methane emissions studies -HBP12 HB (SPAdes)... | ecosystem: Environmental > Aquatic >...
TACCCCGCCCCACACTATCAGAAATACGAAAGCTAGTCGACCTAGCCCCGACTCCGAGAAATAAAGCCCTTATATCGCTCATGGCTGATACAGGCTTTAGAAGATGTGAAATAGCTAGCATTCAGCTCGGAGATATTCGCTGGGATACAAGAACAGTAAAAATAATGGGCAAAGGAGCAAAAGAACGAATAGGCAAGTTTAGCGACACCACTGAGCACTATTTAAGGGAACATCTTGCTTCCTACACGCCAAACGGGAATATCTGGGGAATCAACTATTACGGTATCGGCATGGTCTTCCGCAGGCTGCAAGACAAAACTGGCATTACTTGCAATCCTCATAGCTTACGCCGGGCGTGGGCGATTGAAAGCATCAAAAGCGGGGTTAATCTTCTTGACGTTCAGGTGCTCGGTGGTTGGGAAGACCTAGAAATGGTGAAGCGGTACGCTAGAGAAGTGAACTCGGAGGACGCTATATCTCGGTACAAGCCTTTGATGGAAACATTCTAGGGACAAGGTGGTAAGCAATGCAAAGTGCAAAGAAGTGGGTGCAGACCGTGAGGAGCAAACCTAAACGGCCTGACCTGATAGAGGAGCTTCTCCCCGATGGTAACGAATTCATGTTACTGGCCGGCAGGACAGGGATAGGCAAGACCAACCTTGTCTTACAGATCGCATACTGCCTCGCTACAGGTACGCCATTTTTCGGGCTGAAGTGCACGAAGACGGTCGTCGGCTACATCGGTTTTGAGGGCACGGATTCCAAGCTAGCAGACCGCTTGGAGAAGATTGGTGCTAATTTCCCCGACCCAGCCGGATACCTAAGGTTTCAGCACGATACCCCATTCATCTTGTCGAATAAGCTGGACTATTTCCGTAAGTCAGTCCCTGGCTGCCGCGTGGTTATCCTCGACCCCTTGCGCTACCTGGTTGGCAGGGACTACTGCAAGCCAAAAGACGCTGTCGCATTTCTTGGCATGCTCCAGAATGAGCTAGCAAAGCTCAAGTTGACTGCCATTATCTGTCACCATATCAAGAAGCCGAACCCTAATCTCATCATTGAACCGGGTGACATCTACGACCTTAAAGGCGCAACTGAATACGTAGACGCTGCTACCTCTGTTCTAATCTTAGAGCGCAAACGCCAAGGACACAAACCCGGTGGTGGTTTTGCGCGCGTCGAGTCTGACTTGGTTACGCTTCATTTCGCCAAAACCAGGGACGCTGTCGGTGAATTGCAGCCTATAGACCTAAAACTGAACCGAGACAAGCTGTTGTTTGAGGAAGTAATTAAAACATAAAACACTGGAACATTAAAAACATGCAATCCATGCAAGACAATGTTTTATGTTTTCAATATGCAGAGTACGGTGTAGCTGGCAGGATGAACCAGCGTTTCGGGAGGCCAGTCAAACGTTGGGGCTTTACTCACGGGGGGCGTGAGGTTTGCAACACCCCATAGCTGGCTGGCCTCCCTAAGCCTACAAGCTTACAAGTGGAAAGCTCGCGCATGGGGGGCGGGGCAGGGGAAAGGCGGGGAGGCCAAGATGGGGGTGGATGGAAACGGGGGGGGAGGGGTACAGGCACAGCGATAGGTAACAGGGCAAGTTAGACCACTGCGCTTACCTGACAGGGGCAGGGAGCACTAGGATTGAACACGGGGGTGGTCCTGAGTCAGGGCATACATAACCTCGTGCTCTTAGCAGTAGTGAACAAGTGCTCCAGAAGGGCTTCCTTCCAGTACAGCGCAGGGTTTGGTGATTCGAGGTCATCTTCCACGTATGCGGACATGAAGAAGAATTTACGACTTCACTATCTTTGCCATAGTGGAAAAATCCCCTTCGGTTGGCATGACAAACAGGCATCGTCCGCCGCTCCTTGCCGCCCATACTTCGCCTACTGCGCGTTTCTCCTCCGCGTCTGCGGTATCGTAAAGGTACCCTCCTTTGTATTCGACTGCAAGCACACGACCGTCATTGAGCTGACATAGAAAGTCAGGGTAGAACCAGTCTTTAGAGGTTTGCAGCCGAAATGAAGTAGTCCTTCGCGATAGATTCCGCACCCAAAACTTAACTTCCGGCAGTCTGTCCAAAAACAGGGCGCATCGAAATTCCTCTGTGAGGTTGCCACTAGGTGTTTTTTCTCGCAACTCACCCGGCTTTGTCCCGAAATAGTGTTTCTCAAACTTGAAGCTACCTTCGTAAAGCCAGCTAGCCTCGTAGCTTATTGCATTGAAATTGATTGCCCGTTCTTCGCTCACCGTTAGTGGCGAATCTGGTAGGAGGAACTTCTGAAACGCTGCCTTGCTCTCAGTAATACGATGCTGCTGGATTCGCGCCTCGGTCTCGTCACGCAGACGGAAGCGGTCAAGCGCCAAAATGCTCACCTCGGAAATTTCGTACTTTGCCATAAGTCCACGGACAACCTTCAGGAGAAAGGCTGCAGATTCACCGGCTGGTATGTCCCTATGCTCAATGCGGCGGTCAAGCCACGCTATCAAACCTTCAAGCGTCCAATCGCCTGCTCCTCCCAGTTGTAGCACATGTTGATGCAATGTTGCGACAAAGTCGCTCCCCTCTGGGTCCCTTAGCATACTGGTCTCAACTTTGCCTGTCTTGGACACGTCAACAAGACCAGCCTTGCCTTCGGGGCGCATCAAGGGGTTGTAGTTCTCCGAAAGAGAGGCGTTCTTGGCACTGAGTTGCCATGGATGTTCAAGTAGGAATGTGCTTTCAAACTCAAATAACGTCTCATTTTCCCGTATGCACAGCAGCGGTACAACAAAGTCGAGATGCAGTTGGTAAGGTGACGCTAAGCGGGTCTGACCGGTCCCGCCAAACGCCTTTTCCGTCTCGCGCACAATGGAGACCATCTCTTCAACCTTTGTTTTTGCCTCGGGCGTTTTCATACAACTTGTTAGTTTTTCAGTTTCGTCCTTGTTGAGCGGCACAAAGACAGTGATTTCGCCCTTCTCCACGTCGATACTCACCTTGCCGGATAGCGCAGCTACTTGCACTTGCGCTACGGCGATATCAATCTCACTACCAGGCTCGAAATGTAGTGTGCTTGGCTGCACGCCTAACGGAAGTGTGCCCTGTGGGACAGGGATAATGATTCGTTCTGCCTCCGCCGTCGTAAAGCCATTCCTTTCGAGCGCCTCTCGCAGTTCGTTGAGCACTTCCGGCATAGAATCGGACACCGAGAAGGCATAGGCACAATTCAGGTCGGGGTGCTTTTTTGCCTCTGCTCGGGGAAGGCGCAAGATACGACCGACTATCTGCTCAATGGCCGTCGCTGAGCGTGTCTCCTTCAAGCTGCACAGCACGTAGGCAAACGGGCAATCCCATCCCTCGCGCAGCTTCTCCACGGTTATAATGAACCGCACGGGGCACTTCGCCGAAGCTATATCTGGTACGTTCTTCAACTCATCCAGTTTGCCCGTGGAAATCTTCACCTGTTCCTTTGTAATGCTAAACATGCCAAACTCACGTGTCAGCCGCTCGCGCAACTGCTCGCACGCATCCACCCGCTCCGCTTGGAGCAGCATGATTGGACGCAAATACTCGCCTGTATTCTGAGCTTCCATTGCCGCTAGTTTTTCCAGGTTTGCGCGGACTAGTATGGCTTCAGCGAGAAGCTGGTCGCGCTGGCTTGGATGACGCGTGATAACGCGCAAGGGAAGCTTAATCATATCCGCCGCTTTCAACTCCGCCGCTGAGACATGATGCAGCACGTTCGACGGATTTTTCTCTCGTGCTGGCGTGGCGGTGAACTCGACGATGCACGACGGCAGAAAAGTACCCAGCGTGGCGAAGGAAAGGTCTGTGCGTGCGTTATGCGCCTCGTCCACTATTACGATGGGACGACGCAGTCGCAGCATGTTCACCAGAGACGGTTTCGGTTTCCCGTCCGCTCCTAGCAGCAGGTCGGCGAGGCGTTCAGCGGGCAAGTTCAGCAGATGCTCAGCAAAAGCCCCGTTTTGGTCATATACCTTGCGCCCTGTGGTGTCCTCGACACGGAAGGACTGAATTGTCGCCACGATTACGACCGTCTGCCCCTCCACAGTGGCGCGAGAGAGGTGCAATGCTTCCTCAATTGTTACGACTTCTACCGCACCGCACGACAGCTCAAGCGCGCGACGGTAAGGATGACTCAGGTCGAGTAGCGCATCGACAGTCTGGTCTAGGATTGTGTTACTCGGTACGAGCCATAGCACTACAGCGCGGTCCGCGTTAAGCAGTTCGCTCATAGCAAGTCCAGCGGCATAACAGGCGAGCAATGTCTTGCCACCACCAGTAGGCACGCGCAGACATATATAGGGCATACCTGGTGCTAGCCCCGTAGCTGCAACAGGAATATACGGCACCGGACTCCAGCCGTTTCGTATTTGCACCTCTCGGAATGCCGCTTCAGGGCTACCATCCCTGGAGCATTGCCGGAAGAAATCGCGCAGCGAGTCCAGAACTCGTATCTGGTAGCCCTTGAGGCTTATCATGACACTTTGACCTCATAGGGAATCTGCCGGACGATGATCCGCTCTGCTTGCAGCCTGTCGCGCCCCAGCAGGCAACCCGCGCAATAAATGACCTTCTGCCCATCGAACGGCGGGATTTGCGCCAGCACCGTGCGTGTAAGCACGTTGCCTCCATTGGCACTCTTGTCGCGCAAGATACCATTGTAGAGCAAGTAAATGCCCACGCCACGGCACACGCCTAGAAACGGCGTTCTGCCAATAGGTTCACGCGGAAGTGGCTCGCCTGTCTCGCTGAAATAAACATGCCGTGCCAGGTCGGTGAAGCTAACCGTCTCGCGAATTTTCCCGCCCTCGTCGAACATTAGCTCACCCAACTCACAGAAACGGAAGCCGCCGCCGATTCCTTCCACCCGTTGGTCTTTTGAATTAGTATAGCCTTCCGCCACGCGCCGAATTCGCTCAGCAGTCACTTCACGAGCGACCTTACTCTCCATCTCAACGAGAATGAAGCGACGTGGTTTCTTGTCAGACGATTCATGGTTCAATTTGAGAACAGCGTGTCCTGTTGTTCCCGACCCCGCAAATGAGTCGAGAATAAGGTCACCGGGATTGGCAGCGATTTGCAGCACGCGCTCAAGAAGCCGCGTGGGCTTCGGTGTCGTATTAAAAGCCGTTGTATCTCCGAATAGATTAAGCAATTCCTTGCTGGCTTCATCAGTGTGCCCAACGTCTTCATGAGGCCACCAACTCCATGGAACAACCCCCTCAACTTCGCTTAGGTAGCGGATTACGTTAGGTTGTGAATTGCCGCCCTTCCCGAAATAAATCCTCCCCTCGCTCAGGTAACGATTAAATGTCGCTTCAGAAAGCGCCCAACAGCGACCTCTGCTTGGGCGAAAGACTTTCCCGGATGGTGCTACAATTTCGTAGAACTGGTCGGGGGTCGCATGGCCAGCCTGTGCAGTCATTGGTATTGGTCGCCAACGTCCCTTGGGGTCGTTGTTTGGATTTTTATAAACCTTTGCCTGTTTCCCAGTTAGCGGGACTCGATTCCGCGTTATCGTGAACTGCTCTGGGTCCATAGCATAGACTAGCAGGTATTCGTGAACATCGCCGATTGCCTCTCGGTTTTCCCGTGAATAGCGTTTCTGCCATACGTTGCAGGCAATGAATCGTTCACGCCCAAAAATCTCGTCCATCATCACGCGAAGCAGCGCGAACTCAGAGTCATCCATAGAAACCCAAATGGAACCATTGGACGTGAGAAAGCGTTTGAGCAACAACAGGCGCGGATACATCATGCACAACCAGCGGTCGTGGCGGTCGAGCGTCTCGCCTTCCCCACCAACAACCTTGCCTAGCCATTCGCGGATGACTAGGCTGTTCACGTTGTCGTTATAGACCCAGTTTTCGTTACCCGTGTTATAAGGAGGGTCGATGTATATGCACTTAACTTGTCCCGCATAGTAGGGCAAGAGTGCCTTGAGCGCAATAAGGTTGTCTCCCTGAACTATGAGGTTGCCAGTGCCAGTCACCCCACACCCCAGTTCGGGCACGTCTTTGAGCAAGTGAAATGGCACCTGATGGTGGTGGTTAACTACAGCCTCTTTCCCAATCCAGTTGAGTGTCGGCATGGCTCTAATTTGTCTCCACTAGAAGCCTGTGTGTCTGTATGACTTGTATTTCATTAGTTGAACTCGAACCGCCAGTCCCTTTCGACACCGCCTACTCAGCCCTCCGCCTTGAACTGACTATAGCATGTTGGATGGCCTAGGCGCTCTCATGACACAGTCGAATATAGCTCAGTTCTCGTTACAATGCAAGATGGCTTCTTGGGGAGCACCAATTCAAATGCTGATATGGCTCAACTTAACCGTTTGAGTGCCAACCGGTTTAAAATGAAGTACTTTCCGACCCTGCGCTAGTCAATTAGGATTAAGGCTGCCGCAGCCTTTTCAGAGCTATTGTGGCTTGTGTAGCCAGCACGTGAAGGCACTAATCTACTAGAAATAGCCCTCGAGGTCTAGGTTTGTCGCCAGCCTGCGGCATTGCACCCGGTCGACATTTCCCTTATGGCCGACGAATTTGCGACCTGGCGTGACCTGGCTAGGAACCGAGCGTCTTGAAGCTGTCGCTCTCGACTTTGTGCACTACAACTTCGCTCGGCCTCACAAGACGCTGGCTAATCCTTATCCGAGAACTCCAGTGATGACAGCAGGATTGGCTGACCATGTTAGGAGTATTGAGGAGGTTGTGAGATTAGCAGGTTAAAGTCGATTTAGGTATGAGATTTTGCTACACGACTTACCCTATGATGCCTATCCCACCATAATACTAATAAGATATTTTCATATTTTATACACCACATACGGCATGGGCCATCAATTACAAATGAATATAATTCTTCAACATCGTCAAGTTGTATTTCCCTAAGGCGTTCTCTGTCTTCTCTCTCCATCTCTATCACTGGTTTAGGGTGGAAACTTCCAGCACTTCTCATTTCTGCAACATTCATTTTTTCAAATGCTCGCAGTCGCTCCCATAATTGTCGAAAGTCACTATGAGAAAAATCTCCACACGTATAAGGCCCAGAAAGGTCAGCCCTGCTAAATCTCCAAGCAAGATGACTATCTTCGATATTAGGTAAACCAAGATAACGGGGTATTTTAGTGGTGGAGATACTTTCAGGTATAACTGGGGTTTTGCGTTTAGGTTTTTTCTGTTGGCGTTTCGCCATAAAGCCCGCCATAGTATTCTGACATATCTGCTAACGTAATCTCAGAATTACCTCTTTCACCAGGGCCAAGTCTGCCACGTTGGCGAGCGTTAATCCAAGGAGCCTCACAGTGTGTCAGTTCGCTTAACCAATTGGAATCTTTGGGACCGTATACACCAATAACAGCGTCTATCGTTTCACGTTGCATTTTATTAAGTTTACTGGGGTCACCCTCTTTGATTGAGGTAATTGAATATTCCCCTTGATGTATTTTATATAAAGCAGGGATGACTGGGCCATTAGCCCATGCCTCTATTCTCTCTTTGAATAACGGTTTATCATCCCATACCAAAGACCAAGCTTGGGAATAATAGCAGAGTTTTTGTAGTTTCCAAGTAGTTAGGGAGCCTACTTTACTGAGTATATATTGGGCTACATCAAGAACACTAACCATTCACTCCTCCTTACTAAGCTTTGGCTTTCTTAGATAGGAGTCATTTACGATATTTAGCTAAGACTAAAGGACTATGATTATAATACTCGTTGTCAATAGCAAGGTCAATATGTAATTGGTACTTCATCAGCTAATAGTTTAGTAAGGAAAGCCTTTGTTTTCAAAATGATACACCACCCAATTTACTCAGGGCTTTACTTTCTTGTTTGAGCTGGGAAATCGTACCCGCTATTCCCTATCTCTCCGCCGTCGAAGCAAACACATCAGCGCGGTATGGGTTCATGGCTGCCACTGTGATGGACAGTCGACGAAAAACCACAACTGGTTTATCGTCTGCTTCGGCGAAGCTGATGGTTACCACGGCATTACCAATAATCCCTGTGATAAACCCCCAAGAATCGCAGCAGATTTCGGTTTGCCGCTGTCTATAGACCTCTGAGCCGTGCTGATGCGTACTGAAGAATATGCCGACGGTCACCCTTTCAGACAATAGCGGTCCCTGTTCGCCAAGACATTACCATAAAATATTTTAGTTTCTTGGCATTTTCTCACTGCCTGTTGTCGCAATGGCAACACTTGTCGAATTATGACTATCATCATACTGAGAATCGCGTTCGATTCTTTGCTAAATTCACCAAAAACTCTATCAGACATTCTCGTTCACCGTGGTATCAGACCTTCTCGTTCACGTGGTATCATGTCGTTCGTTCACCGTGGTATCATATCGTCGCGTTCACGTGGTATCATGTAGTGCGTTCGCTGTAGTATCATATCGTCATGTTCAAAGTGGCAACTGTCCTGGCAGACACTTATCTCATGCGTAGCACGCACCTATGACTTATTTATCTCAATCTGGTTCGATATTTTGTTTATTTCTCATTACTGAGCTATCAACCTGTCATACTCCTATAAACTCGATATGAGAGTATATACCCCCTGTAAACTCATACTCCCTCCCTATGAACTTGCTGCAAGCTTGATGTAAGCTCGTGCAAACTCATAATCCTGGGCCATAGTGTACGGGGATGGTAAAGGATAGAGGTATGAGAGCGATATGATAGCGTGGTAGCACGCACCTATGACCTGTCTATCTCAATCTGTCTCGAAATCATACTCTTGTCTGTCTCCCATTCTCGTTCGACATCATACTCCTGTCTATCTCACACTACTGAGCTAACAACCTTATAGATAGCACATGGCCGTCCGAAGCTAACACATTGACACCCACTAAATGGGGGGATAGAATTGCCATATGCAGATTCTGACTTGCTCGTTCAAGGTGTTTCTTGTGATGATGAGAGGAAAACAGAGTAGTCACAAGAAACGGCGAAGAGAGATATATGGATGCCTTAGCTGAATTAGAGCAATTTTGTGACAGAATAATTGAATACAAGAAATCAGTTAGAGAATATCTAACTACAGTCTTTCCTGCTAAAGCCACTATGGAAAATATTCAAAATTTAAGAACGGAACTCCAGCGAAGTTATTCACGGCTGGAGAGCACAATAACTCATTATGGTGGAAGCAGTTCAGTAGCCGACCCTATCTTCGGTAAAAGACACGATGTGTTTGATATTGCTTTTGACACCATAGACGTTCTTAATTCGTCTCAAAATGTAGATGCCCTCGATGTTGCAATTAGAATAGTAAATAAGGCGATTGGCAAATTACAGGCAGAAGGTAAAAGCTGGAATATACCTGCTAAAGACACGAAAGAGAAATCCAAGAAAGCTAAGGCTTTTATCTCGCATTCTGGGATTACCGACGCACTTTCCCAACTGCGCGATTTCTTAGAGGCTTCAGGCATAGAGGAATTACTTGTAGTTAAACGGCCACATTTAGGCAGGTCTATTGATAAGAAAGTGGACGACTATATTGATGAAGCCGACCTTGCTATATTCCTTGCAACTGGTGATGCAACTGATAGAGATGGCACTACTATTCCAAGTGGTAATGTTATTCACGAAATCGGTCTAGCTCAAGCGACACCGAACCTGAAAGGAAAGATAATATATCTCCTAGAAGAAGGAACGGAATTCCCACCGAATATCAAACCCAAAGGGTACATTCGTTTTAATCGTAGTCACATCGAGCAAAAATTCGGAGACTTAGCTCGGGAAATCACAGGAATGGGATTTTGAGACAATCTCTGCAGTGACTAAGAACCTTGCCCACATTCAATCCCAATTTTGTAATTGCATTCTGCACGCACAGGGGTTCATTATGTAACATTCTGACTCTTTGTTTAACAAAAAGCGAGTTACAGGATTGGCCGCCATCATCAGTATTTTGGACTCCGGTATGCCATCAAGGCAATCACTTTGAATTGCAGTATTTGCTGACCTTTGTCTCGTGATATAGAATAGCTTCAATAAGGCGTAAAGGGAGTGTTCTATGCAAGAAACTTACCTTGTGAGAGCGAAGCTTGACATGAGTTGGGCATTTGAAGAGGGAGACTTGGAAGCCAGATTTCCTAAGGGACTTCCTGTGCGGTTTGGTCCCTTCGTTCTTGCCCAGTCTCCAAACAGGTCATTCTACTTGGAAAGGCTGGGACTGATTGATTCCGCTCTTATGGAGGGACTCCGACCGGACGATAACTATCCAATTTCAATATTGTACGTAGAGTTGAGGCTTGAAATAGAAAAGGAAGAAAGCCCGGAAGAGACGGCGGATGAGATGTTTGAGCAGCTAGAGGCCATACTCAGGCTGTTTCAAGATGGAAATGTGTTCTTGAGGCGGCATTACTATCATACGTGGCAATTGGAAGTTGGCGTTCTAAAAAAAGTCTTCTATCTCCTACCCACCCCCGAAAAACCTGAGCCTGCTACGTTATACAATCGAGGACTATACAAACTAGACGACAAGACTCTACAACAATTTATTGGCTTTTTTAACTCCTATTGGGATATCATTCATGGGAAGCGCCAGCCAATATATAACGCTCTTTCTCGTTTCAACTCCTCTTACGAAAAGCGGAGTTTAGGTGACCGACTGATAGACCTAATTGTAGCTCTCGAGGCTCTATTTGGGGGCAGGGGTGGAGGTAACAGTCTAACGTACAAAGTGGCCCTGAGATGCTCGTCTTTTCTATACCCGCCAGGTGAAGCGAGAGCAAAGGCTTTCAAGGCCATTAAAAAGAACTATGAGGATAGAAGCGCCATGATTCACGGCGACAAGATAGATGCTAAGCATACCGGTGAAGAGATAGACCAACTGGAAGAACAAGTAAGAAGGTCGATAACCGCATTCTTGGAGCAGCATAGAAAGGGCTATCGAATCAATTCTGGTGAAGACCTAGATGAGTTACTCTTCTTCGGCAAGGGTAGCCCCTAGAGCATTCTGAATAAAGCGACACATTATAACGGTTTGTTCATACGTGGGCATTACGGCAACAGCGAGCGCAGTAGATGACATAGAAGCAAGACCAGTCTGTTTTAAGAAGCTGGAAGACGCTAGGATTGAAATCCTCACGTCTTCCCGACCCTGGGGGATATAAGAGATACCCCTATACTCTATCACGCACAGGGTTACAGCGCCTAGCGATTCTCTCTGCTGCCCGGTATGCAGCCTCAGCGTCAAGTATGCTGCTCTACGCCGTTGCCCTAAAACCCGATTCAGCTTATCAGTTGGATTTATTTTCCAAAAACGTTCAATCTAAGTTTGGATTATGTCCCATTTACGTTCAGGTATATCAATCAAGGAATGAAGCTAAATAATATAAAACTAATTAGTTCTACTTTATTGTCAATTGATATTGACAAAGAAACCTGGATATATGATTCTTATTGAAGAGCATCTAATTCTTGGAAAATGAAAGGGGGAAGCTAATGGAAACTAAGGTTGTTAAGCAAAAAGTTAAGCAAAACCGAAAATTAAAACGAGCGGGTGA
>Ga0209777_10008131_pt1 | contig 11531 bp, 11 predicted proteins | sample FrelakmetHBP12HB_FD_187147 | JGI IMG/M metagenome (GOLD analysis project Ga0209777, IMG submission 187147) | Freshwater lake sediment microbial communities from the University of Notre Dame, USA, for methane emissions studies -HBP12 HB (SPAdes)... | ecosystem: Environmental > Aquatic >...
CAAAGCCGGGTTCCGCGCCGGGGACGTGCTCATCGAGTTCGATGGCAAGAAAATAGAAAACCTGTACGACTTCACCTACGCCCTGCGCGCCCACAAGCCTGGCGATAAGGTCCCGGTCAGCGTCCTCCGCGACGGCCAGAAGCTGACTCGCGAGGTGACGCTCGAAGTGAGGAAGTGAACCCGCTTTAGCCCGGCTGGTCGTTCGGACGGTAGTTCGCGAGCAGATCCAATCGTCGGCGGCTGCAGGCCCTTGCCTTCATGTACCCTAGATGGTACACTACCCGAGTGAGGAGGAAGCCCCAACCGGCCACCGAGCCCTATTTATATTCCGAGGCGGCAGAAAAACAAGGTAAGCGAGCTCCGGTAATCTTCTTTCGCACGGAGGCAGGCGGAGAGCCAGTACGCGACTGGCTGAAGGGACTTTCAGCTGAGGACCGAAAACGGATCGGCGAGGATATCAAGACAGTGGAGTTTGGTTGGCCTCTTGGGATGCCCGTTTGTAAGCCACTGGGTGACGGCGTCTTTGAAGTGCGGACGAACTTGCATCAGAACCGGATTGCTCGGGTGCTTTTCTACATTGACGGGAAGGGCCGGATGGTCCTGCTGCACGGCTTCATCAAGAAAAAGCAGAAGACGCCGAGGGAGGATTTAGAGCTGGCGAGAAACAACCAGAGCAAGCACCAAAGGGGGCTGAAATGAATTTGAGGAAAAGACGGAAAAGAACGGATCACAGTGGGTCAACCTTTGACAGCTTCCTCGACGAAGAAGGAATCCGGGAGGAAGTCGAAGCGGTCGCCGTCAAGCGGGTAGTGGCGTGGCAACTTGAACGGGCCAGGCAACAACAGCACAAGACAAAACAGGCGATGGCGAGGCAGCTTCGTACGAGCAGGTCACAACTGGATCGCCTGCTTGACCCAGGAAACGTATCGGTGACGCTTGACACCCTCACTCGGGCGGCGAGAGCGGTCGGCAAGCGCGTGATCATTCGCGTGGCCGACGCGAAGGCCAAGCGTGCATAGCTGGGCATCAGATGCGGTGGCCCGCGTGAATTTTGCGGCTCTGGGTTCCTCCTTCCTTCTAAAACGCTGCACAACATGATAGAGGTAAACGCGAGATGGACGCGCGACGGCTCGGAACGTTTAGGCCTGAACTAGTTCGAGCATTAACCCTGCTCTTCCCCCTCCTCTTTCCTTGCGGGGCCGCGGGAACTAGCGAGCCCAGCGCGCTCAAGCTGCTCGTTTCCCTGGAGCAGCCCACGATTACCGCCCCGCTTCCTGCACGTGTTACGCTCAATCTCCACAACGCAGGAAAGCAAACTCTCTGGCTATTTCGCAGGGTGCGAGCGCCCTTTGATGCGGCGCAGCGAATCCTGGAAGAGAACCAGGCCCCAGAAACTTACGGCGGCTCCACCCTGGTCGTGAAACTCGAACCTGCTGGAACCGTGGGGTCCGAATCCGAAGCAACTCCCGCCCGAGGCGCCGTTCTGGAGAGTGTCGGCATGCCCAAGCCAAAACTGGTGCGGCTGGGCCCGGCCGATGACTACGAGGAGAAGGTCACCCTCCACCTCGAGCCGGCGCGGTCTGGAACGGGCGGCGAAGGGAAACCGGTTTGGGGGCGTTATCACCTTTCAGTGCTCTACCGCGCCAGCTTCTCAAACGCGGAGCAAATCAGAAACAACCTGGGATCAACGCTCTGGCAGGGGGAAGTGGCGAGCAACACCCTGGACATCGATCTGCTTGCACCCACAGCCCAGGGCTCGGTCGCCGGCACGGTGACCCGCTCCGACTCGAGTCTGATTACGGATGCCCGGCTCTCCCTCAGCGACCAGAACGAAAGGCTGATCGATCAGGTTCGCACGGATATCGATGGGCAGTTCTCTTTCACCAACCTCCCCCCGGGGCTATACTGGGTGACGGCGCGCAGAGAGGCCGCCACGGAAGACACGGCGACGTTTCAGCATGTGGATGTGACCGCCGATCAACCCGCTGCCACACTTCGGCTGGTGATGCTGACGCCGGAGATTTACGAGCCGCAGAAGGTCTTGCACAAGCCGGTTCTCTTTCTTGTCACGGACAACGCCGGGCGCCCCCTCGATAAAGTCCGGTTGGAAATCACCTTTTCGAACGGCGCCCTCTTGGACGACCTGAAGGCTGAAACGGGCGACGATGGTCTGGCTACCGTGGAATTAATCCCGGGCCGAAACTTCGTGACCCTCAAAAGGCGGAAATGCCCCGACCAGGAGGAACGAGCCGACGTGGCCGTGGGCCAGGGTGTAGACGACTTCAAATTCGTCTTCGGATGTTCCAAGCAGTGAGCTCGCCGATTAAAAGCAGCGACTCGTGAGGAGTGACCGGTGAAAAATCTGCGAGGAAGTCGCTTATGACAAATCTCTCGAATACGCAAATGCCGCCGTCGCGCCGGCGAAGCTATGCGGGCTGGATCATCTTGCCAGCGACCCTGCTCGGACTGCTCTGCTGCCTGGAGGTCATCGGGCAGGAGCACCAGGTCCCAAGCGGCCTCGCCGGCGTGGGCCCGGCCGTCCACGGCGCTCTGGGCGACCCCCTGCGCGACCCGCGCGAAGTCCACCTTCGGCACGTCAGGCAGTTGACCTTCGGGGGAACGAACGCGGAGGCTTATTTCAGCTTCGACGGGAAACGGCTCGTGTTCCAAAGCACGCGCCCGCCCTTCCAATGTGACCAGATCTTTATCATGAGCACTGAGGGCTCAGAGCCGCGCCTCGTCTCCACCGGCCATGGCAGGACCACCTGTGCCTACTTCTACCCGGACGGAAAACATATCCTGTACTCCTCCACTCACCTTTCCAGCCCCGAGTGCCCGCCCCGGCCCGATTATTCCCAGGGCTACGTCTGGGGCGTATATTCATCCTTCAAAGTCTTTTACGCCACGGTGCAAGGGAAAATCCTGAAGCAACTTACTCCCGACCCCGGATACAACGCCGAGTCCACGCTCTCCGCGGACGGCAAGAAAATCGTCTTTACCTCCAGCCGCGATGGCGACCTGGAGATCTATACGATGAATGCGGACGGCAGCGGCGCGACCCGGCTGACGAATGAGCCGGGCTACGACGGCGGTCCGTTTTTCTCGCCGGATGGGAAATGGATTGTCTATCGGGCTTATCATCCTGTCGCGGCGGAGGAAGTTGCGCGCTATAAATCACTCCTGGCGCAAGACCTTGTCGAGCCGATGAAGATGGACCTCTACGTCATGCGCGCGGACGGCTCGGAGCAGCGGCAGATTACGCACCTCGGGGGCGCGAGTTTTGCGCCCTTTTTCTTCCCCGACAGCCAGCGCATCATCTTTGCCTCGAATTACGAGCACGCGGGCAGCAGCCAGATGGAGCTCTACGCGCTGAACCGCGACGGCACGGACCTCGAGCGCGTGACGTTTACGGGCGGGTTCAATGCCTTCCCCCAGTTCTCACCGGATGGGAAAAAGCTGGTGTTTGCTTCCAGTCGCAGCGCCCAACAGCCGCATGAGATCAACATATTCATCGCCGAGTGGGTGCCGTAGGGACTCCCGGTCGAGCCCCTTCGGCATACACCGGAACTCTTTGGGGCCGCGTACCGAGTCGCGCACCATTCGGTAACCGACCTGCCGGGGCGAGCCGGCGCCCGCAACCCAAAAACCTGGCAACCAGCAACCCACAGGCCCACTTCGTGTGTGTCAAGGGGATAAAATGCCTGCGTAATTTTGTGGCTACCGGTAGCCACAAACTGCCTTGGGGGTCTTGACAACTCGAATACTTCCTGGTAGGGTATTGAGTAGGCAGGGTTAGCACCCCGGCACTCTGCTCGCACTTCGGCGCCGACGCGGAAGGTGCTCTGCCTGCGGAGGAAGGGAAAAAGCCGTACGGCCGAGGGCGCTGATTGCGTCCGTCTACTGACGGATTGCCCCGGACATGGTCACGTGAGACGCGACCGTGCCCGAGCGGCCCGCGACAAGGCGATCCATGACTTTCAACACTCGACCTTCGACTCTTGGACTGCGCTTCGCGACCTCCGACCCCGCTCGCGGCATGACATGTTGCCCGACGCTGGCAGACAAAAAGAACGAGCGAAACTGCTTGAAAAAACGCCTAAGCCGCCAGCTAATTGAAAACAAACCACCTGACGGCTTAGCCAGAGGGACAATTTGTCCATTCCAGCCGACGGAGACCCCGCGCCCTGCTCGGCAGGAGCTGAAGGGCTAAATTGATACAAAGTAGATTATATATCGTGTCATCAAAAATCGCGAAAACGTAAAAACGAACCCACTATGTTATAGAAAATACAGGGGGGGATTTCCACAGAACCCAAAACTAGAGCAAATGCTACATGAGCGACTGCATGACTTCGTCAAGCGCTTCTTTGGGCGGGCGGACTTTCGATTCCGGAAGAGTTGCCAGGGGCTCGTCCACCATGTTGAGCTGGTCGATGAAATTGGGCCGCTGCGGGTCGACGTAGAACAACCCCGTCACAATTTCGCCCTTATCGTGAGCTTCGGTGAGCACCCGCAGGGCTTCGGTCTTGTGAGTGGGATCGTATTCCTTGCCGATCTTCTTCAACAGCAGGTGGGAGCCGTCGTGCAAGGTGATCTCGGTTGTGGAGCCGGGGTCGTAGTCCACCGCGAGATCCTCGAAGAAGGGAATGAAGCTCACGTCGGCCAAAGGCTCGTCGTGGTCCTTGACGTAGCTGTAGCTCTTGGTGGAGCCCTCGTGGTCGTTAAAGGTGACGCAGGGCGAGATCACGTCGAGCATCACCGTTCCCTTGTGCCCAATCGCGCCCTCCAGCAAGGCGAGCAGTTGCCGCTTGTCGCCGGAGAACGACCGGCCCACGTAAGTGGCCCCGAGCTGGATGGCCAACGCGCAGGTGTCGATGGGCGGGAGGTCGTTGACCACGCCAGTCTTGAGTTTGGAGCCGATGTCGGCGGTGGCGGAGAACTGGCCTTTGGTCAGACCATAGCAGCCGTTGTCCTCGATGATGTAGATGACGGGGAGATTGCGGCGCATCAAGTGAACGAACTGGCCGATCCCGATCGAGGCGGAATCGCCGTCACCGCTAACTCCGATGGCCATCAGTTGGCGGTTCGCCAGGATCGTGCCCGTGGCGACGGACGGCATGCGGCCGTGGACGGCGTTGAAGCCGTGCGAGCTCCTCAAGAAATAGGCCGGGCTCTTGGAAGAGCATCCGATGCCGGAGAGCTTGGCGACGCGATGGGGCTCCACCCCGAGCTCGTAGAAGGCCTCAATGATGCGCTCGGAGATGGCATTATGGCCGCAGCCTGCGCACAGGGTGCTTTTGTTGCCCTTGTAATCGGTGACTTCGAGCCCGATGCGGTTTACCTTTTTGGGTGGAGAGGGAGGAACGGTGGTAGTGGCCATGTCAGTTCTTCTCCTGGGAAGCGATTGCGTCCGTGACGGAGCGCGCGTCGATGGGCAGGCCGTCATAGTGCAGAACGCTGTGGAGCTTCTGCACGTCCTCGGCGCCCAGCTCCAGCCGCAGCAGGCCGCACAACTGGGCGTCGCGGTTTTGCTCGACCACGTAAACGCGCCGCTGGCGCTGGATGAAGTCCTTCACGGCCTGCGTGAAGGGGTAGGCGCGCACGCGGCAGTAGGCGGCCTCCAGGCCGTATTCCTGTTTCAACTGGTCGAGGCTTTCGCGCACCGCCCAGTCGGTGGTGCCGTAAGCGAGGATGCCGAAGTCCGGCTTCGCGGCCTCCTGAATTTGCGGGCCGGGAACGTGCTGCCGCGCGGTTTCAAATTTCCTTGCCAGGCGGTCCATGTTATCCACGTAATCGTTGGGCCGTTCGCTGTAAATGGCGCGCGCGTTATGGCCGCTGCCGCGCGTGAAGTAGGCCGCGGCAGGATGATTGGTGCCGGGCAAAGTCCGGTAGCCGACGGCGTCGCCATCCACATCGCGGTAGCGCTCAAAGTGGCCCAGGCGGTCGAGGTCCTCAGCGCTCAGTACCTTGCCGCGCTCGAGGGGCTTAGTGGGATAGGGGAAGGCGTCGGACATCCAGGTGTTCATGCCCAAGTCGAGGTCGCTCATGACGAAGACGGGCGTCTGGAATTGTTCCGCCAAGTCAAACGCCTCTCCGGCCATGGTGAAGCATTCGCTCATTGAGTTGGGAAACAGCATCAAGTGCTTGGTATCGCCGTGCGAGAGGATCGCGGTGGAGAGGATGTCGCCCTGCGCCGTACGAGTGGGCAAGCCCGTCGAGGGGCCCACGCGCTGGACGTCGAAGATCACGGCGGGAATCTCGGCGTAGTAACCGAGCCCCACGAACTCCGCCATCAAGGAAATCCCCGGGCCGGAGGTGGAAGTCATGGAACGGGCGCCCGCCCAGCCTGCCCCCATCGCCATGCCCAGTGCGGCCAGCTCGTCTTCGGCCTGGACAATGGCAAACGTGGCTTTGCCGGTTTGCTTGTCCACGCGGTATTTCTTCATGAATTCAATCAGGGTCTCACAGAGCGAAGAGGAGGGCGTGATGGGATACCAGGTGACAACGGTGACACCCGCGAACATCGCGCCCAACGCGCAGGCCGCGTTCCCCTCGATCAGGATTTTTCCCCGCGTCAGGTCCAGGCGCTCCAGATAGTAGGGGTCAACCTTGGGGAGGTTCTTCTCCGCGTATTCGTACCCTACTTGCGCGGCCGCGAAATTCAAGTCGGCAGCTTTGGCTTTCTTTTTGAACTGCTTGCCGAGCGCGACGCGGATTTCCTGCATGTCGATGCCCAGCAGTTTGGCCAGCACGCCGTCGTAAATCATGTTGCGCACCAGCTTGCGCAGCCGCGCGTCCGGGCAGACGGGGGCCACGAGCTGGTCAAAGGGCACGGGGTAAAAGACCAGGTCGTCGCGCAGGCGCTTCAGGTTGAGCCGCTCGTCATAGACACAGGAGGCGCCGGGCTTGAGCCCCAGGACGTCTTCTTCGGCCGTCTCAGGATTCATCGCCACCATGAACTCGCTATCCTTGCGGCGCGCGATGTACCCAAACTTGGAGGCCCGGATCGTGAACCAGGTGGGAAGCCCGGCGATGTTCGAGGGGAACAAATTCTTGCCCGAGACGGGAATCCCCATCTGAAAAATCGCGCGCAATAGAACCAGGTTGGCCGTATTGCTTCCCGAACCGTTTACCGTGGCGACTTGAATGCTCAGATCGTTAACGATGCGGCGCTGGCCAGCCGGCGCCTCGGCTTCTTTAGGATCAACTTGGGTGGTTGCCATGGGAGTCCTCAAGACCAATCTGCTCGCATCGCGCGGGTCTCGCGCCTGCGGGACCGGCAAGCGCCCCAATCAATCCCCATTAAGAATCTTAGGGACGGGGCCCTTCCGGAGTTTCCAATCAAGGGGGGTTCAGCCGTTGATTGTCGAGCGCCTCGCCAGAAGCGGGTCCCGCAGTCGCGGAATCGGGACGAGGCGGGATGCGGCTACGGAGTGCCACCCCCAGGTTCACAAGGAGCCCGATAAGTCTTTGCGAACTAAAGGGGGCACCCTCTCTCCCTCAAAGGTTCATTATAGCAGAAGAAAGCATGCCCGGAAGTGCCCGGAAGTAGTCTGTCCTCATGCCCTTTGTCCTTCAAGCCGCCAGTAGGCCAAATTCTCAGAGGGGAAGATGATGCAGCGCTCCCGAAAATCTGACTCATGTCAGTTGGCATGCACAGGCAACGGCGGGCACCGCCTGGCATCCCAATCTACTGATAGCGGGACTGGCAGTCCATATGCTGAGCATCATCTTCGCAGCGCCAAATGGAGCAGCCCGCTCCGGTACCAGCTATCGACTGCCCGGTGCCAGGGGGGAGAGAAGCCATGAAGGTCAAAACCCTGATTTGCAATTGCAAAGGCCTCAACGAACTATTCCGGAATGCGGACATGAACACGCTGCCCTTCGACATCGAATCAGAACTGGACGTCGATTACGCGATCGTTCACCCGCAACTTTGTGGGCAGGGCGGGAGCGAGATCCTTGATGATGTGCTGCGCTCCGCAAGCGAAGAGCCTGACACCTACATCGTGGTGGGGGGGTGCGCCGCGGAAGCGCAACTGAAGCTGTTCAAGAAAACCATCCGCAACACGGGCTTCGACGAGAAGCATTTAGTGCCGGTCGATATCCGCGGCAAGACAAACGATGGCATCCTGGACCAACTCAAAGAGGAAATTGAAGCTTTGCTGCATCCCGACAAGAAGCGGCATTGAGGGATTGCAACGGGAACCCGTCAGTTGACGGGCTATTCATGCGGGGAGGAGGACTGGTGATGTTTCACTCCGGGATCGCGAGAGAAAAAGTTGCCTGGTTCCCAACCATTAACTACGACGTGTGCGCGTCGGACCTCCAGTGCCTCAACCTCTGCCCCTACGGTGTTTACGAATGGGATGCCGCGACGGGCAGGCCGCTGATTGCCCACCCGGCCCATTGCCATCTGGGCTGCGATATTTGTCTCCAAAACTGCAAGAACCATGCGATTTCCCTTCCCAGCAGGAAAGAATTTCGGGCGATGGTGCGCCGCCTGCACGAGGAAACAAGAATCGCCGGGACCCCGCCGCGCATCTCTTGAGAGCAGTGACAAGTGGCACGTGAAGAGCGACGAGCCGCCTCGGAAGGCCTTTCCCTGCTCCGCAGAGCGGTGATGAACTCTGAACGATAAAAGCAGCTCGACCCTGTTCGTGGGAGGTTTTCATGGAAGTCAAGAAGGCATTCAAGGTCTTTCGCTATGCCAGCGAAGTGCAATGGAAATCCGGCCGCACGGGCGTCGTGCGCTGCCCCGGGAAACCTGATCTGGCCGTCTCCAGCCCGCCCGAATTCAAGGGTGAAGCGGGGAAATGGACCCCGGAGGATATGCTTCTGGCGTCGGTTAACGTCTGCACCATGCTCACTTTTCTCGCCTTCGCCCAGCACGCGGGCCTGAATTTCACAAGCTACGAGAGCACCGCGGAAGGAACCTTAGAGTCCGTCGAGGGCAAATACCGCTTCACGGAAGTCTCGCTCCATCCCACCCTCACCCTGAAGTCCCAGGCGGACGTCGAGCCAGCGCGCAAGATCCTGGGAGACGCACACGCCAATTGCTTCGTCGCCAATTCCATCACCGCCGCAGTAAAAATCATTCCTCAGTTCAGCGTGGAAGAGCAGCCGTAAGGGATTTTCGATCGCTCATTGGCGATGGGTGGTTTTCGATTGCAGTTCTATTAGCAATCGCCCATCACCAATCCGCTATCTTCCTACCGCTCCCACCGAATCGGGCTACGGACGGCGCGGGTGGCCCGCAGAAACCGGGTAGTGTATAATTTTGTTGCCAACGAGCCTGTGGGTGTATACTACAGTCGTAGAGGATACCTAAGTGGGAACCTCAGCATCAAGGGGATCCACGTGAACCCAGAACACCAACGCCGAAGCGACCGGGTCAATTTGGAACTGGCGATTCAGTTGAGTGGGGTCAACGCCGCCGGCAGGGATTTTACGGAACAGGGCCGCACCGTGGTGGTTAGCCGGCACGGGGCTAAGGTCGATTGCTATTGCGTCTTGCTGCCCCAGCAGGCGATCACTGTCCGATGCCACCGGACCAGGATGGAAACCCTGGCACGGGTCGTTGGGCAGATCTTGCACAAAGCCGAACAGACCCATTACGGCATGGAATTCGCCGACCCTGGCGTGAACATCTGGAACATCGATTTCCCCCCTTTGCCGGAAACGGAACCCGCCGCGGGACGGGTCCTGCTGGAGTGCCTGGGGTGCCACAACCTGCAGGTCGCCCACCTCGACGTGTTCGCTGTGGAAGTTCTGGCGGCGAATCGGTGCATCATGCGCCCTTGTCCCCGCTGCACGGACCGGCGGGTCAGCGTTTGGAAGCAACCCTCGCGCCAGGAGGAAGGAATCCCCGCTGCGACCCCGCCGGTGCTGCCAGCTCCCCGGCTGGACCAACCGAGACGCGCCCGTATCAATCTGAAAGTGGAAGTGTGCATTAGTCAAGCGCCCTTGGGGGATGAGCTGGCCTTGACGGACAACGTTTCGTGCGGCAGTTTTCGCTTCCAGAGCCAGCGCTGCTATGACGTAGGATCTCTCATTAATGCGGCCTTGCCTTACTCGCCGGACGCGGCGAATGTGTTCGCTCCCGCTCGAATCGTGTCTGCCGAGACCTTGCCCGTCAAGGGCACGTTTCTGTACAGCGCGGTCTACACATCAGCGGAAACAAAAGCCTCCACGAATTCACCAGCGCTGCGGGATCGCGCCGCGTGAGTTCTTGAAACCGGCATCCCCGCCCTCTTCAGGCAAACAGGCCGCAGACATCCACTCCCACCACGGTCCCGAGAAACATCACCCCCTTTTAGGAGTCCTGGGATGGTCCCTTAACGGAAATAGAGATGGGCCACGATCAGGGACGTTCGAGGTTCGACAGCGGGCACCCGATGGGCACGATGAACGTGACCATGAAAATGTTCACCAGCGTTCCGCCCAGGGCGAAGGTGACACTCAGCGGACTTGAGATGCCGTGAACGGAATAATTCACACTTAGACCTTGGCGGGTTCGGCGGAGGAAGGGATCTGCGCGGCGGGGTGGGCGGCGGGTCGAGCTTTCGACCGCGGCTCGACTTTCCAGAAACGCAGAAGGCTCAGCGACCAGTTTTCCAGAATATCCCAGGCGTGGGCACTGCCGGTTCTTTCGGCGTGCGCGATGACCAGTTGACGGAGAAAGTGGGAGTCCTCAGGCTCAATGAGGCGCTCGATCTTGATGAGTTCCGGGTTGAACCGGTGCTCAAACCGATCCCCGGAGTCATACACGTACGCGACGCCATTGGTCATGCCGGCGCCGAAGTTGCGCCCTGTATGGCCCAGGATGACGGCCACGCCCCCGGTCATGTACTCGCAGGCGTGGTCGCCGGTGCCCTCGACGACCGCGGTGGCGCCGCTATTGCGCACGCAAAACCGCTCGCCGGCGCGCCCTGCGGCAAAGAGTTGCCCGGCGGTCGCGCCGTAGAGAACCGCATTGCCGATAATCACGTTTTCGTCCGAGCGGAAGCGGCTGCCCCGCGGCGGACGAATCACAATTTCGCCCCCGCCCATGCCTTTGCCGACGTAGTCGTTCGCGTCTCCATCCAAAACAATCCGCAGGCCCCCCGTGAGGAAAGCGCCGAGACTCTGGCCCGCGCTTCCCTCGAAGCGGAATTCCGCGATCGCTCCCTGCAAACCTTTATTGCCGTGGCGCAGCGCGACCTCGCCGGCAGCGCGCGCGCCGATGGTGCGATGGATATTCCGGATGGGATACTCGCGCACCACCGAGCGCCCCTGTTCAAGGGGGACGCGCACGTCTGCAACCATCTGAAGTGCCAAGTCGTCAATGGGCCGAGCGCGGCGTGATTTCTGCCGGCGGGCGGAATCGGCGCGCGCCAGCAAGGGTTTCAAGTCCAAATGGCCGCGCCGGCCCGGCAGGCGGTAGTTGACCGGCGCCAGCAGGTCCGCGCGCCCGATGGCCTCCTCGAGCGAGCGGAAGCCGAGCTGCGCGAGCAGCGTGCGCACGTGTTCGGCGAGGTGGCGAAAATAAT
>Ga0209777_10008132_pt1 | contig 11531 bp, 23 predicted proteins | sample FrelakmetHBP12HB_FD_187147 | JGI IMG/M metagenome (GOLD analysis project Ga0209777, IMG submission 187147) | Freshwater lake sediment microbial communities from the University of Notre Dame, USA, for methane emissions studies -HBP12 HB (SPAdes)... | ecosystem: Environmental > Aquatic >...
TTCCCCAGTTCCTTCAACTTGGAACTTTGACCAATTGAGTTTCAAATCTTGGTCAAAGTATATTACATAGTTATACCGTAAGTCTATAAAATTTTTTAAAAGCCAAAAACTGGGAGTCACCCCAGTTTGGCTCGCGCCTGTTTTTGTTTCCCCACTTCCGTGGGGCAACTTTTACTGTTCGTTCACGACTGTTATCTGAATCCCTTGGGGACTCACTATCTTATACCCAAATCTAACTAGATTTTTAAAACCCAAAGAGAGGCTTGCGCCCCCCTTTTTGGCTTTCGCCGTTTTGGGATTTTTAGAGAAGCTTGGAAACAAGGCTGGGGCAGGATTCGTTCAGCTCAGAAAGAATCTTGGCGGCGTCTGCGAGGTCGTTCTTGTGCGCCAGAACGAATTTCAGAGTTTCCGCAAACTCCTCGAGGTGGCGAGCAGTACCCGCCTTTTTCTCCGCCTGATGCGCCGCGTCGTCCAGCGCACCTTCCTCACGGATGCACTGCCGAACGGCGTGCACCAACTGCGGGAGACATGCCGTGATGGTGTCCGTTACCTCCTTGGCAATTTCGGGGAATTCCGGAGAGGACTTCGCCGTATTCTTTTCGTCCCCGGCCGGGACGGCAGCCATTCTGCGTTTCCTGTTTTCCATAGTACTACCCTCCTATAGGTGGTTTGGTTATATTCTTGTACCTATGTTTTCCATAGTACTACCCTCCTATAGGTGGTTTGGTTATATTCTTGTACCTAAAAATGCCCTATAATTCTCATATGAAAAAGACCGCCAAACAGATAGCCGCAGAAATCCTGCGGAAAATGGCACAAACAAATCAGGTAAAAACTTTACCGCGTAAAACCAACCCCATCCCTACCAAAGAAGGTCCGAGTACGCCCAACGCGGGAGAACCAGCGTAATGAAACTGGTATTAAAACGTGCGGAAGAGGGTAGCATAAGCGATGGGATTACTACAGGTGATTCCTTTCAGCAACCCCCTGCCCGAAAAGCTACATCTCAAATAAAGATGGACTTGGTGGACAAGGGTATAAAATCTCCTAATCCCTGGGCCAAAAACGCACCTAAACCTATTCCGGAAAATCCCTATAACGCTGCAAGGCCTATTCCGGAGAATCCCTATCAAGTACCGTCAATGGCAACGCAGGAAAAAGCAAACCCATTGAAGAGAATTCAAAATTTGGCGCCAAAGAATCAAATAAAAAAACCGGTGCCTACAACCCCAATGATTCCAAAAAGTCAGGAGTTGAATACTAAGATAGCATCTTATTTTGAAAAAGGACGACAAGATACATTTGTAAAAATGGGAGTTCATTTAAAAAAAAAGTATTTATTAAGTCCCACTACTGCAACCTGGTTAAGTGGAGTAGGCGGGGGAATTAGTGGAGCTTTAATAGGGAGAGTTCTCCTTAGTGCTGCTTTACGCAATAAAAATTTTTTAAGAGATCCTTTAATTGAAACTGCTCTTGCACTACCTGTATCTTTAGGCTCTGGTTTAGGTAGTTATTTAGGGTATAATTGGGCTGAGCAAAGGTTAAATCCTAAATGAAAAAAATGTCCTATTTTGAACAAGGCCGAACTTTTTTGGGTCAATTTGGCGGAGAAGCAACAGGAAGTTTGCTGTCAATGCTAACGGGTCTTCCCGTGCTCCCTATGCTATTGGGTGGGTCAATAGGAGGAAATTTAGGTTATCGATGGGCAAGAAGTAAATGGCCTCATGAGGAAACAGAATGAAAAAAACAGCAACCCAGTTAGTGCGTAGTATTTTTATGAAGTTGAGCGTGGGCCCTAATGACGCGAAACGTATGGGTGCTATTAACAGGCAGGTAAATCCGCGGCAGTTGGAACCTAACCCGTATGATAATGCCCCTATACAGAGCGGGGGCGGGGGTTCTTTAAGCCAACTTGCAGCTATGCAGCCTCCTTCTCGCGGGTTTAATCGGCGGCTTACAGAAAGAGACGGACAACAGCAATATAGCGGTTCAAGCTGGGGTGCTCCGCAAAAACAAGTCCCTATTCAAACCGCGAATAAAGGTACTCTTCAAGCTGCTGCAGATAGTATGCGGAGAAGCAACACAACGCCCGTTCCACAACAAACTGCTCCTCAGCAGGGAGCCCTAGGCAACTTCAGCACACAAAATCCTTACACAAGAGTAGACGCCCGTGAAACTAGAAATTGGCAGGCTCCTCCGGGGCAAGGACAACAAGCCTTGGGTCTTCAGATTATGGAGGGAGCCAATGACCCAAGAAAGCGTACAGGTGTAAGGGGTATGTCCACAACTACTACACCCTATTCTGGACGCGAAAATCCTAATGTCTGGGCGAAAGGATATGGACCATCTCGTCCAAAAGCAGTACATGGGGGTAAGCCAACAACTCCTTCTTCTAGCGGGAGCGCGGGAGCGGGTGCCTTAGCCGCAGGAACCACTAGAAAAGGCGCCCCAACGGCTGTGGGTCCTGCAAGTACCATGGAAACTGAAAACTGGGGTGGTGGGGGTGCTGGAAGTTCTGTATCCGATTATTTCAGTCACTTATACAACCCTCAAGCTCAATTAGCAGAAGCACGCAGCCGCACTCCCTAGGGCGCTCCTACGCCCGCAGGAATGTATGGCCCGATGGCTGGCGGCTACCAGACAGGAACATTGTCTAACGCTATGGGACTTAACTTCCTGAATGCACCACCCTCAAAGATGCCTGTTCAGCAACACTATGAGGGACGCCCTGCTGCGTCTACTCCCCAGGTAGCGGTAGCAGACCAACCCAAGGGGTCTTGGACAGACATGTTCCGACGTCCTGCCAGTTTTCGTAATGTAATGTATCCTGGCGGCGGTCAGGGCTTTAATGTGGCTGAATGAAAAAAACAGCCTCCCAGGTAGCCGAACAAGTGCTGTACAAAGTGGGATTTGATTCTTCCTCCATTATCAAAAACTACTCGTCAAATCATATTTATCCGAATACTCCCCATTCCAAACCATCATCTACAACTTTACCTCCCGAGCCTAAAGAAAGATTCGAAACCGACCCTGCTATCAGCAGCTATACAAACCCCGAAACTCCTCTCCAACCCAAGTGATTTTATTGGTATAACTCCTAAACAGGAGGGATACCCATGATTATCACAGAACTGAACCGAATTATTACTTTGCTCGAACCTAAATATTTTTTACATTCTGCAGGGAATGAAAATCTTATAGGTGAATGGGAAGGAGTACAAGATGCTATTCACGGTGATTTCACTCGCTTGGATAACTTAAGCTATAAAATGGAAGAAAACGACTTTTATGGTATTGACTCTGCCCTGGACGAACTACACAAACAAATAGAAGCAGAATTTGATGTAGAGCCTGACCGCGCGCATGAGCTTTACTTAAAATATGAAGATGAGATTAAAGACACTATTTATGGTAGAGACTACTCTGACTTGATAGGGGAATGTCTGCGGAACACCCCAGATCCCGCTATGTTTTACGATTTGCACACTGAAATCGGAGACTATACCGAAGATATGAAATTGCGACTAAGAACAGTAAAACAAGCTCTTCGTATAAAACTTAAAGACAAGACTTGGGATAAAAGTCTTTTCAATATGCTTCAAGAAGCTGGTTACGGAGGGAAACTGGTAATCTATTTTAATATTTCTCTAGAGAACACGATAAATTGTACTTTTCGTACTGTTATATTTGAAAATCCAATAGTAGCTGTAGTAGACCACTTCAACGGTTCTGGGTGGTATTGTTCTTTACCTAAATTCAGGATTACGTTCCCGTATGACAGAGAAAATGTGTTCATAGATCATACTCTTTCCTATAACTTTACACACGATGTATGTGGTATGCGAGATGACTGGTGTAACAGTACCAAAGTTAAGTTTATAAAGAAAAAATCTAGATAAACAAACCAAGACGTGGTACCTTCTTTTTAACAGGAGGTACCAGGTATGGATAATTTAGTAGAAACCGTAACGTCTACCGTCGAAAGAAAATACAGGTTACGTGCCGACCTCAAAGATTACAGAGATTGGCACTACGCTGCTCCAGGTAAGACTTTGGCCATGCTGCCCCCGGCGATAGACTTGAGACCTCACTGCCCGCCAGTATTGGATCAGAGTGCCTTGGGGGCATGTACGAGTCACGCTATCGCATCTGCTCATCGCTTTGACCAGATGAAAGAAAAAGCTCTTCACATAATCGCTCCTTCGCGTCTGTTTATTTACTACAACGAAAGAGATATGGAAGGCACAACGGATTACGATGCCGGTGCCATGATTCGTGATGGGATGAAAAGCCTTGCAAAACAAGGTGTCTGTCCTGAGACTGAATGGCTCTATGATATCAAGAAATTCACGGTTAAGCCTCCGGTAACCTGCTATACCGATGCGCTGAAACATCAGTCCCTTTCATACCTACGTGTAACCATAACCGACCCGCAGATGAAGGGTTGTCTAGCTTCTGGATATCCTTTTGTGATTGGTATCACAGTTTATTCTTCTTTTGAATCCGCGCAGGTCACTAAGACCGGAATCGTTCCGATGCCCGCGCATGGGGAAAAGCAGCTCGGAGGGCATGCTATTCTGGTTGTTGGTTATGATGATACCCATCAGAGATATATATGCATGAACAGCTGGGGAACTCACTGGGGTATGCAGGGATTCTTTACGATTCCCTACTCTTACTTTACATCCCACGGTTCTGATGCTTGGACGCTTCGGACGGTAGAAGTCTAGCCTACCACTTTAAAGCCTTCAGAATAGTTGCCATCTTATCCGGGAATCTTCTGGCCGCCAACTCTATGGGCGTGGCAAAATGAGTATGTGCTTCTTCATACCCTAACTTTGCACCGCGCATAATCAAATTCTCACTCAGCTCATGAATCGCCACGAACGTTCGTTCCTGGGGGGAAATCTGTTGGTCAATCCAAACTTCATTCTCCGGGATGTAATTGTCTTCAGGAACCAGCCAATGCGCCGCGCCGGCAAAGTTCATGTTTCCGCCCGGAGGTTGGCGCACATAAGCGCCATCAACTATCCATACCTGGATTCCATCTCGGGTTGTATGAAACAACTCCAACTTTGCCTTCTCGGGAATGACTTTGTCGTTCATGAGTCCGAACCCTTCCCGGAATTTACGCTCAAACTCGTTGGCCAGAGTGTAAACTTGGTCCTTAGAATGTTTCTTGGTGTATAGCGCCCATTCAAATATGGCGCGGGCGATAAAGACCTTGAGTTCTTTGGGGTCTACCCCTTTATCAATCCATATCTCGTACTTCGGAATAATCTTGGGAAACAGAAAATGCTCTTCAAAATTGTCGAGCTCGATATCCATATTAGTACGAGCCCAATTACCGTCAAACTCCCAGATGGTGAATTTTCCTACTTTTCCGAGTGTTCTGAGGTACGGTTTCATTAGATAAGTATAGGTCGAATTTGGTATAAAGATATGCACCGGCCAATGCCGGCAGCGATTTAGCTAAGGAGGTAGACTCTAGTACTTGACAAGTGCTCAAAAAGGACTTAATATACTCAGTATGAGCACAATGAACACCGCGCAGGCAGCACAATATATAGGTAGGGCCGTAAAAACAATGCAACGATTTGACCGCGAGGGCATATTACGGCCGTCGGGAAGAACGCCCACGAATAGGCGTGTTTACACCGTGGACCAGCTAAATCAATTTTTAGGGCAGAAAAAAGAAGTCTGTGTTCCGACACGTGTTGTAGTCTACTGCCGCGTTTCTTCCGCCGCACAGCGACCAGATTTAAAAAATCAAAGAAATGTATTGGAGCAATTTTGTGCCTCCCGAGGATTGTCTAATCCTGAGTTTATCGAAGAAGTGGGAGGAGGCTTAAATTTTAAAAGAAAAAGATTTTTAGAGGTTTTTGACGCTATTGGCCAGAACCAAATTAAAATACTTATAGTAGCGCATAAGGACCGTCTTTGCCGCTTTGGTTTGGCGTGGTTTGAACGATTTATGAAACAACACGGATGTGAGTTTCTGGTGCTTAATCAAGAAACACTATCTCCCGAAGAAGAGATGGTTCAGGACTTAATGACAATAATTCATTGTTTTTCGTCTAGACTTTACGGTTTAAGGAATTACCGAAAAACACTAAAAAAGGCACTTGCAATTAAATGATTCTTGCTCACAAAATAGCCCTCGACCCCACAGTTCGCCAGAGAAAGGCGTTTGCCATGGCTGCTGGCTGTGCTCGCGTTTCTTTCAACTGGGGCCTAGATTGGTGGCAAGGGGAACGTTTAGCGGGCAGGAAGCCCACATGGATGAAGGCAAAGCTGGCATTTAACCAAATCAAGCACCAGGAGTTTCCGTGGATTTCGTTGAGTCCGAAGGATGCTAATCAAAATGCTTTCGAAGACCTCGGGGATGCCTTCAAGCGGTTTTTCAAAAAACAGAATAAGTTTCCAAAGCGCAAGAAGCGCAAGAATCACGCTGCCTTCACCGTAAGCAACGACAAGTTTCGTATAGAAGGCAGTCGAATTCGACTCCCTAAAATTGGTTGGGTTCGGATGTTTGAAGAACTCCGGTTTCAAGGGAAAATCATGTCGGCCACTGTTAGTAGGACGGCTGATAGGTGGTTTGTGGCTGTTCAGGTCGAGGTTAACGTGGCTCACGTTGCGAGAACCAAGCAAAGTGTGGTCGGCGTTGACCTCGGCCTGAAGACGGCCGTCGTAGTCTCTGACGGAACCGTGTTCGATGCTCCGAAGCCCCTGAAAAAAAATCTCCGGAAACTCCAGACCCTCCAGCGTCAGGTGTCTCGGAAGAAGAAAGGCTCAAACCGAAAACGACGCGCACAGATGAAAGTCTCCCGACTCCATGCACAAATAGCCCGTATTCGAAAGGACTTTTTGCATAAGGTCACGACGGACCTCGTTCAACGGCACACGACTATTTGCATTGAAGACCTTAACGTCAAAGGGATGATGGCGAACCATAAACTGGCTAGAGCTATCAGCGATATAGGCTTTTACGAATTCCGGCGGCAACTTGAGTACAAGACCAAATTAGCCGGTATAGAATTAGTCTTTGCCAACAGATGGTTTCCGTCAACCCAGACGTGTTCGTGTTGCGGGTGTATTCGGGAAAACAAATTAACATTAGCAGACCGAGTATTTGTCTGCGAAGACTGCGGCTTTCAAACGGACAGAGATTTGAACGCTGCCAAGAATTTAGCTACCCTCGGCTTGAGGGGAAGTCACGCGCGGGGACAGAATGTAAGCCCTTCGGCCCTTACGGCGAAGGCAACTCTGGTTGAACCGCGAACTAACCTGTGCTCACTTGTGAGTACAACTTAGAAAGCAGAAAAATATGAAGTGGAAAAGAAAAAATCAAACAGACAGACTTTACAAAAACAACACAAAAGTACAGGCCCAATTGATAAGCTGTCTTTTTCACGCATAAAGTATACGATTGTTTCTATTTTTTAGCCTATAATTTAGGTATGACTCCCTACCAATTAGGTTATTATCACATTTTTAGGAAGTTAGCAGACGCGCCGTCTTCGCCACCACCTTCTCCTCCTCAACAACCTGCACCGCCACCACAAAAATCAACGCCAACACCCCCGCCACCATCACCGGCAACAAAATATATGAAGACGATGTCAAATACTTTTCAACCCAAAACTGCACCCCCAGACATGACCGTGCAATTCAATATTACAGGGGCAAATGGGGGTAAGTGGTACGCAGATGTTAAAGGGGGCAAATTAACCACCGTAGAGGGGATGCATCCAAAACCTACGGCAACCATTAATACAACTGATGAGGTTTATAATAATGTATCCGCCGGGAAACTTTCAGATTTAAAAGCATACCTAACAGGAAAAATAAAAGTAGACGGGAGTATTTTAGATGTACGAAAATTTAATGCTGCCTTTAAGCGCTAAAACCCCCCATAATACCTGCATGCGAGAACGCGATTTTGTGGCGAACAATATTTGCTATCTCTGAAGCTGTCTTTTTCATAAATTAATTATACGACTAAAAATCCAAAAAAATGCTAGGTTCCATTCTGAACCCAGCAAAAAACTAAGCAACCTTCTTCTTCTTTCGTCGCCGCCCATCCATTGTGACTCCAGGTGTAGGAGTCATTCCTGATGGGTAAGTATAGTCGTTGCTGGAACGTCGATATACGAAATCCTCGATATTCAAAGGATTATTATCTTCCAGAAAGCACTTTTCACAAACATACTTTTGTTTGTAGAACGTGAGGGTGCCTGTAGTTTTACACGCTTCACATATTCCGAAAGTATCCTTGTGCCGCTTGTCTTTTCCGTGTTGTCCTAATGCTGTTTTTTTGCCTTTAGCCGTCACAAAATAACCTGAAGGCTTTATAGAAACAATCATGCCTTTACGCCGTAAACCATCCAAAAGTTCGTGTCTGGTTTCCACGTCATAGCTCTCCGCGATAAACTCCAAAACCCGTTTCCGGGTAACCAGAGGTCTAGAGCTGGTTAGTCGGTGCATTACTTCGAGAACGTAGTATTCGTCTTTATTCAAATGATTTGCCATTTACAACTCCAAAAAAGCTTGGGAGCCCGGTGATTAACTAAACTCCCAAGCTTTTATATGCGTTCTCTAGGGCGGTCCCTAGAGAATCACCCCTGATACGACTTATTTATACGGGGAATGTTACATTCCCTATCAGGAGTTGTAATAGCTGCACCTGCGGAACTCGTCAAGGTATGCCTGACGATAGTCATCGTTCCTCACGTATTTCTTTCTCCTCAGCTTTTCTGTGTCGATGCGCCCTTGCCACGCTTTGAGCGTGAACTCGGACAGCGACTTGACGCTTTTGTCTCGCTGGATAAGCGTCATGAGAATAGCCGCTTCTTCCGCTGTGGTATGAATCACGATTCTCGTTGTCAACCTTGCTATTGTCGCAGAGGTTGTATTGAGAATCCTACTGACGTTACTGACTGACCTGCCCTCGTCCCTTAGGACACAGGCATCGTATGCCAATTGTTGTTCTGTTTCAGTTATCTTCTTCATTTCTTATACGCAAGGTATCCTGTGCGTCCTCTCTTTGTTGCCTTTATATACGATTTGGATCGCATATAGTTCATCGTCCCCCATACCCTTTTCTGCAGATTCTGTTTACCTATGCTGGGATGCTTTTCCCATTTGTCTTTGAGGAGGTCAAATAATTCCGTGGCACAGTAGGCCTCACCAGGATGCGATTCCAAAATCTGAAGCATATCTTCGACCAAAGAGTCCCCACTTTTGCTTTTAGTGGGTTTCGATTCATGGTCATTGATTTCAGCAAAGCACAAAAGTTCAGACGTATACGCAAGCCGGGATTTCAACTCAGCAATCCTAGCTTCTAAGGCTTTCTGTTCTATCCGGAGAAACTCCGCTATTTTGTTTTCCACTTAATTTCCTTTCTCAAGTTTTCTTCTTTATTTTGGGTCTCTTCTTAGGTGGCTTGGGGAGAGGTTTTGTTTTTGGCATTGACCTTCTCTTTCTGCTTTTTCGAGGGTAAACGCGAAGCGTTGTTCCACAACCACTTCTCGAGTTGTTCTTTCATATCGAACTTCAAAGGTTTTGGATTTTCTTCTTCATTTTGTAATTTCATGCGAAGCCCTCCTTAGATTTTGTACCAAAACTATTGATGTTTTTACGGGATTACGGCTGGAACATAAGTGACTTTCAAGAACAGTTTGCCTTTGCCTGCTTCTATATAGTAACCTACTTCAGTTTGCAAATCGGTTACTTCTAAAGCGGCAAAATCATCATCAAATTGTTTCTTCAACGAATCCGGGTCATCTGCTTTATAAATTTTCATCTGGTATAGCGACATTGCACATCTCCTTATGTTGTTTCCAGTATTCTTGCTTGATTTGATGCCATAGCCCTAATACTGTGCGCCTTCTCTTATACCGCCATTCTTTGGAATCTTCCGAAGTGCGCCAAAGCATTTGGAATACTTCGTCATAGCAAAGTCCCGTTTGCAGATTTTTGTATTTTAACCCACAAACGGGACATGCTTCGTGATTTCCGGAATAGCGGCTCATAGTTTCTCAATGTCTTCTATCGTCATGTGAACTACCCTGCCCGCTTTTACATCTTCTATTCCGCGGTGCATATCTAACCAAGCATCCTTGGACCGAAGGTCAGAGTTCCACAGTATAAAACGTTCCAGGTACTTTTCCCATTTTTCAATACAGGAGACACAAAGATATCTATCTAGTTGTTCTGGTTTTGCAGGTAGTTTTATACCGTTAAACATGTAAGGTCGGATTTCAGTGCGGCAGACGTAGCACGCATAAACAAGACTCATCAGTCATCCCAATCTTTGGCTATCTTTTCGTATTCCGGCCAGCACTCAGTTAACGCTTTACTAAACAACACGCACTTACTTATATAACCTCCCATTGAAATCTTGTGCTGGCATTTGGATTTGTACATCTTGTGCGCCTTATGCGAGGACTGCTGCATACCTTGATTTGACCAGAGGTACGGACAGTATAACTCTTTTACTGGCTTGGGACGTTTTCCTGCCAAGAATTCTTTATATGTGCATCCTGCTTCGCTGAACTTAATCAACCTCTTGTCTTCAGTCGTAACATCGTCGGCAGTGTGCCCGTACCCACACGACGATTTAAATATTCTCTTAAGCCCTTTACGAATTTTTCTCTCAACGAATTCAGCCGGAACAGTATGCCATACCCAGCCTTGACCCTCGCAGGAGTAACAGATTACTGCACAGTTGTCCTTCTCTGCCATTCCTGAGTATACGCCGGTTCCCCCGCAGTTCTCGCAGTCAATTTTGTATTTCTTTTTTTCCATTAATCTCCTCTATTTCCTCCAATTTTCGAAGTTTATGCGGCTCTTTTACCCAGATACACCAATCTTCACCAAAGGCCATAGTATATTCTTCCACTAAGAGACTGGCCTCTTTACGTGTAGCAGCTTCGTCAATCACTTCGATTTTTCGGTTATAGCGGCCCATAATTTTGTATTTCATTTTACCCCACACTCACACTAAAAGCAGTTTCGAGATTCCATTCATTGATGAAGTTACTTATATTTCCGCACTGTTCTATTAATTTTACCACGTCCGCGGCTGTTGGATTTTCCGGGGCATCGCCATCCGGCCAGATTTCGTCGATGTCTAAGTCGAAAGAAGCGTCTATACAAATCGTAAATCTCTTTTTGGTTTCTTTTGATGTTGCTTCAACGTCTATCATTTTGCCCTCCTGCTGTCTGTGCGGTACCGCACACTCCTCAGAACAATAAACATACCCATTTACTTGAACCGCGTTGGCTGAACAGAAAGAGAAGTTGCAGTGCTGGCAAACCAACTTGTTCTCTAAAAACCTGTCATACTGTTCCAGGGATAGTTTGTAGCCATGCGCCAGGGCGTCGTTTTCGGCGCGGAGCTTTTCAAGTTCCTTGCAGTTTTCACAATCCGGCTCTACCGCATTGCAGTATATACAACTACCATCAGTATTTAAAGGTCGGTAGCAAGACTGACAATATTTCATTGGTTCAAACATCTCACCCTCCTA
>Ga0209777_10008133_pt1 | contig 11531 bp, 13 predicted proteins | sample FrelakmetHBP12HB_FD_187147 | JGI IMG/M metagenome (GOLD analysis project Ga0209777, IMG submission 187147) | Freshwater lake sediment microbial communities from the University of Notre Dame, USA, for methane emissions studies -HBP12 HB (SPAdes)... | ecosystem: Environmental > Aquatic >...
GCCGTGGCCGCGGGGGTTGATGGAATATTTTTGGAAGTGCACCGTGATCCGGAGAAAGCTCTTTGTGATGGCGCTAATTCTTTGTATCTTGATTCGCTCGAAGAGTTGCTTACAATGTTAAAGCAAATTGACCGTTTGGTTAAGAGTGAATAAAAAACAAAATCAATAAAGGATAATTCGTTAATGAATAATAATCTGAAAGAAAAATTAAAGAAAATAAAAATGCTGATTCTGGACGTTGACGGTGTCATGACGGACGGCAGGATCATTATGGATGATGACGGACGGCAGTTGAAAAATTTTGATGTACGGGACGGGCATGGATTGAAAATTGTTCAGCGTTACGGAATAGAAATAGTGATATTGACTGGGCGGAAATCCGAAGTTGTCAATCATCGCGCGCACGATTTGGAAATTAAAGAAATTTATCAGGGCGCGTTAAATAAAAAAGAAGTGTTCCAGAAAATATTACTCAAACATAATTTAGCGGCAAGTGCTGTGGCTTTTATCGGCGATGACATCATCGATATTCCAGTTTTAAGACAGGTAGGCTTTTCTGTCGCTGTGACTGATGCTGTAGATGTGGTGAAAAAAAGTGTTAATTATATTACAAAGCACAAAGGTGGCAGAGGCGCTGTAAGAGAGATATGCGAAATGATCCTGCAGGCTCAGGGAAAATGGCAGGAAATAGCGGAAAAATATGAATTCTTAGATCATATTTAAAGAGTGAAATATATGTCAATCTCATGGTTTTTTCTCGTCATTGCCGGTGTTCTGGAAATTGGTTGGCCTCTTGGTTTTAAACTTTCGCAAACCACATCATATAAGTTTGGATTTATCTTATTGGCGGTGATCTGTATGGGACTGAGTGGCCTTTTTTTATGGTTAGCACAGCGGGAAATCCCCCTAGGAACAGCCTATGCAATCTGGACAGGAATCGGTGCCGCCGGGACATTTCTGATCGGTATCATCGTTTTTAATGATTCCTGGGCAATGATGAGAGTTTTATCATTCCTGTTAATCGTCACTGGAGTGATCGGACTGCGAATCTCGAGTTAAAAAAACACAAGAAAATACTTGTTGTTTTCATCAAAAAGAATTGTAAAATTATTCAATGAAAGATGCTAAGTATAAAGGATAAATCCTTAGAAAATAATCCTTTCAAAACGTTACCCTAAGTCATTAATGGACTTATCTGAAAAGTTCATCCTTATATCTTTACATGTACGGTGCTGAGTGATATAAATAAACAGCAGATCAAATTTACTCTTGCTGGGATTGAGAAAGATGAAATTATCCAAGAAAACAAAAATTATATCGATAATACTAATTATCTTTGTTGTGATTACGGCAGTTGTTTTGGCGATTGGAAATAATATATATAATAAGCCAAAGAAGAATATAGTAAAAATATTGTCGGATCGTGTTGATCTGCAAATTAATGATTTTATCTATACGGAAGTTGGTGAAGATAATTCCAAATGGGAAGTAAAAGCTGACAATGCTAAGTACATCAAAAAAGAAAATCTTGCTTTGTTTGATCGTGTGAAAATAAAATTAAAAACATCCGAAGGGAAAATATATATAATGACCGGCGATAAAGGACAAATGCTCACAGATAAAAAGGATATTCAAATTAAAGGTAATGTGGTCATTATTTCAGATACGGGAGATAGGTTTTCTACTGATTATTTAAATTTTAGTGATGCTGAAAAGAAATTTTATACAGATGCCCCTGTGACCATTGAGAACAAGAAGATGAAAATAAAAGGTACGGGGCTCACTTTATATATCAAGACAGGGGAGTTAAACCTCTCTTCCCAGGTGAAAGCAAAAATTAATTAGGAAATTATGATGATCGGGAAAAAAATATCGCTACTGGTTTTATTTTGTTTATTTATTACAAATAATTTTTTATATGCTCAGAACATTTTTGATAAGAAAAATATAATTAAGAAAAATGAACCAATAGAAATTGTCTCTGACCATATGGAGGCATTCAATGAAAAAAAGATGGTTATATTCACAGGCAATGCCAAGGCCACACAGGGCGATATCACATTAAAGGCAGACCAATTGTTTTTGTATAATAAAAATGAACCGGGTAAAAATGATAAAATCGCCACAAAAGAAATTTCGACGTCCGGAGAACTCGACAAAATCGAAGCCAAAGGAAATGTCATCATAACCCAAAAGGAAAGAATGGCCACCGGTAATGAGGCATCTTACCAGCAAGATACCGGCCAGATAATATTGACAGGAAATGCAATCTTACGCGAAGGTAAAAACATAATAACCGGATGTAAGGTAATCGTATATACAAATGAAGATCGTGGATCGGTAGTGCCATGTACACCAGGGAAAGGTGAAAGAGTAAAAGCGGTGATTTATCAGCAACAAAATAAAGAAGGCAAGAAATAAAGACGTTCAACAGCTGGGATGTAACAAATATGGGCAATCTGTCAGCAAAAGGTTTAATTAAAATTTACAATAAAAGAAAAGTCGTTGATCAAATTGATTTAGCGGTTTCACCGGGAGAAGTAGTGGGTTTGCTCGGTCCCAATGGCGCCGGCAAAACGACTACTTTCTATATGATTGTCGGATTGGTCAAACCCGATGGCGGAGAAATATTTTTGGACGATGAGGATATCAGTGAAGATCCAATGTACAAAAGAGCGAGAAAAGGATTGAATTATCTGCCCCAAGAGCCGTCAATATTTAGGAAGCTTACCGTAGAAGAAAACATATTGGCCATTCTGGAAACTCTTGATCTGCGTGAAGAAGAAAGGCAAGAAAAGCTCAGAGAACTTTTGGCTGAACTTGATCTTACGGGACTTGCAAAAAATTACGCCTACTCACTCTCCGGAGGAGAAAGAAGACGAGTGGAAATAACAAGAGCGTTGGTTACTTCTCCAAAATACATACTTTTAGATGAACCTTTCGCCGGGATAGATCCTCTAGCCGTTGCCGATATTCAAAAGATAATTGAAAAACTAAAAAATAAGGGGATAGGCATTATTATTTCTGATCACAATGTGCGTGAAACACTTTCCTGTTGCGATCGGGCTTACATAGTCAATGAAGGCGCCATACTGGTAGAGGGAAAACCGGAAGATATTGCCCAAAGTGAATTGGCTAGGAAATTTTATTTTGGTGAAGATTTTAATTTGTAAGTATCTTGTAATTTGAGATTATAAATATGGCTTTTGAGTTAAAACAAAATTTAAAACTTTCTCAGCAGTTGATTATGACACCGCAATTGCAGCAGGCGATAAAACTGTTGCAGCTATCACGTTTGGAACTTGTAGATACAATCAATCAGGAGATGGAAGAAAATCCTTTGCTGGAAGAAGCCTCACCAGACGAAAGTAATGAAGCAGAAGTTCACACACAAGCCGAAGAAGATATTCAATCGATTGAGCGAGAAGATACAAAAGCTGTTGAACGCACGGTAGAACTCACTGGCGAAGGCGATGGCCGCGAAGAGTTTGACTGGAATAACTATCTGGAAGATTACGGTCCGGTAGGAGTTTCTTATGATCGTAAAGACTCTGATACACTGACCTTGGATAATATCCTTACTGAAAGTCCGTCACTCACCGAGCATCTGATGTGGCAAATGAAACTCTCACCGTTTAGTGGTGAAGAAGTACGTATCTGTAGTCAGATTGTTGGCAATCTTGATAATAATGGCTATCTATGCGCGTCTTTAGCGGAAATTGCGCAGTTGGAAAATGTTAGTGAGGAATATGTTGAAGCGGTTCTAAAAAAAGTTCAAGAATTTGATCCGCCTGGTATCGCGGCTCGAAATTTACAGGAATGTCTTTTAATTCAAGCACGAATGCTGGGCGTAAAAAATCCGATTGTTGAAATAATTATTAGAGATCATCTTAAAGATTTAGAACTGAAAAATTATGTGCACATAGCCCGCAAATTAAAAGTTCCCATTCGCGATGTGGAAATAGCAGTTTTGTTAATCAGCAACATGGATCCAAAACCAGGCAGTATGTATTCAGCAGAGAAAGTTCAAGCAATAATTCCCGATGTGTATGTAGTTAAATCTGGCGATGAATATAAAATAATTCTTAATGATGATGGTTTGCCTCGTCTGCGCATCAGCAATTTTTACCGGGAAATAATGGCAGGTCTTGGTAGTCATGACCAAAGTGAAGAAGAAAACGGGAAGAAATACATTCGTGATAAAGTTCAATCGGCAACATGGTTAATTAAAAGCATCCAGCAGAGGCAAAAAACAATCTATAAAGTCGCGGAAAGTATTGTTAAACACCAAAGAGAATTTTTTGATAAAGGAATTAACTATCTTAAACCATTAGTATTACGGAATATAGCCGATGATGTAGAAATGCACGAATCCACGATAAGTCGCGTGGTAACAAATAAGTATATGCACAGTCACCGGGGAATTTTTGAAATGAAATACTTTTTCGGCAGTTCCGTGCAAAGAACATCCGGAGAAACTATTGCATCAAAAAGTGTAAAAGAAGAAATAAAGCAACTAATAGTTAAAGAAGATCCTAAAAACCCTTATAGTGATTGCGAAATAGTTGATTTGCTCAAGAGTAGGGAAATAAATATTGCGAGGCGTACAGTTGCTAAATATAGAGAAATGATTGGTATTTTACCATCTTCCAAAAGGAAAAAATATTTTTAAAGTTTTAATTTTAAAATGGCGATTCTATAATATAGAAGGTTAATCTAACTATGGAGGAAAAATAATGAAAATTTCTGTAACTTTCAGAAACGGTGAAGGTGAAAACTGGCAAAAACTTTATGCGGAAGAAAGAATTCAAAAACTTAAGAGATATTTAGACATGCCCGCCGAAACACATATTATCCTTTCTACAGAAAAATTTAGAAACTTTGTGGAAATAAATCTTAGTGCCAATGGCTGGAATGTAAATGCTAAAGAAGAAGCTAAAGATATGCATCTTGCTGTGGATGGCTGCATAGATAAAATAGAAAAACAGCTTAAAAAACAGAAAGAAAAAACCAGAGAACATAAACCAAAAACTATTCGACATAGCGAAGCGAAAGTTGCTGAAGGCGAAGAAGAAGAATCAACAATAAATAAAATTGTGGAAACACGTAAAATGGTATTAAAGCCTATGTCTCATGATGAGGCAGTGATGGAAATGGAGGGCAATAAAACCCATTTTCTAATTTACCGTGATTCAGCTTCCGAAAATGTAAGTCTGGTTTATCGTCTCGATGATGGCAATTATGCTCTTATCGAAACAAATAGTTAACTTTGTAAACGCGTACCTCATATTTTGGCCTATAGGAAAAAATGAGAAGCGGAATCAAAACAATTTATTTTTTAAAATAAGTTGTCAATATGGCGAAAGAAACAAGGACTGGGTGCGCTAAATGCAGATGGATCAGATTTTTAAAATTGGATTTCTCAATGAAAACATGCTTGCTAAAACAAAAACTGAAGCCCTCGACGAGTTAGTGAATACTCTGATTAAATGTGGGTTGAAGCTTGATTCTGCAAAGGTTATTGAAATATTACAGCAAAGAGAAAAACTTGGCTCAACAGGAATTGGTGATGGCTTGGCCATACCCCATGGCAAAGTATCCTCTCTCGATGAAATAGTTGTTGCTTTTGGCCGGAGCAAGAAGGGCGTTGATTTTGATTCTTTAGATGACAAGCCCGTACATATTTTTTTCTTGCTTCTGGCTCCGGAAAATTCAGTGGGGCAGCATTTGAAAGCATTGGCCAAGATTTCCAAAATGTTAAAAAAAGCTAATTTCCGTCAAAAACTAATCGAAACAGAATCAAAAAGTGACTTGTATAAATTGATTATCGAACAAAACGAGACCTGTCCTCTCTAAAAAAACATAAATATTAAAACAGAGAATTGATAACATATATGGCACCGAAGAAGAACCGGCATCCATGAATAAGATATTATCACTGGAAAATATTTTTCAGGGAAGTTCAGAAAAGATTGGTTTAAATGAGATATTCGCGACTACCGGCTTAATAAAGGAAGTATCTGCACTGAAAGTCAGGTGTTACCGCCGATTGTCTTTTTCACTTAAAAAAAATTTACTTCCTACAATTGCCATTATAACTCCGCAAGCCGTGAATCAACTTTGTTCGAAAGGAATCAATTCATACGTATCTTTATTTACAAATATTGTTTTTATTGTCATTGCCAAATCTCAATACGTTCCAGACTTATTAAAGACCATCGCAGAAACTAAACACATTCCAATTGCCGCCTCCGATTTTGATGAATACTACCTGGAGAGTTCACTAAAGGGGTTGATTCGGGAAAGAGTCGACAAAAAAACGGTCATTCATGGTGTAGTTATTGAAACTTGCGGAATGGGAATAATAATTGTCGGAGCAAGCGGTATCGGAAAAACAACTTCAGCTTTAGAGTATGTTCAGAAGGGAAATTACTGGATTGCCGACGATCTTGTGGTTATTAGGAAAAACATCAAAGGAGAATTAATCGCTCGCGGTCACGCTAAAATAAAAAAATATCTATACTATGAAAAAGAAGGAATTATTCCAGTTAAAAAAATATTAGATGCCGGCAAAATTAAAAAATGGACAAAACTCTCGGCTGTCATAGATGTGGCAAGAACCAATATTAAGGGAAACTCTTTTAGTGAAATAAAAAAGGAAATTCTCGCCACCACACTACCATGTCTTAAGATAAATATATCGGCCTCTGGCTATTTTAATGAAAATTTGCTAGAAAAAATGGTAAATAAATTGAAAAAGGATAGCCAATGAAGAATCTGCGGGTAGTAATAATTACAGGCTTATCTGGATCCGGTAAGAGTACGGCATTGCGTGCACTGGAAGACATCGATTTTTTTTGCGTTGATAACTTACCCGTTGTTTTACTGCCGAAATTTTTAGATATAACAGTTCTTTCCTCTCCAGAAATAAAACAAGTAGCAATGGTTATGGATTTGCGAGAAAGAAGTTTTCTCGATAAGTACCGGCGCATATTCGCTCGCCTGAAGGAAAAGGGTTGTAGAATAGAAATATTATTTCTTGAATGCAGTGATGATGCTCTTTTACATAGATTCAGCGAAACAAGACGTATCCATCCACTCTCGGCAAATGGTTCAGTCATAAAAGGGATCGGCCTGGAAAGAGAAAAATTGGATTCCTTAAAGCAGATGGCTGACAAAGTTATTGACACCACTTCAGCGAATGTTCATCAACTCAAAGATATAGTACAGAGACATTATTTGCCTTCTTCAGAACATAAGAAAATGGTTATCAATGTGACATCTTTCGGTTATCGTTACGGACTGCCTGCAGATGCGGATATTGTTTTCGATGTAAGGTTTTTACCCAATCCATATTACGTTGAAGATTTGAGAAACTATGATGGGCATAACTGCGCAATTGAGAAATTTGTTTTGGAAAATAATGAAAGCAAGGAATTTTTAAAGAAAATATTGGATTTAATGAATTTTCTTATTCCTCTTTATGAAAAAGAAGGAAAGGCAATGCTCAACATAGCACTAGGTTGTACCGGTGGGAAGCATCGTTCCGTAGTTATGGCCAATAAATTAAGCGCGCACTTTTCGACTATGAAATATATTGTCAATACAAGTCAACGTGATATCAACAAAAGTTAATTTGAATTAAGAGGGTTGTTATTAAATTACAGTAGCATTTTCTTGTTGATATTATCTTCTATCCAATGCGCATCCCACCATTCTTGAGGATTAACAAATTGACCACCGACGATAATGCTGAAATGCAAATGATCACCACCGGCTAGACCGGAAGTTCCGGAATGTCCGATTACTTCTTCTTTCTTTACAGTTTTACCGGCAGCAGTATTAATTGAAGATAAATGTCCATATAAGCTGAATATTCCCAAACCGTGATCAATGATGATGGTGTTGCCATAAATACCCAAAGGACCGGCAAAGACTACAATGCCACTGTTGGCTGCTTCAATGGCGGCATTTGCGACAGAGGCAAGATCAATACCGGCATGAAGAGAATTAGCGAAATCCTTACCGGCAACCACATAACTTCTTTTATCAGCAAAAAGAGCCATTGGAGAAGCGTTGCGCATGCGTAAAAAAGTACCTTCCCAAAGTGTTTTTGGTGTTGATTTTTGACAGATAGATTGAATGGATCGGAAGTTGTCATTACGCATTTCAGAATTCACATAGCTGAAAATTTCCAATTGCGTTTTGCCCTGCAAGGCAGGAACCATAGCCTGGAATTCAGGCATTTTTTGCTGAAGGAACATCTCGCTAAGATTCATCTTATCTGAACGGAATTTCTTTTCTTTAATCAGACAGGGAAGAGAAACTCTGGTTTCGTTACCGGCATAATCACTTGCCAACACAGTAATTTTTGTATTTGTTCTGGAGGCGGTATATGGAAGAGCAAAGTAAGTAACTGACGTAGGTTTGTTATTAATCATCAATGTGTAACCGGCAGTAAAATAATCATTTACGTACACACCGGTTAAACCAGTCGGTTTTGATGTACGGTAAGTGATAAAACAAGTGCCGCCTTGATTTACATGGTTAATCGCACTAAGCAGCGTTATTTGAAGTGGGATGGTATCAATCGGTACTGTAAATGATTGAATAGTTTTATTTCTGAAAATAGAATGATCGGTAGCTGTAATGTTAATGGTTGCCGGACCATCATGAAGTTTAAGCGCAGTGGTGTCTATTGACACAAATAAAATTTTTTGTTTAGTCCCCCTCGAAAGAATTTTTTCATTCGCGAGGATATGGCCTTTATTATCCTGTACAATTTCCACTATCATGTCAGAAAGGCCACTTTTTTGATCAGAGAAAGCTATTTCTACGTTTTTCAATTTTCCTATAGCAATAATCTCCTGATTCAATTTAATGGCTGGCTTTTCTATTTCCAGATAATCAAGAAAATAAAAAAAGCATAGCGTTGTAACTATTAATATGCCCAGCGAAATAGTTATATAAAAACGAGATTTTTTCATAATTACCTCTGAAAGATTAGGATTCGAAATTAATTTGTTTTATTTAATAGCTTTTAATCCGTTTTGCAAGATAAATTTCCCGTAATAATATATGCAGGGGAGGAAATTAATAATAATTTAAAAGCACTTACCAACCAAAGATAAGCATTATATCTATGGTAACTTATGGCAGTTATGCCTTGATCTTGTGTTTAAACACTGTTATATTATAAAAAAAATCAGAGTGAAGAGATATATATGCTTAAGGGAAAGAAAATTGTTTTGGGAATAACCGGCGGGATTGCAGCCTATAAAGCGGCCGAATTAACTCGTGCCCTTATCAAAGAAGGCGCACAGGTGAGGGTCATTATGACGAAGAATGCCACGGCATTTATTTCACCCTTAACACTGCAAACGCTTTCCAATAATATTGTTTATACTGAAATGTATTTATCTTCCGAGCAATATGATATGGCTCATATAGCGCTTGTGGAATTTGCTGATGCCTTGGTTATTGCCCCGGCAACTGCAAATATCATAGGAAAGATTGCTTCCGGAATCGCCGATGATTTGCTTTCCACAACAATAATGGCGAGTATTAAGCCGACATTGATTTGTCCGGCAATGAACGACAAGATGCTTGCCAATCCTATTGTGCAGGAAAATATAAATAAGCTGAAGAAATATAAATACATGATTATGGAATCTGGGGTAGGTGAACTTGCCTGCAAAACCAGTGGCGCTGGCCGTCTACCGGAAATACCGGAAATAGTAGAAGAAATTGAAAGACTTTTGACTCCACAAAATCTGACTGGTCAAAAGATATTAATCACCGCCGGTCCTACAGAAGAGCCGCTCGATCCGGTTCGGTTTATTACCAACCTTTCATCCGGAAAAATGGGTTATGCGTTGGCCAGAGTTGCGCGCAGACACGGTGCGCAAGTTACTTTGATTACCGGCCCGACAAATTTATCTTTGCCTTCAGTGGAAAACATTATCAAGGTTCGCACTGCGCAGGAAATGCACAAAGCTGTAATTGATAATTACAAAAAGTCTACAGTGATAATCAAAGCGGCGGCAGTTGCGGATTACAGGCCGAAAGTACTTGCCAAGGAAAAAATAAAAAAAGACGATAAACCTTGCTCCATTGAGCTGGAAAGAAATCCGGACATTATTGCTGAGATTGGACAGAACAAAAAAAATATTATTCTTGTCGGTTTTGCCATGGAAACAAAAGATCTTCTGGATAATGCTCGGAAAAAATTAAAAAAGAAAAATATGGATTTAATCGTGGCCAATAGCTTGCGGGAAGAAGGAGCTGGCTTTCAAACAGATACCAATAAAATAACTATTCTTGATCGGGAAGGGGATGTCCAATCTTTACCGGTAATGACAAAAATAGAAGTTGCTGAAAAAATTCTGGAAAGGGTTGAAGAATTGCTGAAAAAGAAAGGCGGCAGTAAAAAGTAATGGAAGAATCTTTTTCTCAATCAAAACAGCAAGAATTGCAGAAAGAATTGCTCTTTGTTGTTCAAGGGCTTAAAGGACAAGTACTGAATCAAAGCAGCTTAGCTGTGGGATTAGGATGGAATAAATCATTGTCCGCAGAAAAAGAAATAAAAGTTATTAACGCAAACAATAAAGAACAATTAAAGAAAGTGTGTCAAGAAATGGCAAATTGCCAGCTTTGTCAACTGGCAAAAACAAGACACAATCTTGTTTTTGGCGATGGCAATCCTAATGCGGAAATTGTTTTTGTAGGAGAGGCGCCCGGCGCTGATGAAGATGAACAGGGTTTGCCATTTGTGGGCAGAGCCGGACAATTATTAACAAAAATAATTGAAGCGATGGGCATTCAACGAAAAGATGTTTATATTTGTAATATACTTAAATGCCGTCCACCGGGAAATCGTAATCCGCTGCCCGATGAAATAAGATTATGTGAACCATTTTTAAAGAAGCAATTGCAGGCTATTTCGCCAAAAGTTATTTGTGCTCTGGGAACATTCGCCGCGCATACTCTTTTAAAAACAGATATCCCGATAACATTGTTACGCGGCCGCTTTCATTCTTACGAGGGCATAAAATTAATGCCGACATATCATCCGGCATATCTTTTACGAAGCCCTTCAGCCAAGAAGCCAGTCTGGGAAGATGTCCAGATGATTATGAAGGAAATTCAGCCATAATTATTTATGAAGCTACAATTTCGAAAGCGTAGCGGAATTGGTAAGTTAATGAGACCCAAGCTTCAGAAATCGAAGATGACCTTTAGGTTACAAAGTGCGCTAAAGCTTGCAGGTCGAATTATCCCGCGAAGCGGAGGGTATTATACCTGTGATCAAGACGATAAGATAAAGAGGTGAAACAATGTTCAAGAAAATACTTTATGCATTGATTGCCGTTTCCATGCTTATGGGTGTTGGAGTTTGGGCAGAGGAAAAGAACCCTGTTTTTAATGTAATCACAGTTGATGGAGTTATTACATCGCCTACGGCTAAATATATCGCCGGTAGTATTGAGGATGCACAAAAAGATAAGGCCGAAGGTCTGATAATTTTACTC
>Ga0209777_10008134_pt1 | contig 11530 bp, 7 predicted proteins | sample FrelakmetHBP12HB_FD_187147 | JGI IMG/M metagenome (GOLD analysis project Ga0209777, IMG submission 187147) | Freshwater lake sediment microbial communities from the University of Notre Dame, USA, for methane emissions studies -HBP12 HB (SPAdes)... | ecosystem: Environmental > Aquatic >...
GTCAGACGATGAAGGTCCAACTGCACGCACTAGGGTTGCCCGGTCCCTGATAGCACGGAACGGGGGAAGTGCAAGATGGGCTGCCTGCCGGGCCCGCTTTGTCCGGGCATTAATGAGTTCATCCAGTAGCTGTTTCTGGAACCGGGCGGAGCGTTTGAGATCGGCAACCTGCTGCGGGGAGTACTTGAAATTTAAGGAAGATTCAATCTCATTTTTTACCGTCTCGACCAACAGAAATGTTGCCGGGTCAATACCTGCATAGAGCGACAGGCCATGGTAGAAGACATTTGTATCAAGCCCATACATGACACCTTTCTTAAGGGTTGAGAACATGCGCATTTTCTCTATGAAATCGTCCCAGTTAGCATAGGGAAGAATCCCGCTGTTCATTAAGCAGGAGAGGAGATCATTGAATGCTGGCATCTCCTGAACGGTATCACCGCACGATGCAAGAGCGTCTTCAAACATTTCCCGGGATCCAAAACTGTCGATGGTGTATCCATTAGAATCAGGTCTCGCGGTAAAAAGATCGAAATCGTAGAGAGGATACGATACCTCAAATAAAGTTCCCAGGTAATTGAGCAGCAGGGGCAATTCATGGATAAAGATCTGCTCTTCCTTTGTCACGGTACCACCCGAGGGGTTGTGGCGCGGAAATCCCTGAGCTGCTGGGATGCAAGCGGGATCATCATGTAGGGTTTCGCAGCATCCTCCGTAGAAGTAATCTGGAGGTAGAAAACGTGATCAACGGCAATATTCGCAAGCGGGACGAGAGCCCCTGCAACCAGAGCTTTCCGGCCGGGTGTAATATCGATTGCAACCTTGCTCCCCTGTTTCCTTCCGGCTTTTATCCGTGCGGAGATTTTCCTGCCCGCTTCGATAAAGTCCCCAGTCTGGACCTGCTCCACATCTACGTGAGGGGCGATGCCATATGCTTCTGAGAGGATCGCAAGCCCTTTTTTCACTACCGTGACCTGCCCGGCATGTTCGGTTTCGGACAGGATGATGATCTGTGTGGGACGAAATTTGGTTTCACGAAGCACTGCGTAGAAGGCATTCAACAGGGCCCAGACTGATCGCCCGGTCATGGTGATGTAGATTGAATCAGAACTCAACACGCTCACCGTTATGAACGATCCGCGTGTTCTCCCACTTCTCGGTAAACCATGCTGGGTTTTCCGTGTGCACGGGAATGATCACCTCAGGATTGATCGTGTCGATGGTCCATGCAAGGTCTTTTTGCGAGGCATGACCGGAGGCATGGTATTCCTTGTCAAACGAAACAGTCTCTTTCCCGTTTTCTTCAGAAACGCAGAATCCTTTCACATCGAACTTAAAGTATTCCAGCCAGTTCCAGAGCATCTTGAAATCAAGGTCCATGGATTCCGAGAATGACTCACAGGCAGAGTAAATATACGTGCCACTGTCTGGTTTGATATCGAGCAGGTGTTTGAGGTCATACGTGGAAAAACAAAGAATATACTTCTCCGGTGCCGCGTTGATCTTATCACTGGAGAGGTACTTATTCCCGAACTGCTGCATAACCACTTCGGTTTCCCACTTTATGTTTCTGCGGTCTTTCAATTCATCATAAATCTGAACGTTATTCATCGAACAGGCATGATCCGCGCAATCCAATGCCAGGAACATATACGCGTCCTTTGCAGTAACTACAAGTTGGCGGCCGGTCTTTTGCGCGATTGCCTGGAACGTCTCAAGCCGCTCGAAGTTTCTTGGCCCGAAATCGGCAATGACAAGATCATCTCCCGCCGATTCCACCGTAGAGCAGCAGGTCTCCCGTACGGATTCTTCGGAGATGGTATCATCATCCTTTGATTCCCCACTCCGTTCTACCCGGGTACCTTCAATGATCAGAACTGATGCAGACTTGGCGGCACTAACGAATTTTTTTGATGTGCTCCCATACTTCCCATGGAGCCGGAAATCCCCGGTAAAGGCAATGGTTGCATCCCCTTCTAACAGAAATGCTGCTGCCCCGTATATTGAGTGATCCATGTCATACGCGTGCACTTCGAATGGTAGGTCAAGTTCCTCATAGTGGGAAAGGAGGCCCGGCGTCATGGTCTTTTTTGACTTCGGTCCTTTCGGCTTGTCAGCAAGAAAATCATTTAATTTCGATGATGGGGCAGTTGTTGCATAAAAATTACGCCCTATCAACTCCTCACCACCAGATTTAACCATCAGTCCTTTTTGATCGGATGGCTCTTTCTTTCCCAGGTACACCACATCAGTACTGATCAGAGTAGTGTCCTGCATCCCCTTGAGGATCGCAATGCTTGTCGCTGAAGTAACAATCGGGATATTTTCATCAAGGTACCCGATTGCGCCACAATGATCCACATGGGCATGGGAAAGCAGAACTGCTTCAACGTTGAGGTGAGGATAACCTGCCGTTTTTACATCTGAGGGACGGAGGTCGCTGCGGTAGATATCTAGTTGTGGGATGATGCCGAGAGCCAGTGCATCATTGATTCCACGGGAGGTACGGTTCTGTAAAAAATCTGAAAAGAACATTGCGGTTTTGCCAAAGTTCGTACCGAAGTCTAAAAAGACACCCCGTCCGTCCTCTTCGACATGGATCTTGTTGCCCCCGATTGATTCAGCCCCGTCAAATACTGTGATAGAAGTCATTAGGATTCACCTGTTGTGGTTATGGGGATGTTGTCGGGAGGGGAAATAAGGATTGGTTTTCCGATTATATGGTCTGCTATCGATTTGCCAACTGTGGAGGATTGTGTTAAGAAAATAGGCGATTAGGCACTCAATAAGGTAACATTACCGTGCTATCTGGCATGTATTTGCTAAGGATTCGATTCATGAATCCTTCCTTTTACAGGTATTTACTGATGTTTTCATCATAACAAAAAATCATTTTGCCAAAAACAATTGTAATACTTTATTGATATCATTATCCTGAAATTCAATCCATTCTGAATTGTTTATCGTTTCAATTTCATTTTCAAGATTCATCCATTTCCTTACTTCATCCACACGCACATTCAAAGGAAGATGAGAATTAACCGAAGGTCTGTTAAGTATGCGTTCAACGCGTTCAAGTACTGATTTTTTTGATAACAGTATTCGAGTTAACGAACCCTGATTGACGTTTTTAAAAGCATTATGGCGATATTTGATCTCCCCAGGAATACGGATATACCATTCATTTATCATAACCCCCTCCAACATTTCCGGATCCTGACATGTTATTAGATAAAGAACAGCAAATCTGGCAGCTCCACCGAAATGAAACACAAAATTTCGTCCGAGATATGAGATAATCGGCCATATTCGATCATCGATGTCAAGGTATCTTTTGAGAGCCTGTGGCCTGCTCGAATGTATGAATAATGATCTTGCATTGTAACTATATTCAGAGTCGGGCAGTCCGGAATCCGATAAATTCCTGACTTCAATTTTTCTCGAATCCCATTTTTTTACTTCCAGGGATTTACCACCAACATGAAGGCCGGATCCTCCTCTGAAGATCAAATTCTCTGCAATCGATCTGCCACTATCAAGATCTATTATTGTCTGCCCGCGCCCGCTCTGGATATTAGAATGCAGTGTTCCCATGGTCTCAGATTTTTTCAGCCAGTGCTCCCCCATCCTGATCCATTCATCCCGCTGGACGAGTTCACGGTCAGAGAGCATTTTTTCAAAAATTTCTTTGAATATGCAGTGATCAGGAGGCATTTTACAAAATAATTTCTGAAGGGATTTTTTGGATCTTCTCTTATCGGAGGCTTGGAAAATATATGAGGCGATTTGTTGTCTGATCACGGAATAACTGGGACCGGAATATCCCTCCCCCAACCATCCTTCCTGTGCAGCGATGATCATCGCATCCTGAAGAATTAGATCACGGAGACTGTTTGCACATGGCAGAACACGAGTCAGATTTGTTCTCCGGTTACCTCTTCCGATTCGCTGGAGTAAAGAAGAAATATCCGGAGGGGGACCATCAAGAACAATAAGATCAATATCTCCGATATCTACCCCGATCTCAAGTGTGGATGTTGCACATAACACAATCCGGTTTTTTATTTTGATATTTTTTTCAGAAGCCTCTCTTACTTTTTTATCCAGACTCCCATGATGAGCGGCAACCCCGTAGTTCAGATCTTTCAGTTTTACTTGCAGTGAATGTGCCAGATTATCGACCCTTTTTCGGGAATTGGAAAAGACCAGTACTTTCTGGTTATCCTTACAGTCACTGAGATACTGAGGGAGTGCGGATAACACTGAAGTGTCCCCTGAAAGGGGTGCAATTGTAATTATCTCACGTTTATTTGATCCCGTGACGAATTGTGAACCCTCCGGGAAGTAAGCATCAAGAACACTTTGAGGATCAGATATTGTTGCACTGAGTCCGATTATCTGAAGCTGGTCATCCTGAGTCCAGCATTTTTCTTTGGCGAATTTTCGTAGTTTTTTTAATCTTTTTAATAACCAGATGATCTGATCACCACGGGGGGTTCCGTGAATGAGATGTATTTCATCCAGAACAACTGCAACAACATGGGCCAGATCATGTCCATAGTTATCCTGCCGCTTATTTCTGCATAAAAGGCTATCAAAAGATTCAGGTGTTGTCAACAGAACATGAGGAATTTCACTGAGATTATCCCGGTGATCCCCAGTTCTTCGTTTTAACCGTAAATTCAGTCTTTCAAGGGGACCAGATAATCTTTCGTACAAGTCATTCACTAATGCCCGTGTCGGGGAGATATACAGTATTGTCCAGGGGTACCTTTTTCTATAATGCCTTTCAACAAGAGGAGCGCATGCTGCTTCGGTCTTGCCGGATGCAGTCCCTGAAGTAACGAGAACATGAGATCCTCTGAAAATTTTCGGAATTGCGACCCTCTGGATTTTTGTGTTCCGGCCGAATGAATGAAAAAAGGCAGGCCATGCATATGGAAGGATACGTGCCAGCTCACTGTCTTCTATATAATCTGAATTTTCTTCGTCACACGAGGGATCAGTTTTCATTTTTCATTCGAATCCTGAATTATCCGAGATTTACATTGGGAGGCCCGTAAATACTGTCTAGGTAACTTACATACTGCTTGATGAAACTCCGGATACCGCCACTCTCACCGGTACCGGCTTTCCCCAGGGCACCTTCGAGTTTTTTCAGGATTTCATTATCTGAATATCCATTGCATGCGTACGCTTCTTTGTAAATCTGATGAATTCTTTTAACGAGTGTTACTTGCTCAGCATCATTGGGGTCCCAGCCTTCGAAATAACGGATCTTTTTCATGGACCCGCCAGATACCTTAACCAGATCAGAGATTTTATTGAGAACTTCTTCCGGTACGGTGTCCCGCTCTTCAAAGACCGATGCAAAACAGATACCCAGGGGCACACCTGCATGTTCGGTATCCCCGTTAAAATACGATAATAAAACATTAAATAAATCGATGGTGCGCTTGTACTGTTCCCTTTTAAGCTGGCGGCTCTCAACTTCCATTTCGTCAATGGTTATGATGAACCCTTTGTATCCTGCTCTTTGGGCAATATCCGTTGTTCCGATTAATGTTTCAAGAAAATCAACAGGCCGATCAGCGACAGTAGATCCAATCATCGGATTTACCTGGGTAAACTGATCAATAACACAACCTGATTGTTCAATGAGATCTCTTTTAACTTCACCTGCAGTCATCTCATTGCTGCAGGTGAGGATTACATCAATCAGGTAATCACATTCATCAATAAGGTTGTTTTTGTCAATAGTTTCTATCACCTTACACATTCTCTGAACTCTGTCCATTCCGCGTGGTGCAACAGAAATATCCCCGGATAATGTATACCCTTCAGAATGTATTGCCTTCAGGTAGAGATTCAACAATGGCATGGTTGATGGCAGGTCTTTTGCTTTCAGAGATGACATTAGCATATAGATTAACGTCTTAGGATCTGATAGCGTGACACTGGATCCGTCAACCTCAATATTCCCAACGAGATACCCCTCTCTCAGGGCGATGTATCTGATCACTCCCATTGCATGGCTTTTTCCTTCACCGTAATCGCCAATAATATTGTGAGTGATCTGGCAATTACCCTCACTGGAATCCGGAAGTGATTTCAATACCCATTTTTCAAAATCTGAATATCCAAGCGTCAGTTCTTTGATATAATCATAGGGAACCAACCCGAACCGGAGTGCATCGATACATTTCATCTGTCTGATTTTGTCATTTTTTGAATCCTGCCTTAAAAAAGCCGGAACCTCTGACGTGGAGGGGGGTTCTAAGGTAACCGGTTTAGCTTCCAGGAAAAATTTTGGTGCCGGATATGCCATTATCTGATTTTCAAACCGGCCTGACAGAATTCTGATAAAAATTTTATCAGGTTCTATCATTCTCACCGTCGCTTCTCCAAGAGGACAATGGATATGATCCCCAACCTTGAGAATCCATGACATTTATACCTCATCCTCATGAGGGGCTGGACTTGTTGGTTCTTCGGAGATGAGTCTTATTAATTCTTTACAGACAATATTAACCATTTTTCGCCGATTGCTTTCAGATTTATCATTTACAATAGTCTCTTTTGCAGTTTTCAGGACAAAATTTTGCATTTCCTCTTTTGGGGTTGTTATCTGATCAGCAGCCGCCGAGTAAAAAAGATCAACGAGTTTGTTTCCGATTGCTCCCAGTTCTTTTATTATTGCATCATCAGTTTTGTCTTTTCGAGATAAGCGAATAATGGGAGCAGTCGTGTAAATATCGAATCCTTTATCCGGAAACGGATCTGATACACGCCCTAACAACTGGGGCATGTCCATCATGCTTTCAATAATATCCGGTGTAACTGCGTACATGAACAGAACCGAGCCCTGTTTAAGATCATTTAGCGCGTTGATTGTTGACTGTAAAACGCTGTATAGTTCTTTTTTGTATTTCGGGGAGCCTTCAAAACCCTGGTCTGCTTCATCGAAAACAACGACGGTTCCGGGATAACCAAATTTTTTGATAAGCTGATACAGGGATAAATTCACATTCAGTCCCGTGGTATTCAGAAACTGTTTTGATTTCTTCTCCACACCCAGAGCTTTTGAGATATCCTTATTATCAAACTCTCCCCCAAGCCAGCGACAGGCATAACTGAATGTATTATCATCATGTTTTGACCATGCAAGACACCCTTTATGAACTACCCTCCAGAATTCCTCGTTAACGCTGTCTTCCGGATTTTCGAGACCGTCAATCCAGTATTTAAAAAATTGTGCGGCTTCATTTTTTGTCGATTCATTCTGTGAATATTCCGACTCCTTTTTCTGCAAGGAAACCGTCATCAGATGTTTAATTCCTGTATGTGTAGAACCTGGAACCCGGATAGCATTGGCCACTGCCCTGTGCATCTGATAAAAACTTGACACATCCACCGTTTTTTTCGCAAGTTTAATCCGGGAAGTTATACAACCTGAATTCCGGGCAACGTCACAAAACTGATTAATAAAATGGGATTTTCCCGATCCGGTCGGCCCCGATACATACTTTTCAGCAGAATCACCGTAAGAAAATCCCTTTTGGAGATAGGTATTTCTTAATCTGGAGATGGCATCATCATTGCCAATACCAAATAATGAGCATCCGTCATCATCATCAGGAGCGACGCCATTCGATGATGCCATTTTCCCGATAATCCGGATAATATCCATATTCTTGTTTCCAGCATCCATTGCGGTTCCCTTTTCTGATACGTTCGTAGTAGTCTCTTCGGCATTCACTACAGATTCATTTGTATCTGGAGTTTGTTCTGCTTTCTTCACATCTTTTTTGATTGTTGTGTCTGACGGCCGATCACTCTTCACAGGAACGGGTTTTTTCTGTGCTTTTTTTTTCTGAACAGCAGATGCAACGAACTCCGGACATTCACGAACATGCAATTCGCTGACGATATTTTCGATATCCTGAGGTTTGAATGTATATCCTGACCTTAATCTGCTTATTTTTTCTGCTAGGGTATCTTCGGTAACAATATCAAACCAACGTATTTTATTTAAATTCATCTGATAATCGGAATAATAACTTCCTTTATTAAAATAGCCCCAGGCACCGATTTTCCTGAAATCAGTCTTATCTATCCGGGGAAAATTTCTTTCTCTGACAGGATCAATCTTATCAGATAAGTCGTTTCTTTGATGTTTTAACTGGTGGTAAAGATTATGTTGTAACGGGATGTCGTTTCCATCCAGTTGTCTGGCAAACCAGTCTCCTTCTTCAGTCCCGATGATTTCTCCCTGAAAATCCTTGAAATCGAGGATTACTATGCCATAGGCAGTTATGAGAATGCAATCCATATCTCCATTAGATAATTCCATAAATACAATAAGAGAGATCTCCTGGTCTGAAATTGAATCATTGAGTTTCCGGATTACTTCCTTTAACTGCTCAAGCTCGTGGGGGTAAGGACGATAACTCCCGCAATAGACTTTCAGCATTTTCACATCTCTCCTTCGATTTTTACCATAGAATGATCCTTATCGCGGTTTTCATGCATTTTTTGGCTCCACTGATTCCCTGATCCTGTTAACACACACCGTGGAAAGTGCCCTGATAACATCTCTCCGGTAATGTTCACCGACATTATTCTGAACGGCTTTTCTTCCTTCGTCAAGAAGTTCCTGTTCCAGACCATCCGTTTTCCCACCACAATATTTCACCAGATACCCAAATCGTTCAACTGCCTTTTCAAGAAAAATTTTATGCTGCTCGATTGGATTGTTAATCCCGATAAAATGAGAATTTATTCCTGTCGGCGTCGATAAGTGCCATCTCCACCCAGGTCGGATATCCGGTCCGGACAGATTCTGTATCCTTTGTCCAAGGGCAGGATAGCAATGATAACAATCAATCATAAAACTGGGCAATACCCCGAATATTGCAGTTGTTCCCTTAATCTCACCTGAGGTGCATCCATCAACAAAACGCCGCATCATATTAGCTGCAACCTCAACTTTTTTCGGAACGTGCTGTTTCGGTGTCCATGTGTTATCAGTTTCATCAAATATCAGAATGGTCCCCTTCAATCCTAGAAAATGAATCGAATTTAAAACAGTATTCAGAACCTGTTCAGCATTTTTCTGGCTGAGTGGCTTTTTAATTCGGGGAAGTCCTGCGAATTTCATTTCCCTGACTGAGACTTTCTTACCGGATAAATAGATACCTAATAATTGCCTCGCCTGATAGTCAAGACGGGATCGATTCAATGCATAAAAGATTGCATTTTGAAAACACGGATGACTCAGTTTTTCATTGCGGTATTCGGTCCGTTTTAATTGTTTTGTCTGTCCGAAATATTCCAGTATTTTGGGGAATCCAACAATTTCTCTTCCGTTATCCCGGATACGCATATTTTCAAGAATATTCCTGGTTATACCATCCCATCTATCAAAGCTCTGTTCTTTGTATAAAGGAGTATGACAAACAACAAATCCTTTATCAAGCGAGTAGTCTTCGATCAGACGAAGAAGATGGGTTTTTCCTGAGCCGCTAATCCCTTCAAAAAAGCGACAGGTGGATCCTCCATCCAGGATAAAATTGTCCAGAATTTCTGAATTGAAAAAATCAATGAACTGGTCAGAACCAACATCAATTATTTTTGCTGATTCACGCTTGGGAATGCCATTGCTTGCAATGGGTGATAAATAATGATATACCGTCTGCGGATCTGGTAATTTGATATCATTCATACAATTTCTTTCCTCACCTTGAAACATAGGTAAATTTCTGATAGATCTGATTAGGATTCAGACCATTCAGGACAACGCCAATCTTTTCTGTCTGTTCCTGACTGCCTCTTCCAAAAATCAACCGCTTATTCTCCGGAATGGAATCATGGAGATTTTTATATCGATCAAGATTGTAGAGAAACACCCATTCAGGAAATGCAAAATCTTTCAGTTTGATATTGCGTGATTTTTTTTCCGAGATCTCATCCCGGATTAACTGAATAAAGATCTCTTTCTGGAGATCTATTATCGGAACCCGGTTTGCTCCATCTGGATTTTGTTTTGTTCTCTCATTACAGATAGTCGAATAGGAGAGAGAGACAATATCAATTAATTTATTTTCCGGAATTTCCGATTTAGATAATTTTTCAAGCGATTCTTTCATATATTTACTGATATCATCGCTGGAATTCACCGGTTTTTGATCTAGAATGACAGCCTTATTATAAAAAAAACTGACCGTTGCATTTTCAGATTTTCCCTGAATTTCAAGAAATCCTACACGAACCGAGTAGGTATCGATAATATTATATTCAGTTTTTTGTTCGTTCAGTGCGGTTAGAAAAGCTGTAAATTTTCTCTGGAATTCCTGGTTCTTTTGCATTTTGGATTTCTGAATCAATGCCTCCAGTTCTTTGAATTTTTCATATAATCTGATGATTTCTTCTTGTGTAGGAACCTTTTTCAGATAGTGTTCAACCTTTTGAAGAAACTTCGGATCGGTTACTTTTATCTTTTCGATACCATTGAGTAAAGTAACAATTCCGGAAATTTCTTTTCTGATTTTAAATATATCGCTGGAATCCAGTTCTTCCTTAATAGCATCCATGTATTCCCCTTGAAATTTTGATCGTATGAAGATTCCTGTTTGTTGAACGCCAATATTTCTATCCTAAATTAATGGCATAATTTATACTCCCATTAAAGGAGTCGATCACATGCTTGAAACTGGCCTCAATAAACGTCTTCAATTTAATCTCCCGGCTTTTCATCATTATCAATGCATTCCTCAATTCCCATCGGTTTCTGCCGTGCAACAAGGATCTGCTTCTTGATTGCACTATTCGCATTCAATATCGTCGTTAAGGCAATCTGGATCGCGTTTGTCTTCTGCTCAATTTTATCAAGAATCTGGAACAGTGTGCTGATTAGCTGCCGGTATGCACCAACATCTCCTTGCTCCTTGAGGTGCTGGTACTTTTCCTGAAGTAAATACACGACCGGGAATATATCCCTATAACTGCAGACAAACACATTACTCTCGCGCCCGAGGCCAACAATCTCCGGCACAGCTTCAAGAATACCTTCGGGAACAACTAGAACGCAGACATCGATAGTATTGGTCTGGTTTTGATACTTCTGGACGTTCTTTATCTCCTTCTCGATCTTCTTAATGATCTCATTTTTTAGAGATTTCTGCTCTGCAATATCCTCGGATTTTCCGTACTGTTCAAGGAGTGAAAAGACATCAGGAAGTTTACAGTCGATCGGAATGAACTTACCATCCTCAAGGTTCCAGGCAAATTCCACCACCGCTCCACTGTCGGTCCTCAGATCACAGGTAACAACCCCAGCACGTATGCTATGAGCAAGTGCTTCCCTCAGCTGCTCTTCGCCAACCATCCCTCGGGTTTTAGTGCCAGAAACCGTGCGAGTGAACTGCTGGATCATGCCGGACATATCAGCGATCTGGGCATCCCGCTTCTTCTCAATCTCTTCGCGGGATTTTCCCTGTTGTTCAAGGTAACTGGTATAGGCGCCTTTCTG
>Ga0209777_10008135_pt1 | contig 11530 bp, 9 predicted proteins | sample FrelakmetHBP12HB_FD_187147 | JGI IMG/M metagenome (GOLD analysis project Ga0209777, IMG submission 187147) | Freshwater lake sediment microbial communities from the University of Notre Dame, USA, for methane emissions studies -HBP12 HB (SPAdes)... | ecosystem: Environmental > Aquatic >...
TATCGAGACCGGTGAGGATAACGGTCATGGAGTTACGATAGCCACCCAAGGTGTTGATGCAGACTTTTGCCGTCGGTGTGGGCGGTTCGCCCTGTATACCTTCCAGAAGGACACGATCCTGTCCCTCCTGGGAAATTCTGATAGTATCGAAACGAGCCACCAGGTCCGGCGTAAGATAGCGCGGATCGGTAATCTCATAAAGTAGCTGCGCCTTGACCGTGTCTACAGATACAAGACCGCCCGTACCCGGGTGCTTGGTGATGACGAAAGAGCCATTTTTGCAAATTTCGGCGATGGGAAAGCCGACATTCCTGAAACTTGGAACTTCGTCGATGAATGAATAGTTTCCTCCCGTGGCCTGAGCGCCGCACTCGATGATGTGGCCGGCAGTTGTCGCGCCCGCAAGCTTGTCCCAATCGTCCTGTCTCCAGCCATGCCACCAGGCTGCGGGACCAACCACAAGCGATGCATCCGCAAGGCGTCCGCCAACCACGATGTCGGCGCCCTCATCCAGGGCCTTCACGATCCCCCAGCACCCCAGGTAGGCGTTGGCGGAGATCGTCATCGCCTGGGAATCTTTCAGAGCGATCCCCTTATCCATGTGGGTAAAGTCCTCTCCCATAGCTTGAAGTTCGCCAAGGCGGCCCATGAGATCGTCGCCTTCAATATAAGCAATCTTAGGGTGAAGCCCCAGTGTTTCTGCAATGCGCGCCAGTTCCGCAGCTAAACCCTTCGGGTTGAGGCCACCGGCATTGGCAACAACATGGATTTTTTTATCAAGGCACTCACCCATCACCTGTTCCATCTGCTTCAGAAAGGTCGATACATAGCCGCCATTGGGATCTTTCATCTTGGTCCGGAAGAGGATAGCCATGGTCAACTCGGCAAGATAATCACCGGTGAGGAAATCGATGGGACCGCCCTGCACTATTTCCTTGGCGGCACTGAGGCGGTCGCCGAAAAACCCGCTGCAATTCGCAATTATAACCTTTGCGTTTTTCCTGGAATTATCAACGTTCATAGACATCTCCCTTCACTTTCCTTTAAAAATCGGTGATCTCTTTTCAATGAATGCTGTAATTCCCTCCCGGGCATCTTCTGTTGACGCCACTTCCACAAGCTTTAGGGAAAGGAAATCCAGCGCTTCTTGCAGAGACATGTTGTCGGCTTTATGGAAGGCATCCTTGCCTATCTTTATGCCTATGGGACTCTTAGCAACCAGGCTTTTCACAATATTAAAGACAGCGCCGTCCAACTCCTCCGCGGGTGTCACTCGGGTGATCAAACCCATCGCCAGCGCTTCCGCTGCGCTTAACCGTTCTCCCAAAAGGATCATCTCCATGGCTTTCTTTTGCGGGACGTTACGAAAAATCAGTGCCCCGATCATCATGGGCCACAGGCCTACATTGACCTCCGGCGTGCCGAACCGGGAATCGTCACTGGCGATAGCGATGTCGCAGGCAAGCATGAATCCCATGCCGCCTGCAAGACAATATCCCTTTACCCGCGCCACCGTGGGTTTAGGGAACAAGGCGATGCGCTTTAAAAGCTGTGCATAGCTATGGAACACCTTCTGACCGTCAGCAGACATGCCTTCTCCAAGTTGAGCGCCGGTACAAAAGGCCTTGTCACCTGCTCCGGTAATCAGCACCACTTGCACATCCTTATCCCTTTCCGCCATGTCCAAGTACTCCAGAAAAAGGGCGATGGCCTCAGGCGTGATGGCATTTCTCTGCTGTTCACGATTGATCCGGATATTGGCCACATGATCTTCCACAAAATAGAGCAGGTGATCTTCAGACATCATATTTTCTCCTTTTCCCGCGTAATTTCTTCCTGAGGCTTGCTTTCACCCTCCTCTTCTCGTTCGATGTCCGCGAGGATCTGGCCGGGCATGACCTTATCTCCTTCAGCAACATTGATCTTCAAAACTTTTCCCTTGAAAGGCGCCTGAAGTGTCGCTTCCATTTTCATTGCAGACACCACCATAACACTCTGTCCCTTTTCCACCAAGTCACCTTCAGCTACCATGATACGCTCCACCACTGACGGCATGGGTGGCGTGATCTCCTGGGGAAGTTCCTTGCTGCTGCGCTTTCTCGTGCCATTCCTGGCAAGGGTATCCGCATCCTGAACCAGATAGGTGGTGCCATTGATATTGATGAGCTTGCCATCGCCGTTATCGGCCAGATAGATATTCCTGCCGATGCCTTCAACCTCCATGTGAATCTGGTTTTCCGAAATAATCTGGTAACGGGTGGCAAAACTCTTCTCTCCGATCTTGGCCAGGAGTGTTCCGTCATCTTTGAGGTCGGCTTCCACCGGGAGGGTCTGGCCGCCAATTTTCAGGTTATAGTTCATTTCATATCTCCGTTATTGTCCCGGCATCCAACTATGGCCGGAAATTTCCCAGCGTCTGCCATGGCGAATATGTCTCACCATTCGTTGGAGTAAAGTTGCTCTTTGTCCTGTGGTTTGCCATGTTATCGACAATATATGCGATACATGCCAGGTCGACGCCTTTCATGGCAGGACGCCAGTCGGCAAAATGAGTATCGATGAAGTTCGTGTATGTTTCCCCCTTGATGAACGCCTCTGAGGACAGAATATCCATAAGGAAGGGGATGGGCGTCAGGACGCCAAGGACTACATAGTCCTTCAATGCCCTGCTCATCCTGTCAATGCACTCCTTTCTGCTTTCCGCATGAGTGATCAGCTTCGACAGGATAGGGTCATACTCCATCGGGACCGTATAGCCGGAATAGACACCGCTATCATTTCGGATGCCCGGCCCGCGCGGCTCTCTGACGAACGCGATTTTCCCCGATGACGGCAGAAAGGCACTCAAGGGATCTTCCGCATAAATGCGGCATTCAATGGCATGACCGCGACCGACGATATCCGCCTGGGAAAACTTCAAGGGGTTCCCTGCTGCAATCTCAATCTGTTGGCGCACCAGATCGATACCGGTTATCATTTCGGTAATGGGATGCTCCACCTGGAGACGGGTGTTGACTTCCAGAAAATAAAATTTACTATCATGATCGACAAGAAACTCGACGGTTCCGGCATTCACGTAACCTGAAGCTTTGGCCGCGGCGACTGCCGCTTTCCCCATCTCCTTTCTGAGTTTCGGCGTCAGCGCCGTAGAGGGAGTTTCTTCGATGATCTTCTGGTGTCTTCTCTGAATGGAACATTCTCTTTCCAGAAGGTGGATCACATTACCATAGGTATCCGCCAAGACCTGAAATTCCACGTGGCGGGGTTGATGGAGATATTTTTCCAGGTAGATTGCTCCGTTGCCAAAGGCGCTTTTGGCTTCCCTGGACGCGGATTCCGTCGCTTCCCGGAGATCTCCCGCGGAATATACAATTCGCATCCCCTTGCCACCGCCGCCGGCAGCAGCCTTTATTAGAACCGGATAGCCGATCAACTCCGCTTCTTTCATCAGCACATCGGGGTCCGCCTCGGCCTGCATCATGCCCGGAATGACAGGAACACCACTGTTGATCATGGTTCGCCGCGCCACGGTTTTGTCTCCGAGGTCACGGATGGCCTGGGCAGAGGGACCAATGAAGACAACGCCTTCCTCCTGGCACCGCTCAGCGAACAGGGGATTTTCCGCCAAAAACCCGTAGCCGGGGTGAATGGCCTGAGCTCCGGTTTGCTTGGCTGCCGCCATGATCTTGTCCATGTTGAGATAACTTTCAGCAGGCGCTGAGGGTCCGAGACAGACAGCCTGGTCGGCTTCAAGAACATGAAGGGCTGCCTTATCGGCCTCGGAATAGACGGCCACCGTCTTGATGCCCATTTCCCGGCAGGTGGCAATAATGCGGACTACGATTTCGCCTCGATTGGCGATGAGTATCTTTTCGAACATGGCCTAACCTCCTACATCCTGAAGATGCCGAATCCTGTTACATCATCACGAATGGGCGCATTCAGTGCGGCGGAAATAGCCAACCCCAGGATATTGCGCGTGTCGACTGGGTCAATGATACCGTCATCCCATATGTTGGTCGTGCTATAGTAGGCATCGCCCTCCTTCTTGGCCGCTTCCACGATCGGCACCCGGATGAGAGCCTCTTCCTCCGCTGTCATTGGTGGCAAGCCCGCCTTGGCATTCTGGTCGTTCTTCAGGGTAATCAGCACCCCGGCAGCTTGTTCGCCACCCATGACGCCTATCTGAGCGTTGGGCCACATCCATAGAAAACGCGGCGAATAAGCCCGGCCGCACATCCCGTAGTTGCCCGCCCCGAAGGACGCCCCGATGATGACCGTAAATTTCGGCACTGTACAGGTGGAAACGGCATTGACCATCTTATGGCCATCCTTGGTAATGCCAAGACGTTCATACTGCCTGCCGATAATATAACCGTTGATGTTCTGCAGAAAGACAAGAGGGATCTTGCGCCGGTCGCAGATCTGGATGAACTGGGTGGCTTTCAGGGCGCTGTTTGAAAACAAAATCCCGTTATTCCCCAGAATCCCGACAGGATAGCCGTGAATGTAGGCAAATCCGCACACAAGTGTCGGTCCGTAGAGTTCCTTGAACTCCAAGAACTCACTGCCATCAACGATGCGCGCGATAACTTCCCGGCAGTCATAGGGTATCTTCAGATCCTCACTCACGATCCCATAAATCTCCTTGGGATCGTAAGCAGGCGGTTTGGGCTCACGCATGGTCAGTTTTGTCTTCTCATTTTTCGGAAGCATCCCGACAATCTTACGAACGATGGAAATAGCGTGGGCATCATCCTCTGCGAAATAGTCCGAAACGCCGGATTCGATACAATGCACTTCGGCGCCGCCGAGCTGATCGGCCGTCACTTCTTCTCCCGTTGCCGCCTTCACGAGGGGCGGTCCACCGAGGAAGATGGCGCCTGTACCCTTCACGTGCACCACCTCATCGGACATGGCGGGTACGTAGGCGCCCCCTGCCGTACAGAGACCCATAACCGCCGTTATCTGGGGAATTCCCATCTTGGAGATAACAGCCTGATTGTAAAAGATCCTGCCGCCATCATCGAAGTCCGGAAAGATCTCCGATTGCAAGGGCAGGTATGCCCCGGCAGAATCCAGAAGACTGACTATAGGCAAGCGGTTTTCCATGCAGATAGTCTGGCAACGCAGGTTCTTCTTGACCCCCATGGGATAGACAGCGCCGCCCTTAATCATAGCGTCACTTGCCACAACCAGCACCTCACGACCCTCCACGATGCCGATACCGGCAACAAGACCGGCAGCGTGAACCTTGCCGTCATACATGCCTCTGGCCGCAAGTGGGGCAATCTCCAGAAACGGGGTGTTCCTGTCGAGGAGCAGATCGAGCTTCTTGCGCACGGGCATTTTCCCCTGAGCAGCCAGACGATCGATGTCCTTTTGGGGCCTTTCATCCCTGGCTTTTTTTAATTCTTTTTTGAGATCCGCCACCAGGGATTCCATGGCCTCATATTTTTTCCTGTACTCCTTGGATTTGGTGTCAATTTTTGTTTCTATAATATCCATCACATATTACCTCTTTTTGCTCACATATTCATTTGCATCATCGACAACGGCATCCATCGGGAATCATCCATCTGTTTTAAGGCAGTGATAATTCTCTACCTCTGCAGAAACTTGTCCAATTCGCTACGGGCTATCAAAGAGCGCTGAATTTCCGATGCGCCCTCACAGATTTCCCCGAACTTGGCATCACGATAAAACCTTTCAATATCACTACCGGCAACGTATCCATGCCCGGCAAAGATCTGCATCCCCCAGTTGGCGATCTTTGTTACCGCTTCACTGGCAAAGAGTTTTGCGGATGCAGCCAAGATATCGGCCTCGAACTCACCGGTATTGATTGCCCATGCCGCTCTCAAGGCAAGCATGCGTCCCAGATCGTTGATGGTAAACATGTCTGCCAACCGGAAGCCGACATCCTGGTATAGCCCGATCGGTTTGCCGAACGCTTTTCTTTCTTTCGCATGTTTCACCGAAATCTCCGTACAGGCAGTCCCTATTCCAACGCACAACGCCGCGATACCAACTTTGCCCATGGTCAAAATTCGGGTTACTTGTTCATAGCCTTTTCCGGGAGTGTCCCCCAGGATACCGGCGGCAACACAATCATTCATGGAGATGCCTGCCAGAGGAACTCCCCGCAGACCCATGGTCTCAACGGGTTCTCCTATCCTTGAACCCTCGGCGCCTTTATCACAGATGAAGATGCTCATGCCGCTCTCAGCGCCGGCATCTTTTTCACTATAGGCAAGAACAAGGAAAACATCCGCGATCGGGGCATTTATCACAATATTTTTGTCGCCGTTGAGCCGCCACGTTTTGCCATCCTTATGCGCAACGGTAGTGATTGCCGCCATGTCCGAGCCGGCTTGTTCTTCAGAATAGGCAAATGCACCTACCAGTTCGGCCTTCATGAGATCGGGGATATACCGTTGCTTCTGATCAGGCGCACCAAACAACCTCAATGCGCCGGCGCACAGGAAGGTGCTCGCACGGGCGCTCAGAAATGTCGCCGGACAAGCCTTGGCAATCTCTTCGCCGGCAAGATAAACAGCGATCAAATCGATGACATCGCCGATGTGACCCGCCTCCAGGCATCCTCCCCGGAAAAGCATCTTCAGATTTTCCTTCATGTATGTGCATACCCCCGGGCGTGAACTGCTGTCGAGCATTTTTGCCCTGGGCGCTATCTCGGTCCGGCAGAAAGCGGCCAGATCCTGCTGCATTTTCACTTCTAGCGGAGAAAGTTGATAATCCATCTGTTTACCTCCCTCAGAATTACATCATCATTATCCTGGATACGATCATACGCATGATATCCGACGTGCCTCCGCCGATGGCTGCCAGTTTCGAATCACGGAAATTTCTTTCCACGGGGTACTCGTGCATAAACCCATAACCACCGAAAATCTGCACGGCCTCCGATGCCATATCGAAACCTCTGTCGCCGGCATATACTTTGCTGACTGCCGCCTGCAGAGGGTTTAGCATCTGGCCGTTATCCTTGGCCGAGGCAACCCGGTAAACCGCGAGCCTGACAGCCTCAACAAAAACCTTCATATCGGCGATCCGATGCTGAATAGCCTGGAAATTCCTGATAGGGCGTCCGAACTGATGACGCTCATTGGCATAGCGGGCGCACGACTCGAGATTGTTGATGGCCGCACCAAGCATCGGGGATAGCAGTGTGCAGCGGTCCCATTCGACACCGCTGAGAGCGATGAACCATCCCTTTCCTTCACCGCCCAGAATGTTTTCCTCCGGGACTTCACAGTCCGCGAGAAATATCTCCGATGTGGATGAGCACTTGCACCCCATCTTGTGGAATGGTTTGCCGGTCGTGAGCCCGGGGGTGCCTTTTTCGATGATGAAGGCGGTGATCCCTTCGTGCTTTCTGGCCTTATTGACATTGGCAAACACAACCATGACATCGGCAACCGGGGCATTGGTAATGAAGGTCTTGGACCCATTGAGGACATAACGGTCGCCCTTCTTCACCGCTGTGGTCGACAAGGAGGCGGCATCCGATCCGGCGCCCGGCTCGGTGAGGCCCATGCATCCGATCCAATCGCCCGATGCAAGCTTCGGGACATACTTCCGTTTTTGATCCTCGGTACCGAAGGCATAGATGTTATGAGCACACAGATAGGTGTGGGCGCCCCAGGCAAGCAAGCTGCCGCCGTCTACACCCGCATGCCCCAGGGCCTCTCCGGCCAGACAACAGGTAAGGATGTTGGCCGCCGATCCTCCGAATTCCTCGGGTAAGGGCAAACCCAGTATCCCGAAGGAGGCAAGTTTTCGCCAGATCTCAAAGCTGAACTCACCTTTGAGATCCGCCTCTTCGCAGAGAGGCGCAATCTCATCTCTGCCATAGCGGTACACGGTTTCCCTGAACATGCGTTGCTCTTGCGAGAGGGAAAAATCCATAGACACCTCCTGTGCGTATTTGCGCATCACCTGTCATTTATAATTTGTCATTGTGTTGTCTCGTTCCTGCCAAGGAACAATCGTCACACGAACTCCTCTTACCATCATATACGCCTGACGTTATTCCAGACGAACCAGATTAACCAGGAGTTAAATATGCTACTGTGAGTATAATTTTAAACACTAGTTAAATATTTTGTCAATAAAAAACACCTTTCTCTTGACTATTTTTTTACCAATGGTATAAGAATTACCCATAGTATTAAATATTACGTTCAGTTTTATGCAATATTTTCCACACAGTAAAGGGTGATGTATGTTAAAGCACCAGCAAGTCATACGCGAGAGAAAATCGCGGGAGAAGGATCAGCGCATTCAGAGCATTCTGGAGGCGGCCAAGAAAGTCTTTTTTTCGAAAGGCTATCTGAAGACAACCATGGATGAGATCGCCTTTGAAGCCCAGATCAGCAAACCGACCATTTATCAGTACTTCAACGCAAAGGAGGAGCTCTACTCTTCTCTCATGCTACCGTTCCTGGAAGAATTCGGCGCTCAGATGGAACGGATAGAAAAAAAAATTGTCAACAAAAAATATGTATCCGGAAATGATCTGGTGAAAGACTTCTTTAAAATTTTTATCCGCAGTTATGAAAAGGCGCCGGACTCTCTCCGGGTCGCAAACATTTTTTTCCAGCAGCAGGATCTTATCAATGAGCTCAGCCCCGAAACCCGTTCGGTCATCAGCAATAAAGGTAAGTACGACTTCGAGCTGGCGAGAGTGGTATTTGAATCAGCAAAATCACAAGGGCTGATTAAGAATATTGACAGCTATGCCCTTTCCGACATTATCTGGGCGCTCTTTCTTGGCCTTACCCAGGTGATGGATATGAAATCCACAAAACAATCACAATCCAACAAATATTTAAAATCCACGCTGAGCCTTGCAGAAACGCTTCTTGCCGAAGCAATCGTTCTGAAATAGATACCGTACCATAAAAGGGGACGGACATGTAGACTATCCCCTACTATATCTTGGATGCGGCCCGGAGCTTCTTTTTATCGATCTTCCCCACAGCCGTCAGCGGCAATTCTTTCACGATTTCAATCCTCTTGGGAACCTCGTAGGGCGCCAGTTTATTCTTGGCAAACTTGAGGATATCCTCCTTCATGGCGGCCTCATCGCCGTTAAACTGGCAACTCGGGGCGGGAGTCACGTAGGCCACAACGAACTCGGAGCCGGGACGTTCCGGGTTGGGCACGCCGATGGTGGCAATCATCTCGATCGCGGGATGCTCGGACAGGATATCCTCCACTTTCTTGGAGAACACCTTGTAGCCCCCGACAATGATCATGTCCTTTGTCCGGTCGACAATGCGCAGGTACCCTTCCTCGTCCATGATTGCGACATCGCCCGTGTGCAGGTAACCGTCCGCGTCAATGACGTGTTTCGTTTCCTCCGGCTTGTTGAAATACCCCTCCATGATCTGGGGCCCCTTCACGCAGATCTCCCCTGGCTGTCCCACCGGAGCAATCTCTCCCGTGGTGGGATCGACCAGTTTGATATCGGTGTTCAGTAAGGGAAGCCCAATGGAACCTAATTTCTTTTTCCTCCTGGATGGGTTCGCCGTCGTCAGAGGCGACGTTTCGGACATTCCGTAGACCTCGAGCAGTTTTCCCTCGCCCACGATACCTTCGAGCACTCTCTGGGACTCTTCGGGGAAGGGGGATGCGGCGGAGACGCATATCTTGAGGTTGGTATGGTCCAGCTTGCTGAACTTCGGGTTGGCGATCAGCATTTGGTAGAGCGATGGCACGTTGGCTAAAACAGTAGGCTTGTACTTCGCCATCTCGGCGCAAATGTGGTCGGTGTCCCGCGGGTTGGCGATCAGGACCTGCGTCCACCCCAGGTAGATGCAGTTCTCGCAGAAGAAGAGCCCCGCTATATGAAAGAGGGGAAACGCCGATAGGGCTAAGCCCTTGCCCTTCTCCCAACCTAGCCAGGCCTGGATGATGATAAGGTCGGAGACCGCGTTCCGGTGGCTGAGCATCGCGCCTTTGGGAAGGCCGGTCGTTCCGCCCGTGTACTGGATGTAGGCGATGTCGTCCGGCGTTATCTTTACGCCGGGATCGGTGTCGGGGTATTTCCCTTTCTTGATAACATCCGGAAAGAGGTGAACGATTTTGCCTTCCAGCGGCGTCACCTTTCCACTGGGGATCTTTTTCAGCCACTTTCCGAGCGTTCTCTTAATGGCAGGGAGGAAGCCGCCCACACTCGCCGCGACGATGACCTTGAGGTCGGGAAGGGCGGATGCAATCCCAGTGACCCGCGCAGCGAATATGGCGTCCAGCGTCACGAGACCTTTCGCCCGGCAGTCTTTCAACTGGTGCTCCATCTCCTGCGCGGAGAGAAGGGGGGATACGCCGGAAACAGCGCAACCGGCCCTGAGGGCGCCAAGCCACGCGATCACATATTCGGGAATGTTGGGAAGGTTGATGCCGACCGCATCTCCCTTCCTAAGCCCGCAGGCAATCAGCATGTTCGCGAAACGGTTAGCGTACCTGTCCAGCTCCGCGAAGGTAACCTCCACGCCCATGAAGGTGAAGACACTTTTGCCGGAAAATTCCTCAAAAGCGCTCTTCACCGCGTCGGTGTAGGTTGTTTCCCACATTTTCGGGTCGATATCTTCCAACCCCGCGTCGTATGACTTCTTCCAGAATTTACTTTCGTAATTCATAAAGGCTCACCTCCGGCGTCATGTTTGTATAGATTTCTTTATGCGCATATAAAAGAATATCATACCTGAAGGTTTGATTATCCTACAGTATTATCTTTGTGGTTATTTGCGCGTTGGAATAGTGGTTCTTTTGTTCTTTTACTTCTTGTTTTGTTTCTTTTGTTACTTCTTTTTTATGACAGCTTCATTCAGAGATATTATTGATGTCTCGAGAATGCGAGCAGAGATGAACAACACGAACAGAACTGAAAGGAAGATTGGGGTTGTCCTTTTGTGATTTCTCATCAATGTAATCTCCTAATTCAGGAAAATTTTACGAATCTCGTCTTGAGAAGACATTGTTTCTGTTGGAAGCGAGTATAAGAAGAACGGTCTTTTATGTCAAGGAAATATTAATCATATATGCTCATATATCAATAACTTTTATTTACGTAGACCTGACCCCCCCCCGCCCTTTGGGCATGAAAGACGAATCAGTTTCCTGTGTAGATCACGGCCATGATGACTGCCTTGTCTTTCACGGATGCGTTTATAACATTGTGGGGTATGGTGGCAAGGTAATAAATGCTGTCGCCTTCTTTCAGCGTTTCTTCCTTGTTCCCCAGTACCACTCTGATGGCGCCTTCCATGACCACCAGGAACTCCTCGCCGTCATGGTTCGAGAGCTCAACGTTGCCAGTGTCGGGAGTGAGGGTCACCAAGAAGGTTTCCATGTGCCTATCCTTTATGCCGCTCGCCAGGGACTGGTACTGATAGTTAGGTCTGTCCGCGCTGCCGGTGGAGAAACGCTGTATGTTATGCCGATCCTGTTTCCTCATAACCGAATAGCTGTATCCCGATTTCTCACCCAGGAGAAAACTTGT
>Ga0209777_10008136_pt1 | contig 11528 bp, 5 predicted proteins | sample FrelakmetHBP12HB_FD_187147 | JGI IMG/M metagenome (GOLD analysis project Ga0209777, IMG submission 187147) | Freshwater lake sediment microbial communities from the University of Notre Dame, USA, for methane emissions studies -HBP12 HB (SPAdes)... | ecosystem: Environmental > Aquatic >...
GCTCCCACGGCACCCCGTCCACCCCGGGCGCAGCCTTCCTCTTGAGCGAGTAGTAGCTGTCCCGAAGCAAAGCGGTCGTTACGTGGTGCAGCAGTGCGGTGAACTTCTGCCTCTTATCCCTGCGGGCTGCTTCCCGCACACCTCCGAGTCCCTGGGACACGCGCTCCCGACCCTGTGTCCGGCGCGTGTGAGCCTCTTCGGTGTTCCCCTTGGTCGAACAGCTTCCCTCCACGCTCTCCGCCGTGGATCGCTCCCCTTTGTTCGAGCGCTTCGCAGGTACTACCTGTTCGTCCGACTCCCCACTGGCGTGCATGCTGATCGTATAGCTCGTCGCCTTCTCCAGCCGGTCCGGCGTGCTGCTGCCGGACACCCGTGGGTCTCCCGGTTCTCGCGCATGGAATTTCCAGGCATGCCTGGGGTCTCTGACTGCGCGGGGTTGATGGATGGCTCGCGATTTTCGTCACCCATGATGTGGCCGTCCGCCTCGCAGAACGGCGTCGGCTCCCGGAACGAAATGGATTTCGCAGCTCAATACCCTGCCTGCCTGTGCCCCTGTCAACACTTCGCCTGCCACCTTGCGATGACCGACGCACGACTCGGGGTCAGGACGGTTCGCTCCTCCTTTCCCGTAGGACTCTTTCATTCCCTATTCCATGCCGGTTTATCCCGGCACACTCGGCGTTGATCTGCGGTCAATAATGGTTCTGAGAGCTTTCCGTTGGTGCGGCACATAAGTACTGGCCGGCGATAAACGCCGATGAACGCGGATTCTGGGGTGAACCCTTTTGGTGCGACACGAGGGAAAAGACTCAGGCCCTATGCCTCCTGGTCAATTTCCAGAACCCAAGAGTTGAGCGGCAGCGTATAGTCCATCGTTTTTGGATTTCGGAGCCGCTTGACGCGCCGGCTTTGGAGGGATAGACAGAGCATGGATTGTCCAGTTATTCCCTGGACACTACGCTAGAGTAAGGCCCCGGTAAGAAACGCCAAACGGCAAACCTGGTCAAATGCACCTTTGAGATCAGGAGTTTCGAACCTTTTCGGGCTCGTTCCGTATTGGTTCGTATGGACCGCTTGCGGCAGCGGGCGACGTGCGGCAAGAGCTACTCGACAGTCGCGCACGAATAGGCTTTTGAGTCTTAGCGGAGAAGCGAGGAAGTCGTGCTCAATTCATTACGGCAGGACGCACAATACGCGATTCGGGCATTCAGCAGGATTCCGGCGCTGACGGCGGCCATTATCATCTCCATAGGATTGGGAATTGCGGCGAACACCACCGTGTTCAGCATGGCCAATGCCCTGCTCTTGCGGGATCTGCCCATCCACGAACCCAGTCGGGTTTTGGCGATCGCCAATCCAGACCCGACGCTGCCGATGCCGGACTATCTCGCATTCCGCGACCAGTCCAAGTCCGTTTTCGAGGGGCTTGCCGCAGAATTTCCGTTCGCCCCGGCGAACCTGAACGCCGGCGGGACTCCGCAGAGAGTCTGGGGGCAACTGGTCTCAGGCAACTACTTTTCCGTCCTCGGGATTCGGCCCTACCTTGGCCGGGGCATTCTTCCCTTCGAGGATGAAGTAAAGGGCCGGAACCCCGTCGTGGTGCTGGGGTACGGGCTCTGGCGGCGTCTCGGAGGCGACCCGGCGATCGCCGGCAAGACGGTGGTAATGAGCGGTGCGCCCTACACTGTGGTGGGTGTTGCGCCGCCCGGATTCCTCGGCGCGAACCGTCTGATCGCTTCGGATTTCTGGGCGCCGCTTGCCATGCGCGGCCACCTTGCGAAGGAGATCGTGCGTGACGGGGACATGAGCCGCAACTCGCACTGGCTGGAAGTCGCCGGCCGGCTGCTGCCCGGGGTAACCCGCGAGCAGGCAGTGGCGGCACTGAATGTCATCAACGCCCGCATCTACGCGGAAACTGACAAGAACAGGAAAGCGCCGCCGGTGAAGGTCTACCGCGTGGGCCACATCCCGGAGATACAGAACCTCATCACGTTGCTCATGACGGCGTTGATGGTGGTGGTCGGGCTGGTGCTGCTGATCGCGTGCGCGAACGTCGCGAATCTGCTGCTGGCGCGTGCCGCATCCCGCCAACAGGAGATCGGCATCCGGCTGGCGATGGGAGCGAGCCGCGGCCGGCTGGTGCGGCAGTTGCTGACGGAAAGTGTACTGCTCTCGGCGGGCGGCGCCGTGGTCGGGTACCTGCTCGCGGTCCCGGGCCTGGCGGCGCTGGCACGTTTCCAGCCTCCGCTGCCGCTGCCGATCGCCTTCGACGTGTCGCCCGACTGGCGCGTGCTTGTGTTCACGACGGCGCTGGCGGCGTTCACCGGGGTTCTGTTCGGACTCGCCCCGGCGCTGACAGCGACTCGCGGCAGCCTCACGGGTGCGATCCGGCAGACCGGTTGGGGCGGCCGTGGCGTGCGCCGGGGCCGTATGGGAGGGATCCTGGTGGCCGTGCAGGTGACGCTTTCGCTCGTGCTGCTGGTCGGCGCCGGACTGTTCCTGCGAAGCCTGCAAAGCGTCTCTTCCATCGACACAGGGATGAAACCGCAAGGCGTGCTGCTCCTTTCCGTCGATCCGAAGACGCAAGGGTACAGCCAGGAGAGGACGCTCGAGTTCTACCGTCAACTCGACGAGCGCGTGACCGCGCTGCCGGGTGTCGAATCCATGAGCTACGTGGACATACTGCCGCTGAGCCTTGCCGCCAACGGCGACAACTGGCGCGATGCGGGCCGCAAAGACGGCAAGCAGACCAGCGCGAACCGGTTCGCGGTCGGCCCGCATTACTTCGAGACGATGGGTATCCAGATGGTTCGCGGCCGCGACTTCTCGCCCCAGCGCGACTACAAGGCGCCGGTGGTGGTGATCAACGAAGCCCTGGCCAAGCGAATCTTCGGAAACGAGGACCTGCTCGGACGCCGGGTGCAACGCGGCGACGCCAAGGACCAGGTGTTCGAAGTGATCGGCGTGGTCCGCAATGCGAAGGCCGAAACCCTGGGCGAAGCCGTGACGGCGTGCGCGTTCGGTTACCTTCCGTCGAATTTCGACGACGCGCTGACGTTCTTCGGGACCACGGTCATGGTGAGGACGCACGGCGACGCGGCGCGGATGACACGCGCCATTCAGGACCAGGTGCATGCGCTCGACCGCGACATGCCGGTGTTCGCCGTGACAACCATGACGCATCACCTCGAGGACGCCATGATGGTTCCGCGCTTGTGCGCGGGGCTGTTCGGCCTGTTCGGCGCCATCGGCCTCGTGCTCGCGCTCGTTGGGCTCTACGGCGTGGTGAACTACTCGGTGCGGACGCGCACTCGCGAGATCGGCATTCGCGTTGCGCTCGGCGCCCGGCCGGAGAGCGTCGCGACGATGGTGGCGCGGCAGGGGCTGCGGCTGGTTGCCATCGGGCTCGTTCTCGGACTGGGAATCTCATTCGCTCTCAGCCGGGCCGTCGCCAGCTTGCTGTGGGGCATCAGCGCGAGCGACGCGCTAACATTCATCGCTGTGCCTGCGATCCTTCTGATCGCGTCGTTGGTAGCGGTCCTGCTACCCGCATGGCGCGCCTCGCGCATCACGCCGGTGACCGCGCTGCGATACGAATAACTGGAGGCAGTGGGACAGGCCTCCTGGCCTGTCGCCGATGTGCTTTAACTTGCAGAGACAGGCCAGGAGGCCTGTCCCACTGCGGTGCTATTCCTGGCGGAGGGCGTCGAGCGGATTCAGTTTCATCGCGCGCCGCGCGGGCACATAAGAGGCCGTCAGGGCGGTCCCGGCCAGCAGAACCGCAACCGCCATGAGCGTCGCCGGATCGGTGGCACTCACGCCATAGAGCTGCGCAGACAGAACGCGCGTTATCGCCAACGCGGCCGCGCCACCGATGCCGAGGCCCGCGAACGTGAGGCCCAGGGCGCCGGCCATCACGGAGCGGAGCACATCACGCTCGCCGGCGCCGAGGGCAACGCGAATTCCGATCTCCCGCCTGCGACGCGCTACGGCGTACGACATGACACCGTACACGCCGACCACGGCGAGGGCGAGCGCCATTGCAGCGAAGACGCCGAGCAGCACCGCGCTGAAACGCGTCCGGGCAGTGGAGGCGGTGATGCGTTGCTCCATCGTCAACACGTCATTAATTGGCACTTTACGGTCCAGAGCCAGCACCTCGCGGCGGATGGCGGGCACGAGCAGAGCCGGCGCCGCGGCGGTCCTCAGGATGAGGTAGCCGCACCAGTAATACTGCTGGTAGGACATGTACATGGCGGGGCTGATGGCTTCATCGATCTGGCCGTACTTCACATCGCCGACCACGCCGACGACTTCGACCGGCGGGTGCTTTTCGTCCCACACGCCAACCGACATGCGCTTGCCGATGGGATCCTCACCCGGCCAGAAGCTCCTGGCCGCCGTCTCGTTGATAACCGCGACCGGCGGCGCATTCGAGACATCGCGATCCGTGAGCAGACGGCCCCTCAGAAGCGGCGTACCGAGAGTGCGGAACAGTTCCGGACTCGCGGCGTGAACGCTGACGCCGTGCGTTTCGGGGTGGCGCGCCCCCGAGGGCTCCACGGTCCGCATCTCGGTGTTGTCAACAGGGTCCATCAGCGGCGTCACCGAAGCCAAAGCGGCCGATCGAACTCCGGGGAGAGCCGATGCCCGCGCGAGCAACTGGCCATAGAACGCCGTCCGCGCGGTCGGACTGGAGTCCATGGGCAACTCGACGCCAACGGTCAACAGGTTCTCGGGTTCGAACCCCAGGCGCTGCCAGCGCAGGTTGGCGAAGCTGCGGATCATCAGGCCGGCGCCGATCAGGAGCATAAATGCGAGGGCGACCTCGCACGTAACCAGCAGCGTTCGCGGGTTGAACCGCCGCAGCCTGCGAAAGCCCTGCGCTAAATCGAAAGCGCCCGCTTTGAGCGATTGGCTCAAGTCCGGACGCGAGGCCCGGAAGGCGGGCAAAAGGCCAAACAGAATCCCGGTGGCGAGCGAGACGACCAGGTTGAATGCGAGCACGCTCGCATCAAGCTGGATCGGGTTGAAACCGGGGACTTCGATCTGCCTGGATCCGAACACCAGCGGGTTGCCGGGCTTGAACACGGAGACCGTATCGATTCCCCACAGCGCCAGCAGTAATCCGACGAGTCCTCCCAGGCACGCAAGCAGCAGGCTTTCGGTGAGGAGTTGCCGGATCAGGCGGCCGCGCCCGGCGCCGAGCGCCAGGCGAATTGCGATTTCCTTCTCCCGCGCCGCGGCCTTGGCCAGGAGCAGGTTCGCAATGTTCGCGCACGCGATCAACAGAACAAATCCCACGGCCGCCAGGAGAATCAGCAGCGAGGTCCGGAGCGACGGATCGATATTCGCCTCGCTCAGGCGCGCAATCTGTACTCCCCAGTCCGGGGTTGCGGAACTCGCGGCGGCGGCCTTCGCGGGCCGGGAGATCTGCGCCTCCGCCCGCGCCTGTTCGAACGAGATTCCCGGTTTCAGCCGGGCGACAACCTGCAACCAGTGAGCGCCGGCCTGTTTCAGACGGCCCGGGAAGCGCATTACGTCCGGGGCCATCATCATCGGCGTCCAAACTTCGGCCGTACCGGAGAGACCTTTGAAGCCCGGCGGCAGGATTCCCACGATCGTGAGCGGCACATTGTTGACGCTGAGAGTGCGGCCTATGGTTTTCGGATCGGAGCCGAAACGGCGCTGCCAGAGCGCGTGACTGACAAGAGCCACGGGATGAGTGCCGGGCGTGGCGTCCTCTTCGGGCAGAAACACGCGCCCGCGGAAAGCGTTCACTCGGAGAGCCGGCAGATAGCTCGCTGATACGAGCTCGAGGTCAACTTTTTCCGGGTTGCCGGCCTCCGTCAGGGCGAGGCGGAGGTTGCAATAGCCCGCCACCTGTTGGAATGTCCGGCTGCGCTCGCGCAGATCGGTGAACCTCGGATAGGACCACACCCGGATGGCCTGCACCTCGCCGTTCTGGGACCGCTCAGTCCAGTTGACGACCACAATCCGCTGGGGATCCTTAAAAGGCAGCGGCCGCAACAGCACCGCGTTGACGACGCTGAAAATCGAAGTGTTCGCGCCGATGCCGAGGGCCAGCGAGAGAATCGCCGCGGCCGACAAGCCCGGCGTCCTAAGCAACGCCCGAAAACCGTAGCGAAGATTTTGAACGATGTTGGACATGATCCGTAACGAGTTAAAGGCAATGGAGTCGCCAAACAGTAAGTGATTGATGGTTCTACATCACGACGGGAGCGTTCTAGATTCCTTTGTCCGTTTATGGGATCGCGGTGCACGCGAGCGGACGGCGGGAGGCCGCCCCATATCGTTGCGGGCGCAGAGCGGCAGTGCGCGTTGTGGCGACGTTGCGCGTCGAAAACGGCGCGGGGTCTAATGGATCTTGCTTCAGGACATACTCCACAGGAAAGCGGACACCCAGCCTGACGCGCCCGCCCTGCTCGCGCCGGGACGTGAGCCGCTCGGGTTCGCAGGTCTCCGCGATCAGGTTGCCCGAACGGCGGCGGCCCTGGCGCGCATGGGCGTGGGCCGCGGAGACCGTGCGGCACTGGTCTGCCGCAACGGGCCTGAAGCCGCGTCGGCATTCCTCTCCATCGCGTCGCACTGCGCGTGCGCGCCCCTGAATCCTGCCTACCAGGCGCCGGAGTTCGAGTTCTGCCTGGCGGATCTGCGGCCGCGGGCGGTGGTGGTCGAATCCGGCCTGGACACGCCGGTGCGCGCGGTTGCGGCTGCGCTCGGCATCGCCGTGCTCGAACTGGCGCCGCAGGTCTCGCAGCCGGCGGGCGTTTTCGAGCTTGCCGGTGCGGAGACTCCGGCTTGCGGCACGGCTCCTGCCGGCTTGCTGCCGCCTGGACCTGGCGATGACAACCGGGTGGCGCTGCTGCTGCACACTTCGGGGACTACCTCGCGTCCGAAGCTTGTGCCGCTCACGCATGCCAACCTCAGCGCCTCGGCGCGGAACATCGCCGAGTCATTGGCGTTGACGGAACGGGACCGCTGCCTGAATGTCATGCCGCTATTCCACATTCACGGGCTTGCGGCCGCGGTCCTGGCGTCGCTTCAGGCTGGCGGAAGCGTGGTGTGCGCGCCGGGATTCGTCGCGCCGCTGTTCTTCGGCTGGATCGAAGAGTTCCGGCCGTCGTGGTACACCGCGGTGCCTACGGTCCACCAGTCCGTGATCGCCCGGGCGGCGCAGCATCGGGATGTGATCGAGCAGTGCCCCTTGCGGTTCATCCGGTCGTGCTCGTCAGCACTTGCACCCTCGTTGATGCGAGAGCTGGAAACGCTGTTTCGGGTTCCGGTGATCGAGGCGTACGGGATGACGGAGGCGGCGCACCAGATGGCTTCCAATCCCCTGCCCCCGAGGCCGCGGAAGCCGGGGTCAGTCGGGGTGGACGCCGGGCCGGAAGTGGCGGTGATGGACGAAGCGGGCAGCCTGCAGCCGCCGCGCAAGACCGGAGAGGTAGTCATCCGCGGCGTGAACGTGACGCCCGGTTACGCGGATAATCCCGAGGCGAATGAGCGCTCGTTTGCGAACGGCTGGTTCCGCACCGGCGATCAGGGCTATCTCGACGACGAAGGCTATTTGTTTCTCACGGGTCGTCTGAAAGAGATCATCAACCGCGGAGGCGAGAAGATTGCGCCGCGGGAGATCGATGAGGCGCTGCTGCGGCACCAGGCGGTGGCGCAAGCCGTGGCATTCGCGGCGCCGCACGCGTCTCTCGGTGAGACAGTCGCAGCGGCCGTGGTGCTGCGGCCCGGCGCCGCGGCGACCGAGGCGGAGCTGCGCAGGTTCGCGGCGCAGGCCCTTTCCGCTTTCAAGGTGCCCGAGCGGATTCTCTTCCCCCCCGAAATTCCCAAAGGGCCGACAGGGAAGGTCCAGAGAATCGGCCTCGCGGAGAAACTGCAGGTCGGCATCCTGGGCGCAAAAACATCCAGCCAGGAGTACGTTGCGCCGGACACGGAACTCGAAACGCGGATGGCGGGCCTGTTCGCCGCGGTCCTCGGGGTGGAGCGGGCCGGGGTACACGACGATTTCTTCGCAGCCGGCGGAGACTCGCTGCTCGCGGCGGTGCTGGTGCTGCGAATCCGGGAAGAGGAAGGCGTGGCGATTTCGCTGCTCGATTTTCTGGAGCAGCCCACCGTGGCGGGAGTGCGCGAGACGATCGCAGGCGGCGCGCCGGAGTGGGTGCAGCGGAATGGTCCGGAAGGGCTGCTCGTGCCCGTGCAAAAGGGAGAGCCGGGGCCGGTCCTCTTCTGTATACCCGGCTCCGACGGCAGCGCGGCCAATTTCGCTCCGCTCGCCCGGCGGCTGGGGCGGCAGCAGGCGGTGGGGGCGTTCCTTCCGCCCGCCGTGGATCCTGGAAGCGCAGCGTGGAGCATCGAAGAGCTTGCCGCTCGATACCTGGAAGAAGTGCTCGCGGCACAGCCCGGAGGAGATTACTTCCTAGCCGGTTCCTGCACGGGCGGGCTCGTCGCGTACGAGCTGGCATGCCGGCTGGCCGCGATGAACAAGCGGGTGAAGCTGCTGGCCTTGTTCGACTGCTACAACGGCGCGTGGGCCGCCAGGTCGATCACGAAGAACCTCGTGTATGACTTGCGCCTGCTGCTGAGGCGCGTTGTGTACAACACGGAGAAGCTCCGGAAAGCAGGGCTCAAAGGCGCCGCCGCGTACATCCGGCCGAGGGTCGAGGCATTCCGGCGCATCGCGCGGGAGCACAAGGAAGAACGCGCCTATGCGGCCGCGGCGGAACGCGGGGTGCCGCTGCCGCCCGAGCTTTGCGATTCACGCCTTGCGGTTCGGTACGCCGGAGCGCGATACCTGCCACCGCACTGGCCGGGAAACCTGGTCCTGTTCCGCGTCGAGGAGCCGCGTGTGGAAGCCTACGACTTTCCGGACATGGGATGGCGGGGCTACGCGGATTCGGTGGAGATCTGTTCCCTCCCAGGCAGCCACACGGCGATGCTTGCAGAGCCGAACGTGGAGCTGGTGGCGCGTCATCTCATGCCACACTTGAATGCGGCAAGAGCGACTGCGTCGATCGGCCGGTGATCACGCGGCGTGTGGCGCCAGCAGCCCGGACGTTTCACCAGGAGCGAGGAGAGGGCCGCATGCGCGAGACGCGCCCGGGAGCCGGCTGAGACCCCGTCTTCACGCCACACGCGCCCACGAAGCAGCCCGTGACCGAGCGGGTGGGCAAGTGCCCGCACAATGAGAACAACTTGAGCAGCGCGCGAACGGGCAGCTCGGCGTAACGGCCAAAGACCTTCCGCAGCGCGAGAAACAGCACCGTGGAGATCAGCCGCGGGTTGTGAATCAGGTATTCGGTGCTTTCCACGGTGAAGCCGTTACCCTTCAGCGATCGAACCAGCGCGGCCCGGGAAGCCGTGTGTCCGAGCTCGAACGGTGTCCAGCCGCGGCGGCTGCACCAGCGCAGAACGTGGTACAGCGGATTGCGCGGATTATCGAGCGTCATTAATACGATGCCGCCGGGACGGAGAACGCGCGCGAGCTCGCCGATGGCCTTGCCGAGCTCTTCGCCCGAGGCAAAGTGATCCAGGGTGGACGTGGAGACGATGACGTCCACGCTATCCGCCGGGAATGGAAGGCGGAGAACGTCGGCGGCGGCGCAGACGAACCCGGGGCCACCGCGGGCGGAGGCGGCGCGGACGGTGCGGAACTCGACATCAACCCCGATGACGCGGCTTGCATCGGGAAACAGGCCGAACAGCAGTCGATCGAGGCCGTAGGCTTCTTCAAAGAGGTCGGTCTTCAAGACGACGGCGTGCGGCCGGTTCCCGACCGAACGCCGGATCCAGTTCTCGTGAACCGCGCGCTTCTGCCCGGCTACCAGAGGATCCAGATACCAGGAAGGAGTCTCCCCGAGCTGTGGTTTGGTTTCGTCCAAGTGGTCCATTGAACCAAACTTCAGGGGGCGTTTGCGCGGATCTCGCAGTGGCCGCCTTCCGCGCGCACGAGATCGTATACTGATCCGTCAGCGCAATGGACCGCAGAGAGCTGCTCAAATCGGCCGCCGGACTACCGCTCGGGATGACAGCACGTGGCTTCGTGCCGGCGAATGACAGCGGATTCCGGCACCGCGTGAGCCTGGGCTGGATCACGGACTGGGCATCACGCGGAGAACCGCAGGTGGCCTGGCCCTCGATGCGGCTGGATTCCGGTTTGATCGAGGACTTCCGGCGGCAGTTCGACCTGGCGCAATCCCTGGGCCTCACGGGCTTCTGCATCTGGGGACTGTACGTTTCGCGATACTGGCCGCTCGACATCCGCAGCGCCGTTACGCGGCAACGCGGGCCGCTCGTAGAGGAGCTTATCGGCATGGCTCACGAGCGCGGCTTGAAGATTTATTCCGGCCTCGGCGTCTACAGTTGGGGGTTCCAGGCGATTCTCAAAGCGCATCCCGAACTGGCGAAGACCAATCCTTACGCGATGTGCGGCAGCGCCCCGGAGGCCTGGAGGTGGATGCGGCAGGTGGTGGATTTCGTCCTCGACCGGTTCCCTATCGACGGCGTGAGCATGCAATCGGCCGATCAGGGACGCTGCTCGTGCAGCGAGTGCGCGCGGCTCTCGGACGCGGAATATCACGCGATGCTGAACGTGCGCGTGAGCGAGTATATACGCAGCCGCCGGCCGCACGCATTGGTGGCGGCGGGATGGGGCATGCACTTTGACGATCCCGCGAGCCTGCCGGCTCTCGAGAAGATGGGGCGCGCGCTCGACTACCTGATTGATGTGGACGACACCGGCCGCCGCCGCGACCCGGCGCACCGCCGGCGCATTATCGACGCGCTGAAGTGCGACTTCGGGACCCTTGGAGGTCCGCAGACGGAGCCCCCTCAGCACTGGGACCGGCGCCGCTGGTTCCTGCCGACCGCGAAACGCGTCGGCCTCCACCTGCAGGATCTGCACCGGGACGGCGGCCGCGCCTGCGAATTCTTCGCGCACATCCTGGCCAATCCCGGCGATGAGATCACGCAGTGGGTTGCCGCGCTGGCGATGCGGGATCCCGGGCGCGGCTGGGAGAAGCACCTGCAACATGCCGTGAAAGAGCTCTATCACCCACCACGCGATTCCACCGCGCAGAATTTGGCGGAATGGTTCGTGCGAGCCGAGGACGCCTACTATCGCCACCTGCCGGCCGCGCTGTGTGGGACGGTCTCGCTCGAGCCGCTCGTGTCGAATGCCGCGGGTCCGTTCGTCCCGCCGTAGACCACGTTGCTCACCCACTGCACGCTCGCCTGGTCCGTCAGCCCCGAGGGCCGGCCGATGGTGTCGAACGCCGTCCACCGAAAAACCGGAATCACGTAGCCTGGCGCTGATTACTGGCGCTAATTACTTCAGAAAACCGATAACACGTAGCCTGTCATGGATTGCCCAGGGTGGAGAAGTATTTCCAGTGGGAGACCACACCGCACGGCCTGCGTTGGCAGCGCAACCCGGAGCGCATCCAGCGCGATGCGGACTTGGATGGAATCTACGTGCTGCGGACCTCGGTTTGTGA
>Ga0209777_10008137_pt1 | contig 11523 bp, 11 predicted proteins | sample FrelakmetHBP12HB_FD_187147 | JGI IMG/M metagenome (GOLD analysis project Ga0209777, IMG submission 187147) | Freshwater lake sediment microbial communities from the University of Notre Dame, USA, for methane emissions studies -HBP12 HB (SPAdes)... | ecosystem: Environmental > Aquatic >...
GTTGAACCCGCGCAATCGCGGCTGCAAATGTGAGATCGGATTTGGTGGTCGTCTTCATTGCCATATTCTGGCGCCAAGACTACCGCGGCGGTCGAATCGCCGTCACACACGTTTGCCGAAGCAACACGATGAAACGTCTGTCCATACTCGGAAGGTTCGCGACCTGCGTTCCGGCGCTGGTGCTGTCCGTGGCCGCGCTTTGCGCTACGGCCGCCGCCCCTAAGCGCGTGCTGCTGCTGCACTCGTACGGCCGGGGATTCGAGCCCTTCCACACTGTCTCGGAGACTTTCCGTACGGAATTGGTACAGCAGCTTGGTGAGCCCGTGGAGTTCTACGATGTGCCTCTGGAAAGCACTCGGTTCGCCGACGGGGGATCGGAGGAGCCGCTGATTGCTTACCTGGTCGCTCTTTTTGCCGGGCATCAACCGGATTTGGTGGTGCCGCTGGGTGGGGCGGCGACGCGTTTTGCGCAGAAGCATCGCCAACAGCTTTTCCCTTCGACACCGATGCTCATTGCCGGAATGGATCAGCGCCACGTGCAGGCGGTCACCCTGACCACCAACGACGCCGTCGTCGCCGTCGCACAGGATGTGCCCGGGATGGTGGAAAGCATTCTGCGAGTGCTGCCGGAGACGACCAATGTGGTGGTGGTGCTCGGCAATTCTCCCCTGGAGAGATTCTGGCTCGGCGAAATGCGCCGCGAGCTTCAGCCGTTTACCAACCGTGTAAGCCTGGCCTGGTTCAACGAATTGTCGTTCACGGAAATGCAGAAGCGTGCCGCCCTCCTGCCACCGCGAACCGTGATCTATTACGGCCTCTTGTCCGTCGATGCGGAGGGCGTCCCGTACACGGAGGAACGGGCGCTGAGCGGGCTGCACGCCGTGGCCAAGGCCCCCATCTTCGGCATCGAGGATAGTCAGATGGGGCGGGGGATAGTAGGCGGTCCGCTCATGGGCGTTGAAGAGGCAGGCCGGAATGCGGCGAAGGTGGCCGTGCGCATTCTTCGCGGCGAACCGGCGGGTAGCATCAAGACCCCCGTGCAGGTCCCCGGAAGGCCGGTTTATGACTGGCGGGAACTCAAGCGCTGGCACATCAGCGAGGGGCGCTTGCCGGCGGGCAGCCTGATCCGGTTCCGCCAACCGACGGCATGGGACGGCTACAAATGGCGCATCATCGGGGCCGTCTCGCTCTGTCTGCTTGAAGCCGTTCTGATTGTGCTGTTGCTGTTGAACCTCAGGCGCAGGCGGCAAGCCGAGCAAAGCCTGCGGGAAAGCGACGAGCGGTTCACCCTGGCGACGGCGGCGGCGGGCCTGGGGGTGTGGGCGTGGGACATGTACAACAACCGGGTTTGGGTCTCCGAGAATTGGTGCCGGATGTTCGGTGTCCCACTCGGCACGGACATTGGCTTCGAGACGGTGTTTGCGCGAGTCCATCCGGCCGACCGCGAGGCGATGCAACTCTCCGTCAAGCGCGCGATCGAGGGGCAGACCGATTACGCGGTCGAGTACCGCGTCATGCGACCGGACGGCACGCAGCGCTGGATCACCGCACGGGGCCGGCTGCACACGGGGGCAAACCCGAAGCACGACCGGCTGCTGGGGGTGTCGATTGATATCACCGAGCGCAAGCAGGCGGAGCAAGCGCTGCGCCAGAGCGAGGAACGGCTGCGCCTGGTGCTCGAAGCGAATAGCGAAGGCGTCTGGGACTGGAACCTTCCAAGCGGAAAGGCGTTTTTCAGTCCGCGCTACTCCGCGATGCTTGGCTATGAGCCCGAGGAATTTGCCAAGGACTACGACGCCTGGAAGGCGCTGGTTCATCCGGACGACCTTGAGCGGGTGAATGCCGAGCACGCGGCGCACATTCATCAGGGCAAGGAATTCTGCGTTGAATTGCGCATGCGGAAGAAATCAGGCGACTGGTGCTGGATCCGGAGCCGGGGCACCGTCGTCGAACGGGATGCCGAGGGCCGGGCCATTCGCATGGTGGGCACCCATGAGGACATCAACGAGCGCAAACAGACCGAAGCCGAGGTGGTGCGGCAGCGGGCGGAACTGGCGCACGTAGCGCGCGTCTCCACGTTGGGCGAACTGGCGGCCTCGGTGGCGCACGAGCTGAACCAGCCGCTGGGGGCCATCCTCGCCAACGCCGAGGCCGCGGAATTGTTCCTCCAGCAGGATCCGCCGGCGCTCGAGGACCTGCGCGCCATCCTTGCCGACATTCGCAAGGACGACGAGCGCGCCGGTGAGGTGATCCGCCGGATGCGCGCCTTGCTCCGCAAGCGCGAGCTGGAGCGGCAGCCGCTCGAAATCAACTCCCTGGTGGAAGATGTGTTGCAGTTGGTCAGCGGGGACGCCGCGCTGCGCGGGGTTGCGCTCAGCGCCGTGCTCGTGCCCGTCCTGCCGAAGGTCGCTGGCGACCGCGTCCACCTGCAACAAGTCCTGCTGAATCTCATTCTCAACGGCATGGATGCCATGGCCGGCCAGCCGCGCGAACGGCGGCGAATCTCAGTGCGTACGCGTTTGGGCGCCGACGGGCTGGTCGAACTGGCGGTGATTGACTCGGGCTCCGGGATCGAGCCGGACAAACTGCCGCGTCTCTTCGAGCCGTTCTACACCACCAAGGCCAACGGCATGGGCATGGGGCTGTCGATTGCCCGGACGATTATCGAGGCGCATCAGGGGCGCATTTGGGCGGAGAACAATGCGGCGGGAGGGGCGGTGTTTCGGATCGCGCTGCCGGCTGTGGGGGAGCGAGTTGTCAGTAATCAGTGATCAGTAATCAGTAATCAGTGAACAGTAATCCGAGACCGGTGACTGAGGTGAACTATGAGGACCTACTATGCGAAGAGTTTCAAAGACTTGCGGGTTTATCAGAAGCGCGGGAGGTTTCGCGGGTGGTGTTCCGGCTTTCCAAGACCTTTCCCAAGGACGAAATGTATTCGCTGACAGATCAAATCCGCCGTGCGGCCCGGTCTGTCGGAGCGCAGATCGCGGAAGCGTGGGGCAAGCGTCGGTATGAGAAGCACTTTGTGAGCAAACTGACCGACGCGGATGCCGAGCAAATGGAAACGCAGCATTGGGTCAGCGAAGCGTTGGACTGCGAATACCTCTCTACCGCTGACGCGGCGCAACTGAACTCCGGCCTGGAAGAAATCGGGCGGATGCTGAACTCCATGATAGAAAAGGCTGACTCGTTCTGTGTTTCGCCCGACGGAGTCATCCGCGAAGACGGGACCACTTTACTGATTACTGATCACTGAATACTGATTACTCCATGCCCCCTCCCACCATCTTCATCGTGGACGATGACGCCTCGTTCCGGAACGGCATTTCGCGGTTGCTGCGTGCGGGCCGTTATGCCGTGCAAACGTTCGCCTCGGCGACGGAGTTTCTGCAATCCGCCCGCACCGATGCGCCTGGCTGCGTCCTGCTGGACCTGCAAATGCCCGGGCCAAGCGGGCTGGATTTACAGGGCGCCCTCGCGCGCAGCGAAAACCCGCTGCCCATCGTGTTCCTCACCGGCAAAGGGGACATCCCCACGTCGGTGCACGCGATGCGCGCAGGCGCGGAGGATTTCCTCACCAAACCAGTCAAGAAAGACGTCCTGTTCCCTGCGATTGAGCGCGCGTTGGCGCGCGACGCGCAGGAACGCGAGCAGCGCGCCCGCCGCCGTGAACTGCGCGCCCGATTCGATGCGCTCACACCGCGTGAGCGGGAAGTGCTGGCCCACGTTCTGCGCGGCCAATTGAACAAACAAATTGCCGACGACCTCGATGCCAGCGAGCGCACCATCAAAGCGCACCGCGCCAATCTCATGGCCAAACTGCAGGTGCAGTCCGTGGCCGAGCTGGCCCACCTCGCGCATGAAGCGGGTTTTGTAAGTAACCAGTAATCAGTGATCGGTAATCGGTAATCAGTAATTAGTGAACCGATGACTGGCTATTGATTACTGATTACTTCCGCCCCCCCCGCCTCCCCGTACTGCACCAAAGGACAATAGAGAACCTCATCCCCTCCGTGCTAATCTTGACGCCGAATTCGTTGATCGGGTTCGACCCGGATGAACCGAAACAAAACCAGCGGGGATCGAGTAGCGAGCTCTGATCAATAAATAATTTGTCAAGGCAGGGGCCTTGATGATATTGAAAAGAAAGGACTAAGAACCATGTTTAAGGAAGAGCGAGACCGAAGCCAATTCGAATGGAGCATGTTGGGCGACCTCAAGGAAGGCCGCCCCAACCTTGGCCCGATGACTCACGTAGCCGTATACCGTCTGATGCAATATACCCTTCGCGACGTTCTCATCCGGGAGTTCGGCGTCGAGAAGGCCGACCGTGCCTTTTTCGAGGCAGGCAAGCTAGCCGGACAAGCGTACTACAAGAACGTCCTCACCCAGAAGAAGGACTTGAACGAGTTCTTCGCCGATATCCAGCGTACGATGAAAGAGCTGAACATCGGGATTTTTCGGGTTGAGTCAACCGATCTGGAGAATGGCTCATTCGTGGTGGTGGTGGAAGAAGACCTGGACTGCTCGGGCATCCCTTTTTGCTCGGAACAGATCTGCACTTACGATGAGGGGTTCATTGCGGGCTTGTTGCTGGAATATTCGGGCAAGGATTACAACGTGAAGGAAGTCGATTGCTGGGGGTCAGGGGCACGGGTTTGTCGTTTCACCGTAATCCCCAAATGACTCAGGGGCGATGATTCCTGTCGAAGAAGCGCTCCTTGATTCCATCACCGCAGCGTTTCATCAGCTTCGCACGGGCAAGGTGCCTCCCCCGATCGTCATTCCGGACGATCTGCCGGACAACGAGCTTCGCCAGCTCATCACTTATGTGAATCGCTTCCTGTCCGAGTTCACCCCGTTTGCCGAGGCGATGGAGCATGTCGCCCGGGGAGACCTGGAAACGCGCGGTCTGCTGGGCCGGATGCCGGTGGTTCAATCCTTAAAGGCACTCCAATCGAACCTTAAGCACCTCACCTATAAGACCCAGCAGATCGCCGGGGGAGATCTGGAGCAGAAAGTTGACTTCATGGGAGATTTCTCCACTGCCTTTAATCAGATGACGCAGCAGCTCAAGGATTCCTACCAGGAGCTTGAGCGTCGCAACGAGTTCATCCGGAAGGTTTTTGGCCGCTACACGAGCAATGAAGTCGTGGAAGCGCTCCTTGACGCGCCTGACGGGCTCAAGCTCGGCGGAGAGAAACGGGAGGTCACGATCCTGATGTCCGACCTTCGGGGCTTCACCGCACTGGCCGAGCGGCTGGAGGCCACAGAGGTGGTTTCCCTGCTGAACCATTATCTCTCGGCCATGGTTGAAGTGATCCAACGGAACGGTGGGACCATCGATGAGATCATCGGGGACGCCATCCTGGTGCTTTTTGGCGCACCGGTGGCCATGGAGAATGATGCCCAGCGGGCGGTCCTCTGCGCCCTCGGGATGCAGAAGGCGATGGGGGGTGTGAACGAACAGAATCTCCAAAGAAGCTGGCCCGCCATCGAGATGGGCATCGCGCTGCACACCGGAGAGGTGGTGGTCGGCAACATTGGATCCGTGAAGCGGTCGAAGTACGGGGTCGTGGGCCGGACAATTAACACCACGGCGCGAATCGAGAGCTTCACGGTAGGGGGGCAGATCATCGTGTCCCCAACTTTGATACGCGGCGCCAGCCAGGGCCTCATTCTTGGGGACGAAGTCGAGGTTCACGCCAAGGGCATGAAGGAGCCACTCCGATGTCGTCAGTTGCTGGGCTACGAAGATCATCCGGAGCTGGGGCTGGGCGAGCAAATGGCCTGCACCACGCTGGCCGAGCCGGTGCCCGTCCAATACGTTTTGCTGACCGGCAAGCATTTTAACGAGCAGATGGAGCCCGCAACTTTCGTCGCCCTCTCCCACCGCCAAGCCGTGCTCGAGGCTCGCAGCCCAGTGCCTGTCTATTCCAATCTCTTGCTTCGGTTGGAGGCGGAGACGGGCGAGGGGGAGGTGCCGGAGCTTTACGCCAAGGTGATCCGTCCGTTTGACGAGTCAGGCAACCGCCACCTCATACATTTCACGTCGGTGCCACCTGGCGTGCGGGCCCGGTTGAACCGGCTCGTAGGCCCGAATCAGTGATCAGTGATCAGTATTCAGTAATCAGTGGCCAGTAGTCATGCGCAGTGAATGATCACTGAATACTGATCACCGATTACTAATCACTGTTCCCTCGTCACTCGCCGCCCGCTTCGCCCCCTTCTTCGTACTGCACCAAAGGACACTATCGTACTGCACCAAAGGACAATAGGCAGCCTCATCCCGTCCGCCTACTCTCGCCCCCGAATTCGATAAACGGGTTCGACCCGGATGAACCAAAGCAAAATCAATGTCGCGGTCGTGGATGATGACGAGAGTTTTGCACGCGCTATCGGACGGCTGCTCCGCGCGTCGGGATTCGAAGTCTGCACGTACCTTTCGGCCGAGGCTTTCCTGGCTACGACCTCGCGCCCGCAGCCGGAGTGTCTGGTGCTCGACATTCAACTCGGCGGCATGTCCGGCCTGGATTTGCAGCGGCGGCTTCACGAACTCGGCGACCTCGTGCCGATCATCTTTGTCACCGCGCATGACGGCCCGGGGGTTCGCCAGGAGGCTCAGCAAGCCGGCTGCTCGGCGTATTTCCTCAAACCCGTGCGCGGCGAGTCGCTCGTCAAAGCCATCGGCGAGGCTGTCAACCCGAGCAGCCGCGGTGGTCAGAACCCTGCGGCGAACTAGCGCGAATAGACGATGAAACCAATACCAAGATCTCTGCTGGGCTTGCCCCTCTTGGCGGCCGTTGGCATCGCCCTGGGCACTTGGATGGCTGCCGGCGCCGACACGCCGGTGACGGTCCAGGCGCAGAGCGGCGTGGCATCGCCGGAGACGGATGTCCAGAAGGAAGTCGCGAAGGTGGAATCACGATCGGCCAAGGAAGAGCACGGATTGCCGCAGGCGGCGGTGCCGGTGCTGAACAAGCTGGGGCGGCTGCCGATCACGAACTCGATGGTGGTGTCCTGGATCGTGGCCGTGGGCCTGATCGTGTTCGCCCAGGTCGCCACGCGCAAAATGCAGCGGGTTCCCGCGGGAGCACAGAATTTCTGGGAATGGCTGGTGGAGAGCCTCCACAATTTCCTGGCGGGCATCATTGGCCCGCACCTGGTGAAGCGGACGTTCTGGTTCTTTGCCACGATTTTCATCTTCATTCTTTCCGCCAACTGGTTTGGCCTCATCCCCGGCGTCGGCACGATCGGGTGGGGGGAGCGGGGCCCGCATGGTTTCAAAATTGAGGAACCCTTGTTCCGTGGCGCGAATGCTGATCTCAACATGACGCTGGCCATGGCGCTCGTCTTTATGGCCTGCTGGCTGGTCTGGTCGCTGCGCGAAGTTGGCCCGATAGGGTTTCTGAAGGAACTGTTTGCGCCCAAGGGCGACACGACGGGTTTCTTGAAAGCGCTGATGGTGGTGGTGTTCCTCGCCGCCGGCTGCATTGAAATCATCTCGATCCTGTTCCGGCCCGTGTCGCTGAGCTTTCGTCTGTACGGCAACATCTTCGCCGGTGAGAACATGCTGGAGACCATGGCCCGGCTGGTCCCGGGCCTGGGCTGGTTGCTGCCGATTCCCTTTTACTTCCTGGAACTGCTGGTGGGCCTGGTACAGGCGCTGGTCTTCATGCTGTTGACGGCCGTCTTCACGCTGCTGATGTGTCAGCACGCAGAAGGCGAACACGCTGGCGCACACGATTGAACCATGAATTTCGCCGGCTTGACCGTGTTCAATCGCGGGGGCCGGCGCGAACGAAAGAAAGGAAAACATATATGACACTGATGCCACTGTTGGCAGAGATGAGCGGGAACCTGCACGTCGGTTTGGCGGCGCTCGGCGCAGCCGTGGGCGTGGGTTTCATCGGCATGAAAGCCTCGGAAGCCGTGGGACGCAACCCCGGCGCTTCGACGAAGATCCTGGTCCAGGCGATTCTGGCCATTGCTTTCGCCGAAGCAATCGTGTTCTACGCCATCTTCCTGGTGAAGTAACGAGAAATTGTTGGGCGCAGAGCCAGCCGGGCTCTGCGTCCCAACTATAGGAAGCCGCGATTATGAATGGTTTTATTTTGCTGGCGCAAGCGGGTGGGGGCGGGCCGGTGCAGGAAATCGCCCGGACCTTCGGCGTGGATTGGGCGCATCTGATCGCCCAGATCATCAGCTTTGGCATCGTTTGCGTCCTGCTGCACCGGTATGCTTATCGCCCCGTCCTGGCGATGCTGGCCGCGCGGCGGGAGGAAATCGCCGAGGGCCTGGCCAATGCCGAAAAGATCAAAGCGGAATTGGCCCGGACCGAGGCTCAGCGGCAGGAGGTGATGACCCAGGCCAACTCCCAGGCGACGAAGTTAATTGAGGAGGCCCGCGCGGCGGCCGCCCGCGTGCAGGCACAGGAAACCCAAAAAGCCATCGCTGCCGCCGAACAAATTATGGTCAAGGCTCGCGAAGCCGCGGCCCAGGACCACTTGCGCATGCTCGCCGAACTCAAACGCGAGGTGGGCCGGCTGGTCGTGCAGACCACTGCCGCGGTTACCGGCAAGGTGTTGACGCCGGAAGATCAGCGACGGTTGGCCGAGGAAACCTCCAAGGTCGTGGCGGCATGAGGCAAATCTCGAATTGACCTGGCATGAAAGCCAACAAACAAGCCCGACGCGAAGCCAAGCAACTGTTCCGCCTTTGCCTGGTCAATGGTTTGCTCGAGGAGAAGCGCGCCCGGCAGGTGGTGCAGCAAATCGTCGCCGCCAAGCCGCGGGGTTACCTCGGCACGCTCTCGTATTTTCGGCGGTTGGTGGAACTCGACAGCGCCCGGCACACGGCCAAAGTCGAGAGCGCCCTGACGTTGCCCGCGGATTTCCAGGCCGGCGTGCAGACTGGTTTGGCACGCGCGTACGGGCCGGGGCTGACCACTTCCTTCGCCGAGAATCCGGCGCTGATCGGGGGGATGCGCATCCGGGTGGGCAGTGATGTCTATGACGGCAGCGTGCAGGCCCGGCTGGCTGCCCTGGAGCAGAGCTTTTGAGTCAAGAAGAGCAGAAAGCAGAAAGTAGAAAGCAGAGAATTTATGGCTACCTTACTGGAAGAAATTGAAGCTCAGATTGCGGGCGTCAAGACCACGACCGCCAAGCAGAATGTGGGCAACGTCCGCGAGATTGGCGACGGCGTCGCGAAGATTTCGGGCCTGACCCGCGCGAAGCTCAACGAGATGTTGGACTTCGGCCACGGCATCACCGGCCTGGCATTGAACCTCGAGGAAACGGAAGTTGGGGCGATCATTCTGGGCGACTATACCCAGATCAACGAGGGCGACGAGGTCCGCGCGACGGGCAAGCTGCTGCAAGTGCCCGTCGGGAAGGGTCTGCTGGGACGCGTGGTGAACATGCTGGGCGAGCCCATCGATGGCAAGGGACCGATCAAGAGCGAGAAGGCTTACCCGGTTGAGAAAATCGCGCCCGGCATCATCCGGCGCCAGCCGGTCAGCCAGGCGGTGCAAACGGGCATCATGCCCATCGACGCGATGATCCCCATCGGGCGCGGCCAGCGGGAATTGATCATCGGCGACCGTTCGACGGGCAAAACGACGATCTGTATCGACACAATCATCAACCAGGCCCGGCTGAACAAAGCGGCCGAAACGGCCGGCGACAAGGATTACCGCCCACTGTATAGCATCTACGTGGCGATCGGCCAGAAGCAATCCAGCGTGGCGCGGGTCATCGCCGTTCTCGAAGAAGCCGGCGCGATGCCCTACACCATTGTGCTTTCCTCCCCGGCCAGCGATTCGGCCGCCAACCAGTATATGGCGCCCTTCGCTGGGGCGGCGATGGGCGAGTGGTTCATGGATAACGGGATGGACGCATTGATTGTCTATGACGATTTGTCCAAGCACGCGGCCGCCTACCGGGAGGTCTCGCTGGTGTTGAAGAGGCCGTCGGGCCGTGAGGCCTATCCCGGCGATGTGTTTTACCTGCACAGCCGGCTGCTCGAACGGGCCGCGCGCGTCGGCGAGAAGTACGGCAACGGTTCGCTCACGGCCCTGCCCATCATCGAAACGCAGGCCGGCGACGTGTCCGCCTACATCCCCACCAATGTGATCTCCATCACGGATGGCCAGATCTTTCTAGAAAGCGATTTGTTCTATCAAGGCGTGCGCCCGGCGATTAACGTCGGCGTCTCGGTGTCGCGCGTCGGCTCGGCGGCGCAAATCAAAGCCATGAAACAAGTCGCCGGCAAGCTCAAGGGTGAGCTGGCCCAATTCCGGGAAATGGCGGCCTTCGCGCAGTTCGGTTCCGATCTGGATGCCAAGACCCAGGCGCAGATCAACCGCGGCAAGCGCATTATGGAGATCTTCAAGCAATTGCAATACAACCCCGTCCCGGTCGAGGTCCAGGTCGCCGTGCTCTGGGCGGTCCAAAATGGCTGTATCGATGAAGTGCCGGTGGAACGGACCAAGGAGTACCAAAACCTGCTGGCGGAGTTTCTGACCACCCGGAAGGTCGAGTTGCTCGGCAAGATCGCCAAAGAGCAGAAGCTCAGCGACGAGTTGAACGCCGCATTGAAAGCTGCCGCCGACGAGTTCAAACAGAGCTGGACCGTCGAGAAAGCTCCGGCGGAGAAGGCCCAACGGGAGAAAGCCAAGGCAGAAAAGCCTGGAAAATGAACCCCGCCCCGGTGAGTTATGAATAGCCCTCGCGACATTCGCCGACGAATCAAGTCGGTCTCGAGCACCGCGCAGATTACTAAAGCGATGCAGATGGTTGCGGCCTCGAAGATGCGCAAGGCCCAACAGGCCGCGCTCAACATGCGACCGTTTGTGGGGCTATTGTATCGGTTCCAGCGCAGGGCCACCACTCAGGCGGTCGATTTTAGCCATCCGCTGCTGGAAGTGCGCGAAGTCCGCAAGCGCGCGGTCATCCTGATCGCCGGCGACAAGGGCTTGTGCGGCGCGCTCAACAGCAACCTGTTCCGCCTGGCCTCCCAGTTTGACCCCCAGTCCACGTTGTTCATCACCGCCGGACGCCGGGCGGCGCAATATATCGCCCGCACCCGGCGACAACTGGTCGCCGAGTTTGCCTATGGGGACTCGCCCCGCTACGCTGAGGCCAAAGCCATTGCCGCGTGTGCCCGCGATCTCTTTCTAAAGGGGGAGGTGGACCAGGTCCAGGTCGTCGCCACGCGGTTCATTAATACGCTCACCCAGGAGCCGGTCTCCATGGAGTGTCTTCCCGTGGGGGCAATCAAGGGCCTCAAGCTCCCGGGCGTACCATCGGAAGAGGAGCTGGCCGCCAACACCGTGGAGTACCTCTTTGAGCCAAACCCGGAAGCCTTCTTGGGGTATCTCCTTTCGCATTACCTCAACATTTACATTTACCAGGTCCTGCTGAATGCCAAGGCCAGCGAGCAAAGCGCCCGGATGGTGGCCATGAAGAATGCCACCGACAACGCCAACACCCTCATCAAGGACCTGACTCTCGAATACAA
>Ga0209777_10008138_pt1 | contig 11522 bp, 10 predicted proteins | sample FrelakmetHBP12HB_FD_187147 | JGI IMG/M metagenome (GOLD analysis project Ga0209777, IMG submission 187147) | Freshwater lake sediment microbial communities from the University of Notre Dame, USA, for methane emissions studies -HBP12 HB (SPAdes)... | ecosystem: Environmental > Aquatic >...
GGGAAGAGTCCGGGCTTCAGCCCCTGCGGAGACGGCCCGCCAAAACCAGGGCAGCCCTCTGAACGCTACGGTGCGGTTCATGGAATTGACAACCCCGGCCGGGGCGCCGGTTTTCGATGCCGGGAAGCCAGAGGCTGAAGCCTTCGATTTCTATTCCTGCGGCACGGCTGAAGCCGTGCCCTGATACAAAACCGGCCACCGAATTCCATTTTTGTGTCGCGCACCCGTTCGCGGTCTCGCGAGCCGCGGCTCTCACCGCTCCGGCTCGACGGAGAGCGTGTCACGGGCTTCCACATGGAGGAACTGCATGGGAAAGCTGGTTGCGCTGTAATATGCGGCCCACTGGTCCCTGTAGTGGCGCGAAAGCGCCTGGCCGGATTCGCCGGCCACGATGTTCATATACGAACGGTCGAGGCCGGCGAGGTCAACGCCGGTGCGCATGGAGGGTCCGATCGCCGGCGGCGTGTTCTGGCGCATGGCGGGCGAGATCTGCCTGACCGTGGGCGTAGTCTGCTTGACGGTGACGGGCGAACCGCTCTGCGGAACCGGACCGATGTTGAAGTATCCTCCGACGAGCGGCAGACGTCCGAGCACGGGATGCATGAGCAACAGCTCGTTGTAGCGGCCGTAATCCCAGTGGTCGATGTTGCCACCCTGCGTCCGGCTGCCTTCTTCGAGGGCGTCAAGGAGGGTGCGCAGCAGAAGCTGGTCGTAGTCGTCGAACCACTCGCGCGGCCTTTCACGGAGCACTCTTTCGACTACGGCAGGAGCCATCTGGTAGGCGGCGGCGGGCGGCAACTGATAGAGGAGCGCGTTGCCGGGAGAGGCGCGCTCGGCCAGGGCCGTGCGCAGGTGCTGATAGACGAGCGTCACGAGGAGCGGAGCGGCCGTCCCTTTCTCCATAGCGCCGTCCCATTTCGCGAGCAGGTCCACAGCCGGGGCAAGTTGCGGGCTGGCGACTTTCCGCCGTGCGTAGGCGAGCACAAGTTCGCGAGCCAGGAACCTGCCAAACGCCGAGTACACATCTTTCTGGACCATAAGCATGTCGTCCGCACGCCATCCGTTCCGGGCACTGAGCATTTGACGAATGCGGCTCGAGCGGTAGGGAGCGGCGAAGTTACCGCCAACGCGATACGGGTAATTCCTGGGGAACGGATTCTGATTGGCAGTTACGATAAGCCCGGACGGCGGGTTATAACTCAGGGGTAACTGGTCGAACGGAATGTATCCTTCCCACTCGTAGTTACCGGAGCTGCCGTCAACGGGCACGCCGCCATCGAACGTTTTGCGGATGGGCAGGCGCCCCGCGGCGTGGTAGCCGATGTTGCCGTCCACGTCCGCATACACGAAGTTCTGCGCGGGCCCCGGATAACGTGATAGCGCGGCCACGAACTCCTGCGAATTCTGTGCGCGGTTCATGTCGAGGAGGGGCAAGGCGAAGCCCGGACCGGCGGCGGTCCAGCGAAGCGCGAGGGCCTGGCCGCGCTCGATCCAAACGGGACCGTGGCGGGTTACGAACTGCGCAAATTCCACCGCCGGCGCGCCTTTGACGGGGATGAGTTCCCGCTCGAGACGGGCCTGTTCCACCTGGTTCCGGAAGGCGTACCTGCCGGTTCGAAAATCCATCTTCTCGACATAGAAATCCTGGACGTCGAAACCGAGGCTGGTCATGCCCCACGCGAGCCGGCGGTTATGTCCAATGACAACGCAGGGCACGCCCGGGAGAGCGACACCCGCGACGTCCAGCCCTGGCGCGCGCAAGTGAACCATGTACCAGATGCCGGGCATGGAGTATTCGAGGTGAGGATCGTTGGCGAGAATGGGACGGCCGCCGGCGGTTCTCGCGCCTGCGAGCACCCAGGCGTTGGAGCCGGGCTGAATTTCGCTGCCCGTGGCTGTCGGGAAGAGCTGCGCAACCAGAGCTGGATTTCCAGACGCGAGCATCGCGCTTTTCTCGAGCTTCTGCCGCCAGGTCATCGTCAGGTCGCGGTACATTTCGAGCACCAGGAGCAGCGAATCCGGGATGGTCCACGGGCGGGGATCATAGCCAAGCAGCCGGAACTCGAGCGGATAATTGCCGCGGTGGGTATCGATATACCAGTTCACGCCGCGAGCGTAGGCGGCCAGCACGGCCGTGTCCTCCGCTGTGAGTGCAGCGGCATGCGCGTGGGCGAGACGGTCCAGGCGAAAGCGGCGTGATTCGCGGTCGAGAGCGACGAAATCCGGGCCGAAGATTTCAGCCAGCCGGCCGGCGGCGAGGCGGCGCAGAAGATCCATCTGCCAGAGCCTGTCCTGGGCCGTGGCATAACCCTGAAGAAAGAGCGCATCCTCGACCGTCGCGGCGGAGATGTGAGGAACTCCGAGCGCGTCCCTCGCGATGGTGGCCCGCTGGGACACGGGGGCGCGCAGCGAGCCCGAGGTTTGAGGCAGGGGACGCCATGCAAACCAGTAAGTGGCGGCTGCCAGAACGATCAGCGCAGCGACAACCGCTATGTTGAAATACTTAAGAACCCGCTTGAGGGCCACGCCACGATTCTACTGGATGCTAAGCCGTTTCACCGCGGACGCCGGCGGCGCGGAGGAGAAGCGATATGGATGATACATACCTGGGATACCGATTGCTGCTTCTACTGATGATAGTGGGCACGAATGCGTTCTTCGCCTCAGCGGAGCTATCGCTGATCTCGGCGCGACAGTCACGGCTGCGCGAACTGGCCGCGGAGGGCAACGTGGGCGCGCTGGCGGCGCTCAACCTGCTCGGGCGGCCGGAGAGGCTGCTCGCCACGGTGCAGGTAGGTGTGACGCTGGCCGGACTCGGCGCGGGCTGGGCCGGAGAGGACACGCTGTACCGTGTGCTGATGGCGGCATTTCAGCCGTTGCTCACGCCGCGGACGCACGCGCTGCTGGACGCAGTCAGCATCGTCATCGCGTTCCTTATCCTGACGTTCTGCATGGTGGTGCTCGGTGAAGTCGTGCCCAAGAACCTGGGTATCAAGAAAGCCGAACGCTATGCGGTTGTGGTCGCGCCGCTGCTGCTGGTTTTCTACCGGGTCTCGGAGCCGTTCATCTATGTGCTGGAGCGGGCATCGGGGGCAGTCTCTCGCGTTCTGGGGCTGGCCGCGGGAGAAAGCCGTACGTCGCACTCGGTGGAAGAGCTGAAGCTGATCGCAAGCTCGGTGCGGGCTTCCGGAAGGATGACCGCGTTCGAGGAGAAGGCCGTGCAGGGGGTGTTGGAGCTGGCGAACCTGTCGGTCAGAGAAGTCATGGTTCCCCGCAACGACATGGTCGCGGTATCGGTCGAGGCGTCGCTCGATCACGTTTTGCGAACGCTGATCGACAACCAGTACACACGCGTTCCGATTTACGAGGGCACGCCGGAGGAAGTGATCGGGATCCTGCACTACAAAGACCTGTTGCCCGTGTGGCAGCGCGCGCGCCTGGCCACGCGGACGAACTCCACGCCGCCGCCGTTCCGCCTGCGTGCGTTGCTGCGCCGGCCGGCCGTGGTGCCCGAGAGCAAGCCGCTCAACCAGATGGTGGACGAGTTCCGTCAGCGGCATTCCCACATGGCAATGGTGGTAGACGAATTCGGGACCATCGTCGGGCTGGTGGCCCTGGAGGACGTGCTGGAGCAGATCTTCGGGGAGATCGAGGACGAGCACGACGTCAGGCGGGCGAGGCCGCCTGTAGCCCCATCCACACTCGACCTGGAGGGCACGGTGACGATTCGCGACCTCGCCACGCAGTACGGCATCGAGCTGCCGACGAATGCGGGGTTCGAAACGCTGGCCGGATTCATCCTTTTCCGGCTGGGCTATATTCCCAAGCCAGGTGAAACTCTGGAATCCGAGGGCAGGCGGTTTACGATTCTCGAGATGGACAACAACCGCATCGCGCGAGTCCGCATTGAACGCAGTGTTCCGGCGGCGGAGCCGGCCGGGGGCGAACAGTGAGTGTGTCAAGGACGGAAGCGCTCGCGGCTCGAGTGCGGGCAGAACTCGAGGCCTGTGCGGATCCAAAGTACCGCGAGGGGGCGGCCAGGTTCTTCAGAGAGGCTGTCGAAGTCTGCGGCGTGCGGGGCACGGACGTCCATGCGATTGCCCGGAACGCCTATCGCGAGGTGAAGAACTGGCCCGTTGCCGAACGAAACCGGTTCGCATCAGCCCTGTGGCGGCGCGGCAAGCTGGAGGAGAGAAGCGTCGCGATTGTCGTCTACCGGCGTTTTGCGCGCCAGTGCGGGGCGGCGGAATTTGCGTTATTCGAGCGATGGCTCGACCGCTACGTGACCAATTGGGCGAACTGCGATGGCCTGGCATCGTGGCTGCTGGCGGCCGCAATCGGAAACGAGCCGGAGCTGATCGCGAGGCTCCGTCCCTGGGCGCGATCGCGGAACCGGTGGAAGCGGCGGGCCGCCATCGTCGCCCTGCTTCAAGAGGCCAAGCGCGGTCGCAACACGGAAGCGATCTTCGAGATCGCCGATGCGCTGCTGGAGGATTCCGACGACATGGTGCAGAAGGGCGTCGGGTGGGTGCTGAAGGAGACGTACCCGAAAAAGCGAGTTGAAGTGATGCAGTTCCTGATGCCGCGGGCGGCACGCACGCCGCGGCTGGTTCTGAGGATCGCGGCCGAGAAGATGACCGCCAAGGACCGGAGCGCGCTCCTGGGGCGGTCGAGCAAGCGCCAAGCCCGGGCGAGGCAGGCGCCGCGGGTGTAAGCTGGCGATTACCAGTGGATCACGGACCGGACCTCTCCCTGAGCGCCAGTTGTGAGCGCATCGCGGCGGCGCAGAACCGCGATGGCGGCTGGGGTTATCGCGGCGGCGCTTCCTGGAGCGAGCCGACTGCATACGCCCTGATGGCGATCGCCGGCGAGAACGCCGCAGACGCCGAGCGCCGCGGAAGGGTTTGGCTCGCCGCGAACCAGCGCAACGACGGAGGCTTCGCGCCCCGCCCCTCGGTGAGCGAGAGTACTTGGGTGACGGCGCTGGCTGTCATCGCTGGTATCGATCGAGCGGCGGAACGGCGCGCGGTGGCGTGGCTTGTCGGGCAGACCGGACAGGAGACCACGCTGGTGCACAGGATCAGGCAATGGATGCTGGGAAACCAGCCGCTCAAGACCGAGGACGCCGTGGGCTGGCCCTGGTATCCGGGAACCGCGGCCTGGGTGACTCCTACGTCGCTGACGCTGCTCGCGCTTCGCAAGGTGGCGCGGCGGCACCCGGGGAGTGCGATCAGAGAGCGGCTCGACGAGGGCCGGCGGTTTCTGCTGTCCCGGCGCTGCGAGGACGGGGGCTGGAATCACGGCTCCTCGCGCGCGCTCGGGTTCCAGGCGGTCTCTTATCCGGAGACGACCGGCATCGCGCTGCTTGCGCTCCATGGGCAGCCGGCGGCGGTGCTGGAGAAGTCGTTTGCGCGGGCCGGGGAGCACTATGCGCGCTGCCGGTCAGCCGAGGGCCAGGCGTGGCTGCAGCTCGGGTTCCTGGCGCACGGGCGAAGCATTCCCGATGCGCCGCCGCCCATGCCGGCGCGCACGCTCCTCGATTCCGCGGTAAGCGTGCTTGCGGCACGAGCGCGCGGCGGGCGGAACGTGTTTCTGGAGGAAGCATGAGACGCCTGAGCAGGAGAGAGGCGATCGCGGGCGCTGCGGCGGCCGGACTCGCCGGCTGCTCGCGCAGGCCAGGGCCGCCCTCGGCTGTCTCCATCGTTCGCGCAGGCTCTTACTCCGAGGACCTGCTCTCGAAAGTGCGGAGCATCCTGACGGAGCACAAAGTGGATGTCCGCGGGAAGCGGGTGGTCCTCAAGCCCAACCTCGTCGAGTTCGACCCTGGAACGACGATCAACACACATCCCTTGCTGGTGGAAGCCGCGCTCGAAGCCTTCCGTTCGCTCGGCGCCGCGGACGTCCGCATTGGGGAAGGGCCGGGACACCGGCGCAACACACTCGAGCTGGCCGAGGCGGCGGGGTATTTCGAGGCGGTCAGGAAGTTCGAAGACGTGTTCACAGACTTGAACCTGGATGAAGTGACTCGAATCCCGGTGCGCGGGGCGCGTTCGCGTGCGAGCGAGTTCTACCTGCCGCAAACGGCGCTGGGAGCGGACCTGTTGGTCTCCATGCCGAAGATGAAATGCCACCACTGGGTGGGCGCGACGCTCAGCATGAAGAACCTGTTCGGACTCGTGCCGGGCGCCGTGTATGGATGGCCGAAGAACGTGCTGCACTGGGCGGGCATTCCGGAGTCGATTGCCGACCTGCACTCGTTGTTTCCGCGCTCCTTTGCCATCGTGGACGGCATTGTGGGCATGGAGGGGAACGGACCGATTCAGGGCACACCAAAACCCGTTGGGGTCATCGTAGGCGGGCCTGACCGGGTGGCGGTGGATGCCACATGCTGCCGGATCATGAGCATCAATCCGGCCGCAATCGAGTACCTTCAGTATGCTGAGAGCAACGGGCAGGTCACACAGGGGAATGTGCGCCAGATCGGTGAGCGCGTGGAAACGGTCGCCACCGCGTTCGAGCTGATTCCGCAATTCCGCGGTTTGCGGGCGCGCTGAACGCGCTGCGGGGCTACGGCGCTCGTTTCGAGCGGGCCTTCTTCTTCGGTTCCTCGGGTTGCTCAGGCTGTGCCGCGGCCGGGTTGACGGTTGAGAGCACCTCTTTGAAAAGGGCCTCCTTGCGGGAATCTTTCTTCGGCGGCACCTCGCAGTTGCGGAAGTCGTGGTCGTGATAGCAGGTGCGGCAGCGGACCTTGGCGGGAGCACTGCTCACCAGCGAGACGATCGCGTGATTGGTGACCCGCCGGCACTTCACGCAGTAGTCATCGATGACGTCGCCTAGTCGCAAATCCCACATCGGGCCTCCAAGTGGCCGTGCGCACGCACTCAGTTGCGCAGGGTTGATGTCAGAGGCAGTATAGCATCGCGCGCCGGGGCGGTTCAGTGCGAAACGTTCCTGCCACTCCGCCGCAAAGGGGGCCGCAACGCGACGGGGGCTGAGCGCACTGCCCCGGAGCGAATGCGGAGTGCGCAGCGCCGCTCTGTCCCCTGTCGCGCACTGCACCGAGGGCGGGGCAGCGGGGAAATCATCTCTGCCATAGAGGCCGCCGGTGCGGCGGCGCGCGAAGCCGCCGGACCGGTACAACCCTGTATCATCGGGGGGTGCGCCACAAGCGGCTCATCGTCGCAGGTCTCGTGGTGGCCGCGGCTTCCGCTGCGTGGCTGCTCGAGCACCGGCGTGCCGTGCCCGCGCGCGTCGCGCTTCCGGCGCCTCCGGCCGCACCGGGCGGCGACATTGTGCTTACCGCCAGGCTCCGGGCCCGGCATGTGGTGCCGGTTCCAGTGCCGGTGCAGGGCACCGTCGAGCGGCTCGACGTGGATGCAGGGCAGGAAGTCTACGAGGGGCAGGTTCTCGGGCGGATCAAGAACGGCTCCCTCCGGGCGGAGGCCGACAGTGCGGCGGCGGACCTCGCCGGCATCAAGGCTCGCGTTGCGGAACTCCAGTCGCAGTTGCTGGCCGCGCGGTTCGAAGCGAGCCGGGCCCGCTCCGACGCGAACCATGCGCGGGCCGAATCTGACCGCGCCGACCGCGCTTCCGAGCGGCAACAGATGCTTTTCCGCGAAGGCGCCACGCCGAGGCTGGTCTACGAAAAAGCGGTACGCGAGGCCGAGGCCGCCAGGCAAGTCCGGGACAACGCCGCCCAGGTTGCGCAGGCGGCGGAGGAACGCCTGAATTCCGTCAACAAGCTGCTGGACGCCGCACGCCGGACACTCGACGACAAGAACGACGAAGCGGACCGCACGACGGATGCCGCGGCTTCGGCGGACATCCGCTCGCCTGTGACGGGGCTGGTGGTGGGGCGGACGAAGCGCGTGGATGATGAAGTGACGCCCGAGGACGGGGACATCTTCCAGATCGCGGTGGATCCGGCGGCACTCGAGGCTGTCGCGACGGCTGAGCCTGTGGTTCTCGGCCGCATCCGTATTGACCAGGACGTGCTGGTGACGCTCGTGGAGGCGGCGGACCCTGTTCCGGCCAAGGTCAGCGACGTGAAGTCCGGGGAAGTCATCGTGCAGTTCACGGCCCCGAACCCGGCGGTGAAGCCCGGCGGGACAGCCGAGCTGCGAATCAGGGCGGAGTGAACGAGCGCCGCCGTTCAGATGCACTGGTTCGCGCTACGATGGTTTCCCGAAGGGGATACCGATGCAATTTCTCAAAAACAGCCTTCTCGAACTCGTGACACAAACGTCTACGAACCTGCCGCCGGACGTGCGGGCTGCCATGGCGAAGGCCGGCGTGATGGAGACGCCTGGGACGCAGGCAGCGCAGGCGCTCGCCATCATCGCAGGGAACATCGACATGGCGGCGGAGACGGAGAGCGCAATCTGCCAGGACACCGGCATGCCCACGTTCTTCATCCACGCGCCTGCCGGGGTGAGCCAGATCGAGATTCGTCGCGCTGCGTGCGAAGCCGTTGCGGAGGCCACCCGGCGCGGCAAGCTGCGCCCCAACTCGGTGGATTCGCTTACCGGCAAGAACAGCGGCGACAACCTGGGCGAGGGGACGCCCGTGTTCCACTTCGAGCAATGGGAGCAGCACGACATCGAGGTTCGCCTGATTCTCAAGGGCGGCGGCTGCGAGAACAAGAACATTCAGTACTCGGTGCCGTGCCAGTTGGAGGAACTGGGCCGCGCGGATCGCAACCTCGAAGGCGTGCGCAAATGCATTCTGCACGCGGTCTGGCAGGCGCAGGGACAGGGCTGTGCCCCTGGCGCCCTCGGCGTCTGCATCGGCAGCGACCGCGCCCAGGGTTATGCCCTGGCGAAGGAACAACTGCTGCGGCCGCTCGATGACCTGAATCCGAATCCGGTGCTGGCCGAACTCGAAGACCGCATTATGCGCGAGGCGAACCAGATTGGCGTCGGGCCGATGGGGTTCGGCGGCAAGGTGTCGTTGATCGGCTGCAAGATCACGGCGGCGAACCGGCTTCCGGCGAGCTTCTTCGTCTCCGTCGCTTACGACTGCTGGGCATTCCGGCGTCTCGGTGTGCGGCTTGACGCACAGACCGGGGCAATCACCGGGTGGCTCTACCGCGACCCGGATCGTCCCGTGGAACGCCTCGCGCAGAGCGAAGGATTCCCGCTGACCGGGCGCGAGATCCGCCTGGAAACGCCGCTCACCGAAGAGCAGGTACGCGCGCTCGAGGTGGGCGATGTCGTTTTGATCAGCGGGGAGATGTGCACCGGGCGCGACGCCGTGCACGCGTACCTGATGAAGAATGCTCCGCCTATGGATCTGCATGGCGCCGTGCTCTACCACTGCGGCCCCGTCATGCTGAAACAGGACGACGGCTGGGTGACCAAGGCCGCCGGGCCAACCACCAGCATTCGTGAAGAGCCCTATCAGGGCGAGGTCATCCGGCGGTACGGCGTGCGGGGGATCGTGGGGAAGGGCGGCATGGGCGCGACGACGCTGGCCGCGATGAAGGACTGTGGAGCGGTCTACTTTCATGCGATCGGCGGCGCCGCTCAGGTCTATGCGCGCGCCGTGGAGAAGGTCCTGGGAGTGGATTTGCTCGACTTCGGCATCCCGGAAGCGATGTGGCGGCTTCGCGTGAAAGACTTTCTCGCCATCGTCACGATGGACGCGCACGGCAACAGCCTGCACGCCGGCGTCGAGAAGGCAACGGCCGAGGCACTGGCAGCGTTGCAGGGATGAGCGCCGCCTCCGCGCAGAACGCCGGCGTGCTTCACTCGAAGCCGAGCGTTTCGGCGATCAGGTCGAGGCCGGCCGGCCGTATCTGAACAGGCAGGCGCATTTCGGAGGGCGTGCCGCGCTCATCGAACGCCTGGAAGAGAGCCATCTTCACGACTGCGTACCGTTCGTTGGGACTCAGCTCACGGCCGTGTTGCTGATGCCAGTTTGCGAGGACGTTGCCGGCCAGATGGACGGAGACTGGAGAGTACGTTCGGCGGTCACCGGATACCTGGAATACGTACTCGGTGACCGCGGCGGAGACCCTGTGCCCCGCGTAGTAATACTGATAGACGTACCCGCCCTGCGCGGAGTAGAATTTCAGACGCCGCGTTGCGGGTGCGCCGGAGAGCGGCGAACCATGCCTCCGCAGTTTTCGCAGCCATTGAAACATGAGCCAGAGAGATTTCAGGCTACCACGCGCCACGGCCGGCCCCGCCCCGCACGCCTCCGTCACAGCGCCGCTCGCGCCGCTTCGCTAGAATCTGATCGACGAATGCGGTTCTGTATCCTTCTCCTCTGTCTGGTGACCGGCTTCCGCGCCGGTGCTCAGGAACCGCAAAAGCAAGTGATCGAGAACAGCGGCAAGCCGGTGAAGGTGGCCTTTGAGTGCTCCGACGAGGACATCCGGCTTTCGGGGCTGACGTGCCCGGCCGGGCAGCCCTGCCCCGTCTACCTCGAGCTTTCGGGGTTTGAAGTGGTGGGAGGAAAACTGTTTGTCGCAGGAAATCTTCACGCCGAGAATGCGACCCTGTGGTCGATTCTGCTGGCGAGCCAGGACTCCGGCAAGACCTGGACCGAGCCGGCAGAGAGAATCCGGGGCGCCGGCCTGGACCACATTCAGTTCATCGACTTCGAGACGGGCTGGGTGAGCGGGGAGACGCTGGGAGCGGTGCCGCGCGATCCTTTTCTGCTCCTGACGCGGGACGGCGGCACGATCTGGCGGGCGCGCCCCTTATTCTCCGAGAGCCGGGCAGGTGCGATCGATTCGTTTCACTTTGACTCTCGCACGCACGGGACGCTTGCCCTGGACCGGAGTCAATCCGGTGAAGCGGGCCGGCGGTTCGAATCATACGAGACGATGACCGGCGGCGAAAGCTGGGACTTGCGGCAGGTCAGTGATATGGGGCCGAAGAGGGCGCCGGCATCCCAGCCGTCGGACTGGCGGATGCGTGCGGATCACGCATCGCAATCCTACCGTCTCGACAGGCGTGCCGGCTCAGGCTGGGAGACACTCGCGAGCTTCTTGATTCGCGTGGGAGAATGCCGCGAGACTGAGGTCAGCGTGCACGAGCCGCAACCCGGCGAGGTCGAGGCCGCACCTGCGCCCGAGCCGCCCGCGAACCCCACCGAGAAGCCAGCCCCGCAGCGGAAGCCGCGCCCGTGAAGCCAGGCTTCGACCTTCACTGCCGCAGTTCGAGTACGAGCCTCAGTCTCCGAATGAGCCGACTTCTTCGCGCTCTTCGGCGGGGGCCACGGCCGGCGCAGGCTTGATCCCGCCCAACTGAACCAGGGCCGGCGCGTCGGGCTCCTTCAGTACATGCTTGCGATAGAGCCGCGCCATCCGCTCGTTCTCCTCTTCCTGGCGGCGCTTCTCCTCGCGCGCGCGTAGTTTCTCTTCGCGGGAGTTCTTCGCCACGCCCATGGCATCGAGGTCGTGCTGCTCCTCGAGGGTCACCAGCTCGTCCTTCAGAACCAGCGTGTGCTCGACCTGCCCGACCGGCACCTTCTTGTTGCCGGCGAAGATTTCGTGCCTGCCGTGCTCTTCATAC
>Ga0209777_10008139_pt1 | contig 11520 bp, 11 predicted proteins | sample FrelakmetHBP12HB_FD_187147 | JGI IMG/M metagenome (GOLD analysis project Ga0209777, IMG submission 187147) | Freshwater lake sediment microbial communities from the University of Notre Dame, USA, for methane emissions studies -HBP12 HB (SPAdes)... | ecosystem: Environmental > Aquatic >...
CCGTATACCAAGACTTGTGGCAGAATGACGCATACGGATAGTCTGTCGCGATCGTCGGGCTACCCAGGTTACCGCTGTATGGCGTCATGAAAGGCATGTAAAACGTCGGGATTAAGTCGACGGATCCCAACAGCAGCACATAGGACGGCCGCGTTTTCCCGTTGTCCCATCCGCTCTTGATCAGAGCCGCAATGTCTGTGTTGGTAACGTAAGGCGTGTTCGGCCCGACCTCGAAGACATTCGTGACGATGCCTTTCTTGTTCTTCCAGTCCGCCAGGTTGAACGCCGCAGCCTCAAGGGCGATGGGCGTCAGGATCATGAACTCCTCGCCGCGGTTCAACCGGGCGCTGGGATTCCCGATGTACTGATGGATCTTCGCACTGTTGATCATCCAGGCGGTGTACGTGCTCATACTGACCTCGAACGGATTCAGCGAATCTTCGGTGAGGAAGGTTCCGTCGCCGCCGTTGAACTTCACTTGAACGTCGACATTCTTGAATAGCCGCAACTCGTTAGTCACCGGGTTGTACTGCCCCGCATTCCATTCGATCTCAAACACCCGCAAGTCGCGGAGTTGCCCCATGTCGGTCACGCTAGACGCATTTTCCGGAAGGAACCCATCCACCTGATAGGCGGTATTGTCTTTGACAAACGGCGGGTCCGCGAACGTCGAGGGGTCCGGCGGCAGGTTAGGATCGGTATCGATACGCTCCGACTGCAGGGGAGCCAGGTTCACGTAAATGGTCTCGGCGGTTTGGGGGTCAATATTCAACGAGACCTCCGCGCCGGTGGGCACGGCGATCAACCGCCGCATCAAAGGCACCGCCGGCGCGCCGAGGCCGTCTGTTACCCCGCCCAAACCGGGGATGTCCAGTTTCGTAAACACCTCGCCGTTCTCTTCGACGGTGAGAAATCTCGGTTCGCCGAATGAGGCCACCGTGATCACTTGGGTGTTGTCGGTCTGCGTCTCATCCACGGTCGCATCCGCGGCCACGCCTACCCGTTCCTGTCCGGGACACAGATCCTTCATCGACGTGCCCGCGATCATGTCGTAGCGCAACCGCCGGCCTTCGTTGTAAAGCCGCTCGAACCCGCCGACAAAAATGATGCTTTGCGTCGAGCCCTGCCGGAAGCCCTGCGCCAGTGATTCATACTCGCCAAGCAAGCCCGCCGCGCCGCACGTTTCGCCGCCGCGATAGGCGTCCTCGGCCTCCTCAAGCTTCGCGGTCAACTGGCCGACCTCGTCGGCGGGCAGCGCGTTGCCAGTCGGACCTGTCAGCACGGTAAGCACGCCCTCGAACTGCGATATAATCTCCGGCTTGGCGCTCGCAATCGTGGGTACGGCATTCGCTTGAGCGCCCGAGGCATAGTTGGGAACGCTATCGTACGCAAACGCAGCGTAATAGTAAGGCGTTCCGTTGGCGACCCCGGTGTCGGTGAACGAGGTCCCCGCGCCCTGGTAGACTTGTGTCCCATCCGAGGGCGAGGTCGGATACCCGTCCGTCTTGCGCCGGATCAGAACACCGGCAAGATCCGAGTCCGCCGGATTGGTCCAGGCCAGCATAACATTGGCATCTCCCGCGGTTGCGGCAAAGCCCGTGACGTTCCCCGGCGGCGTGGTGTCGTTCGGAGGACATCCCGAGAAGGCCGCCACAATGAATACGGTCAGCAGCAGCGATACGAAGTGATACCGATAGATGTGGGTGCGTCCGTGCCTGCCTCGATAGTCCATTGTCGTTATCTCCTTTTCCCGTGATAAGCGAAACCATCGAGATTGCCTGCAATCTCCCACGAGGGGAAAAACGGGCCATTATCAAGTGGTGTCGGATTTCGTCTTGCGGTAACTGGCGTACCCAAAAGGACGCCCGCAAAATGTTTAGTTCCTGCTACACCGCTGCCATCGTAGTTGCTTTGATCAAGCTGATGGCCAAAGCGCCGTCGCAGTTCGGACAGAAAACATTACCATGTCGGTTATTATAACTATGATTTGACCAAATGTCAAGCTCTTTCTATTGACTGGGCCTGCCTAATGAGAGGGGGGTAGAGGGCGGAAATAGGCGAAGAAATAGTCAGAAACAGGGGACGACTCTTTCTTGCAGAGCAGAATAAGAAACTGAATATGATGTCTGCATGCACTCGCCTCTGGCTTAAGTTGTAGTCTGTTTCTGAATTCCCTCAACCCGCTTGTTCCCCTCAATGCTGCAGTTCGTTCCGCAGATAGCCTTGCCGCGCACAATTGCAGGAAGCAGGAGTGAAGAACGTGGCGTATATACTGGCGACAGATCGCAGGCAAGCTCGTCAAACAGCTCGCCGCTTCTTGTCACAAGGTCCAGGATCTCGACCGGCGAGTATGTTCGACTCCCCGTGCAGAGCCGGCTGACCATGTCGTTTCCGAATCCCCCAAATCGGTGGATGGTAGTTCCCTTCTCCCGATCCCGACGCATCATCTGCAGAACGAGGCAATCTCTCGCAAGGTCGAGTGCCAGGTGCAATGCGACGAGCAAGTCATTCCGCATTGTCTTGCCGACGACAACGGATGCCTTGAACCAGAAGTTATCCGCCATTTGGGCGATGTCATAGTCCACAACCTTGGCAAAGGCCCGATCAAGGAAGAGACTTGATATCCATGAGTCCAACTCGGGGATCTTCGACCAGATGACGGCATGAGCCCTGCAGACAGCAGCGCCCTTCTGCTTCACGCTTCTCGATAGAACAGACGCAGGTATCAAACTGACGTCGACTCGCTTGCAGGGCGCAAAGCAGACCCGCACGGTTTTCACGTTCGCGCCGTCGTGGTGCTCCACGCCGACAACTTGCCCAAAGGATTCCAGCCAGTCTCTTGACGAGAAGAAACGAGAAACTGCATTGTCCGATACAACCACGGCGAGATCGAGATCGCTCCATTCATCTTCGGCAACCGAATCGTCAGCCAGTGACCCCGTCAGAATCAGTGCCCTCACATCCTCCTCGGCCCGCAGTCTCTCGCTTAGGTCATTCAGTAGTGTCCGTTGCCATTTCTGGTCGCTCTTCATCCGGCCATCTCCTGAGACGAACGGCCAAGCTCGGCCGCCGCGGTTTTCAGCGGTCGGCTGCAGCAGCTTGTTAGACGCCGGGCTAGAAGAATTCGTCCAGCAACCGATAGAAAGCAAGCTTGTGTGCCTCAACCTTCAAGAGCCCGTAGTGCTCAAAGAACGGCTGAACCCACTTGCCTCCCAAGTTTCTGTTGATGCTTCGGGCAGCGAGAGCAATGTCCTGATATCGGTCCGCCACTCCCGCCCGGCCGCAGTCGATGAAGCCGACACACGCTGTGCCATTGAAGATCACGTTCGGCACGCACGGATCGCCATGCGTGAGCACTTGATCTCCGGTCTCCGGACGATCGCGATCAAGTTCTTCCAACAGTTCCATTGCCGAACGACCGCGACGCTCTTCATCAAAATCGCCTTCATCAACTAACCCGTTATGCACACGAGTTCTCGCCCGCTGAATCTGAACGGCCAAGCCCTGGTCGAAGGGACACCCTGCAACCGGCTGCAAATGCCAGACGCGCAGTTCCCGCGCCAACCCCACAACCACAGCTTCGGGGTTTTCACGACCAGCCTCCGTGCCGTCTCGGCCGATCAGGGCTTCCGTGAGAAGGAACTCCCGATCTTCCTCTGCCACAAATGCGATCACCGACGGAACCCTGACCCGTCCGGAGAGCCACTTCAATCGATCGGCCTCTTCTTTCAGTCCGCTATTGATCGGACCACACTTCAAGAACAGCCGACTCTCTGCGTTCTGCCGAAGCCGAAAGACGCAGGCGGAAGAATCGCCTAGCGTGACTGGCTCAAAATCATAGCCAGCAACCAGAGGCTGCAAGGCACTTGGAATACTCAGATCCTTCATTGAGTCACCATCTAAGGCATCTGACGTTCGCGTTCAGGCGCGCGGTCACGCATCGCCTGCGCTCCTTGGCTCTGAGATTCCTCCCTCCGAATTCTCCGCTGAGCGCGATTGCCGAACACAATGCCCAGGGGCAGCAAGATCGCGTACGGAATCCAAAGGAGATAACGGTATGGATGCGGCAAGGCAAACATGAGCCCCAGGAACAGGATGATGGCAATCCAACACACGACGCTTGCCTTCACCATGAAGACGCGTTCCCGCGGGCCGTTTGTGTTCTTGATGCTGAAGTACGTTCCGATCAGTCCGCCAATCAGTCCGATGACTCCTCCTACAACGCCTCCAATCCATCCAGCATTCATCTAACTCTCCTTTTGCAGAACAGTAATTAGTTGGGCTATTTAGGCCGGTGCTCTAGCTGTGGGACCAAGCCATGATTGCTGCCACAATGGCTCCGATGACACCCGCAAAGAGACCGATGAGCAACCCCTTCATTACCCAGCCATGTGGCAGTGTCTTCTGGCGGGCTTGGTACACCGTACAAACGGCTCCCCCCACAATGACCAAGGCCAGCAAGTCCCAAGCGGCCTCGTGACGAACCATACCGCGGTACATGACATCAATGAGGAGTGCGAAGCTGGTCAAGATGTAGGCCCATCGGTAGCTGGCATTTTCGACAGCCACCGTCCGCTCATCGCGTTGCACCGAGGGAGTAGTGCTCATGGCGTTTCTCCTTTCAGGAAGAACACTTCATCCACCCGTTTCTCCAGTTGTTTGGCAAGGAGGAAGGCCAGAAGGGTTGACGGACAATATTGCCCCGTCTCGACGGAACTAATGGTTTGACGCGTCACGCCCACGAGGCTGGCGAGTTGTTCTTGCGAGAGCCCGCGCTCTGCGCGTGCGACTTTCAGACGGTTGCCAAGTGTCTGCATTGCCATCAGGTCGACCTCCATTGATGATATTGTATGCTACACTTGGCAAAATGTCAAGGGTAAAAGTCAAAATGTCAAGGCAAGCAGGCATATTTGGGTGGGGCAGCGTAAGGGGGTTTCTCCGTAACTGCGTGGCTCAGTACCGCTGAACACAAATGAGTATACAAAATCACGTAATCGTTCACAGCCACAGGGACGGATATGACAACAAGGAAAAGCCGCTCCCAGTCGTCATTCCCGCTACTTCAGCATGCGCCCCAAGACCGTCGTATCGACCGCGGGCGTCGCATACATCAAGTCAGAGCGGGAACGCGCAGGTTTGAAATGACTCCGGCGCCACGGAAATGAGCGGAGATTGTCGGATGCTTGCGCGGGAGGATGCAGCAGATCCCCCTTTTCGTGCGGGGATCCCATTGCGGCACTCACCGCAATTGCGCTTCTCAATGGCACGCAGTGTAGAAGGATTCAGGCACAGCGATGATCATCGGCACACGAGCAATCAATCTCGTACGGATCTGCGACGCTTCGCGAGAACGAGACCTGCGATTGCAGAAAGGATCAGCAGCATGTCGCCGCAGAATCTATGCCGACTGCCGCCTGAATCCTTTCACTCAAACGCTCAAGAAGATCGACTCCGTAGGGCAGACTGTCAGTCTGCCATTTCCCGAGCATTGTATACTCCTCTCTTTGCGATCCAACAGGCCGCGCCAGAGGCACGTTCAGTCGGGCTGTACCGAACGCAGACTGAGAGTCCGCGCCACGATTTCCTCATTGCTTTTGGAGGCTCTGCCTATTCCCTGCGCGGTCTACCGGGAGCGATTATCTCTCCTGCGGCGAAGAGGCAACAACGATGCCGCCATGATCGAGACAAGCAGAAGATCGCCTGTGGCATTCCGCGACGCAGGTCCGGCACCAGCCGATCTCGCAAGACGCGTGTACATCCCTGTAACGGTTGTCGTCTCGCCAACCCTAATCGTCACGTCGACATTCGCAGGGGTGTCCCAGCCCCTCCACGGCTCATAGCATCCCCAAAGGCCCCAACCCCACCAGATGGGTTGGAACGAAACCGTGTACTCGCCGGCCTGGAGCACGACCGTTTCTCCGCTTTCATGCCACACGCCACTACCCACAACCCAGCGCGCTCCCAACACCACAGCATCCTCCGGCTCGATGGTTACCAGCAAGTACCCCTCGCCCTCTCCTTCTCCCTCGCCTTCGCCCTCACCTTCTCCTTCGCCACTAGCGATGAACTCGTATGCTCCGATGTCAACCCCGTCGCCTTGCGGCCGCAAAGCCCCTACAATATCCGTGGGTGGCGCCTGAGCATCTGTTCCCGTGTCAACACAGGGCGAATCCCATGCAACGCGAAAGTCGCCCGTTCCGGGGCTCACAAACAGGGGATCGCCGTCTTGGTTGGCGTCGGCCTCGGCCAGTGTTGCATCCATACCTTCAGGTCCCGACGCTTGAAGGATCGGCGCCACGCCCTCGTCCAGATAGGCGCCGTCGGGATTGTTGTAGAACAGGCAATTCATGACGATAGGATCCGCGCTTCCATTGGCTTCACAGATGGCATACTTGTCGTTGTCCACAAGTATGGTGTTGATTATCTGGCCGCTCATGTCGCGAACGTAGATGCCGCCACCGTTCTCGCCGGCTGTGTTGCCGACGATCGTGCAGTTCGCGACGAGGATGCCCGATTGAATCGCGAAGCCAAGAGCGCCCCCCAGTTTCGGGGTTTCGTTGTCGTAAAGGAGACAGTTGGTAACAAGCGCCAAAGTTCCTTCATGGGCTTCAATCCCGCCGACTGTGTCGCCCTTATTCCGAGAGAACACGCAACGGTCCACCTCTAGCGCGGAAGAGTAGGCAGAGATGCCGCCGCCAATCCAACTGGCCGTGTTGTTGTCAAAGACACTTTCGCTAACGCGTAGCGCCCCTTGATGCACCTTGACCCCGCCTCCCTCGGTGCAAGCGTTATTCTGGAAGCGGCACTTGAGGACGTCCGCCTCAGCCTGGTAAACGTTAACTCCGGCGCCATAGCCGCTGGTGATATTGTCGACGAAAATGCAATCGCTTACGACGATTCGGGCACTGCCTCCCGTAGAGAGTATGGCCCCTCCCGCACCATAGCCAGAACCGGAACCGGCCGCACGCATCAATGTGAACCCATCAATGCGAACGTCAGTCGCTCCATTGCAGAGAAAGATACTCAGAGGCGCGTTCTCTGCATCAAGGACGCTCTCGTTAGCCACGGGGTCGCGGTCGATGAGTGAAGGATCGCCAGATGATGGGAATCCTCCATACAAGCTGATGCCGGAAGGCAAAGCGATGGTCGAGCCAATCACGTATGTCGCCGCCGCAACCCAGACATCCTGTCCAGACGTCTCCGCGCTGGCGACGGCCGGCTGAAGCGAGGTGAAGGCCGTCGCCCATGAGTCCCCCGTCGTGTTGTCGCCGGTTGTGGAAACGTAAACGGTTGCCGAGGTCTGTCCCGCGACGACCAGACTGAGAGCCAAGAAGAGAAAGAGCCTCCCTCTGCATTTCATGGTGTGTCCTCCCTATTGTATTCATCTGCACCTACTCTAGCCTACACGTGTAATCCTGTCAAGGGCCTCCTTCGGTAATATCCACAAATGGTCTGACAGGGGAGCCGACAAAATGGAACGGGCCTATGGAACAAATGGAGACGGTGACCACTTCTCGCCTGTAGGCTGTAGGAACACAGAATACCTACAGCCTACAGCCTTCAACCTACGGCCTAACAATGGTTACTGTCCTCAGTTGCCCAAGGCTTCCGCGCGCGGGGCGGGAAGCTAGAAATGGAGGACGATTCCCTCGGGGTCGGGCGTCTTGCGCGCGCGAACCAGGGTGACGAAGAACACGGTCGCAATGCAGGGGATGATCGAGGCGGCAATGATGATGGGCTCGAATGAAACGCGCTCGGAGATGCGTCCGATGAGGAACGTCGAGATCAGCGCGCCGAGACCCGCGCCGGTGCCGCCGAGTCCCATGACGGAAGCCACGGCGAAGTGTTTTTGCTCCTCGCGGGATGGTACAATCTTTCAGACACGGCACCCAAGGGGCAACAAGCGTGAAGGAACAAAGAGCTTTCAGAGTACTAGTCTTCCTGGCGGCGTTCTGCTGCCTGATGTTCGAACTGATCATTTCACGCCTTGCCGATTTCCATTTGGATTCCCGAAATAGTCTTATTGCAATTCCAATCACATTTCTGGGTTTGGCCTTGGGAAGTCTGCATGTTCACTTCCGCAGGAAAATCGTGGAACGGTTTAACATTCGCGCGAACCTCTTGTTGTTGGCGGTTGTGTCCTTTTCGACGCTGGCTGTCGTGTTCTTCATTTTCAGTCAGTACATGACGGTCATTGGCGCCTATTCCTTCATGGCGACATTTCGGCATTCCCTCAACAAGTCCGTCTTTTTCGTCGCCGTATTCATTGTCCCGTTCTATTGTTTCGGCCGGATTCTAACCGTCTGCTACCACCTCAACCGTGAGCGTATTGGCGCCATCTACAGTGCGGATTTTTTCGGCGCGAGTCTAGGTTGTTTTCTCACGCCGGTTCTGTTTCACGTACTGAGTCTGCCCGGTGTTGTCTTTGCCTTTACCTGCGGCATTTCCGTGCTCGTACTCATGTTTCTCCGGTTTCCCTGGAAAACCACGGCAGCTTTGCTGGCCGTGTTTGCAATGCTTAATGCGGGCTTGCTGTGGTTTATTACGTACGCCGACAATCATACGAACTTCAAGGACTTTTTCTCAGGAGAGGGGGGCGTGAAATGCGAGGAAGTGGCCCATGCGTGGAACGAGTTCTCCCGGGTGTCCGTGCTTCGCGTGTACAATGCGGCGGGCACGCCTAACTACATTATCATGCATGACAACGCGCAAAGCAATGTGAACGTGGATGCGTACCGTCCCGGCGTGTTCCGCAAGCCGAGCCACGTCTCTGGGGTCGAGACCCTTTTCTTGCGGGGCAGACCGATCGATGACGTGATGGTCATGTTCGCGGGGTGCGGCGCCCAGATGATCCCCTTCCACGAATTGAGTGGAGGACAGGCTCGCATCACGGGCATTGAACTGAATCCCCTTGTCAAACAACTCGCTGCGGAATGTCCGGAACTTGCCAGCTATCATCTCAAAGACTTCTATGACCTCCCGAATGTAGACCTCAAGATTATGGAAGGGCGCTCGTTTCTGCAATCAGACCCAGGTAAGTACGATGTCATCTTCGTCGGCTCCAAGGCGCCCACGAACGTCCAACTCACGGGGCATAGCCGGAAGTATCTCGATACCATGGAAGCCTACAGTCTGTACTTGGACCACCTGAAGGAAAGGGGCGCGCTTTACTTCAATCATCAGCCCTTGAACGATGTGATCACAACGTTGAAGCGGCTGTTTGTGCTCAAGGGCCTGCCCCCCTTCGAGCAGTCCGCGATTATCCTAAAGTGCGGAAACCCGTACGACCTCATGGTTGTGCCCGGTGGCTTCACGCGCGAGGAAATCCAAGGGCTCGTGAAGGCGGATAATCCCAAATCTCCCCAGCTTGACTATGCGCCCTTCTTCAAGGAATCCGGAGGTCGTTTTGCAGGCATCATTCGAGACCCCGCCGATCCCGACCTGAAACCCATTACGGACGATCGCCCATTCATCTGGAGCTTGACGTTCAAGGACTACACGCTGTTTCCGGACAAGGCGCGAATCAAAGACGAGTATTACTATTTCAACTGGACGCGGATCTCGACCCTGTTGGCCTTGGTGCTTTTCGCAAGTGTGTTCATCGTGTGCGCGTGCCTGGGCAAATCTCGACGTCCTCCTCTGCCGAGCGTCCTGTATCTCCTCATGACGGGGTTTTCCTACATGCTTGTCGAAGTGACATTCATGGCAAAGCTTGAACTGTTCTTGCAGAACCTGTTCGTCAGCATGGCCACCACGCTTACCGTATTCCTGGTCGCTAGCGGCCTGGGCAGTGCGTTGTTCAGTCGCATTGCCAGGGTGCTCGATATGCGAGGATTCGCTTTCCTCGTTGCGGCTATTGTAGAGGCTTCGATCTACGTTCTGGATTTCATGTCGCAGCATCTGCTCGGAATGCCGTTGTTCGTCCGTATTGTTTTGGTCATCATCGCGGTGTTGCCTGTGGGAATCTGCCTGGGAATGTTCTATCCTTTTGCTGTGGCAGGCTTGGTGAAGCGCGGGTTTGAGCACGCCGTCCCTATTACCTATGGTGTGAGCACCCTCGCCTCGGTCATCGGCGCCACCTACGCCATGACGATGATGCTGTCGTTCGGCTTCAACCGACTGCTTCAGCACGCGGCGTTGAGCTACGTTCTTTTGGGATCGTTCATCATCGTTTATTCCTTCTTCTTGAAACGAAACGTCCTCAGTCTGACGGATTAGTTCTATCCGCTCGCTGGGGCGGATTCTATCCCGAGGGGAATTGTCTTGCGTTCTTACGTTATGGCAAGAGTTCACCCTAGAAAAGGCAGCAGAGTCCTTCTCACACAAAGACACCAGGGGCGCGTAGTTACTCCAATAGTCTCACTCCTTGCGGACGCGTCTTTCTTGTGAATCGAGAACAGCATCGTGATTTGCACATGGAACCGTCATATTGCATTACTTATGCGGAAGTTGATGCGTCATGCTCGCATTTGTGATCCCATTGAAGCGAAATGGGCGCCGAGCGTAAGATTCTTCTTCGCAGTTCATGCATCGGAGGAGTGTTCATGAAACCTAACGGCCCTCGTTCTTATCTCTTGGAGAAGGCATCGCTTGTCTACATTTTCCTGCCGTGTTTCATCTTTCTACTGGGGTGGCTTAGGTGGGTGGTCGCAATCCCTTGCGCCTTGGCATTGGTCGTCGGCGTGTACCGGGCATTCCGCATGCTCAGCGAAACATCGAGAGTGGAAGTCACAGCACCGGAGACGCCAGTAGCCGCTACGAGGCCGTGGTACGTCCTCAATCAAACTGCAATCGTTGCCCTTGTCGCGTTTCTTGTTATCTATTCCGGGATAGGAGGATTTGCGTTCCAAGTCCCGGACTACGCGATGAAACACAACTCGTTCCTTAAGGGTTTCATGGAATCCCCATGGCCTGTCGGCTATGCACAACGTGGTCAAAGCGCCCACGGGCCGCTCGTGACGTACTTCGCCTTCTACCTGCCTCACGCATTAATAGGGAAAGTATTGGGCTGGTATTGTGCTAACGTGTCCTCGCTCCTCTGGACGGGTGTGGGCGTCTATCTCTGTGTGGCATGGTTCCTTCGACTCGTCGGAACCACTTCGATCAAGTACGCGGTGCTGTTCTTGTTTTTCGGCGGGCTCGACATCATCGGCTGGTTGCTGCTGCATAAGACCTTCTTTCCAGTAAACAGCCACATTTGTATGGACTTCTGGCTGGGCCATGCCGCTTGGGCGGACCCCTTACTCGCTAACGCCGCTGGGGACTGTCGCTGGTACTATTTCTCCAACATGGCCGTTCTGTACGAATGCATTCAGCACCTCTTGCCTGGAGGTATTGTCATCCTGATGACGTTCTACCAGGCAATGCGAAGGCGTTCCGTCGAGAACGTGTTTTTTCTCTGGTCAGCATTGCCCACCGGGTCCATGTTAATCGCGATCGGAATGATCCCCTATGTCTTCGTCTCAACGCTTGCGGCCCGGGGAAGGAACCTGTTGACCTTTCAGAACCTTGTGGCAGGTC
>Ga0209777_10008140_pt1 | contig 11520 bp, 24 predicted proteins | sample FrelakmetHBP12HB_FD_187147 | JGI IMG/M metagenome (GOLD analysis project Ga0209777, IMG submission 187147) | Freshwater lake sediment microbial communities from the University of Notre Dame, USA, for methane emissions studies -HBP12 HB (SPAdes)... | ecosystem: Environmental > Aquatic >...
GATTCCTTACAAGAAACGGAGTCTTGGAATTATAATACTTATAATCGTCAGGACTCACATATGCATAATAATCATCCCACAGCTTAGTCCCTCTGAATGGCATAAGAAAATTCCCGCATATCATTTCAGGAGCCAACTCATATATCCTTTTCATCAGTATGTCATAGAACGCTTCACCAGCTTCTCTACCTATCGTCTTTAACGGATTAACAATAAAAGAAAGATAAGTATAAACACCATTGGCTTTCATCATCTTCATATTTTTATCAATTGTTTTATTCTTCTTATATTCCGTTGTAGGATCTTCCAAGCCTAAACACGCCATATACACACCAAACTTTGCCATTGTCTTAATAGCACTTTCAGTTAAAGTATTAGCAGATGCAAACAAATATAACTTAGTATGAGGAAGATAACCGTGAATCGTTTCCAATCTTTTCTGCCAATCCTTTTGCATTGTAAAATTTTCATCCCTTATAAAAAGAAACACAGGATCCGGATAATTTCTTACCATATAATCCAGTTCATCTTCCACAACTTCCAACGGCTTTGAAACCAACTTTGGACACATGATAGGCGTACAACAAAAATCACACGGAGGATTCATTCCACATCCCGTAGAAGTATTGATGGACATTACCAAATCATCTGGTTTCTTATCGGGAATAATCTGCTGATTCAACTTCATATCATATAAATCTCTGCGAGGCATATTATGATTATTAACCACACCCATTACGGTCTGTCCATATTGCTTTATCGTAGCCCAAATATCATCACACAAACCAACAACAATCTTATCTGCATACTTGACAAAATCTTCCGGAAATGTAGTAGGATGATAACCACCCACAACTATCTTTGTTCTATCGTGCTGTATCGCCCACTCCTTAAATTCATCATACCCACTTATATATACAGAACACATGTACATTTCTACATCATCGTCATTAAAACATCTGTTCTCAACCGAATATTCCACATTGCTACCTTGAGGTAATACATTTAATATAGACGGTTCTAGTCCAAGATTATGATCACACCTTGGAAAAGTCATGCCTATAATCCTATGTGTCTTCCGCTTCGGAAAAACATTCCTAAATTCAACTTCACGCCAAGTCTTTTTACCGTATTGAATTTTTTCAACCATTAGATTTTTTATTTCCTTTCTTTTTGCTTTTTGGCGTATCATATAGCGTCTTCATTTTTTCTTCGTGCAACTTTATAACATCTTCCCAATCATCTTTGTGTACAATTTTTATACAAGTAAACAAGGGATGCTTACCCTCCAAATAAAGTCCACCATGTTTTTCACTCTTATCTCCCAGCACCGCACCTATCTTTTGTATCTCACCTTTCTTAAAATCAATTCCCATCAGAATAAGACCGGCGCAATATGTCACGGCATGATCGGGAATCTGATGCCATCGCCCTGTTATAAACTCTGCGGCCATCGTATTCTTTTCGTCATTGCTCAGTCTAGGAATAACATACTTCTTTACCGTTTTTTCAACTGCTTTCTTAGCCATATTTACTTTACCTCCCCTATAGACTCAATCTGTTCTAATGTAAACGGGCCAGCAACAAGTTCATAATGTGCTACCCCGCAAGGAATAATCGGATCGTCTGTTCCCATTGTATACCAGTATCCATTCTTGGTAAATGCCAACTCTTTCATTTCCTTACCCGGTTCATTCCAATAAGCAACTACATAAAAACCATCTTTAACTTCCATGTCTTTCACCTCTTCCTTTCTTAACACCAGATAAATTCAAACACCCAACAAACCTTCAAACTTTTTTAACCTTTCACAAGCCTTATTATATATAACTTCATCTTTTTCTATTAAAATATAACCCCTGTTTGCATTAACGGCTGCGACTCCCGTGGTGCCTGACCCACAACAATTATCCAACACCGCTTCACCTTCATTAGTATATGTTCTAATAAAATATTCAAACAATGCCACCGGCTTTTGTGTTGGATGTACCTTACCCCTTCTATTCGGTTCTACATTAAACAACAATACCGAACTTGGATTTACCAACTTGGCATCATAAAACTTCTTAACCTTTTCCATCTTAACGTGATTGCTTTCTCCACAGTAATGTTCATAGTTATAACAGTCTTTACCTTTACCTACACGCTCCTCCATCTGCTTATTAAAAGTCTTTATTGTACCATTAGCAAACACTAAAACAGATTCATGGTACTTCATCGGAGCATACCTAGCTTGCGCCATACCAGTAGGAACATTCTTGAACCATATCCACTCATACTTAAACATATCCAAATTGCTCATTATCAACTTGCTAGTAAATGGTTGTGATGCAGTCAAGACTATCGCTCCGTTGTCTTTTACAACGCGCTGATACTGTTCCCACAAAGGTTCAAAAGGAATAATCTTATCCCACTCGCAAGCAATCGCTTCGTAAGGTAAATCGCACATGACCATATCAATAGACTGGCCATCTATATCCTGCATAACTTCTAGACAGTTGCCTAAATAGATCTTGTTTAATTCTAACATGTATTCAATATATACTATACTTGGGGATTTGTCAATACTTTTATTTAGTATTTTCTGCCTTATATACTTCTTCTTCCATAATACAATAACAAATATCTACCATTTGTCTGCCTACGCTCGACACATCGCCTTCTAACATAGCAGACATCATTTCATTCTGTAATCTTAACGGCATTAACGCTACAATCTTATTAATAAATTCTTTTTTAGTTATCATCTAACATACCATGCTTCTTTAATCGTCTTAACAATGCTTCTTTATAATTATCAATGCCACCAAGATTTTCAACACCCTTATAATAATCATCGACTTGATGAAATAAAAAATAACCAATCTCAGATAACCAATGCCAATCTACATGTTCACCCTCATCTTCATTTTCAAAACCATCTGAAAAACTCGTCAGCCAATACAATTGATTCAACATCCATTCATACCATACTTCGTCATTCTTATACATAAGTTCATAAGTATCGGTTATAAAATTAAGAGATGGTTTAATAGTATCTATAAAAAATAAACCATTAACATCTTTATATCGCTTTATAAACTTGCCCAACCTATCAATATATTGTGAAGCAAAGTCATCTAAAAGTTGTATGTCTTTTCTTCTCATGATTCAATTATATAACTAGATTTTAATGTTGTCAATCACTTAACCAAATCTCTTCCCGGTAGAGGAATGTGTGGGAAGATATGATAATAAATTCTTAACAGCAATTCAAACGGTGTACAATGCAAACTATTAGCGGCTATTTCCAGTTCGTGCCAACCAAAATATATAACTATCGCACCTGCTATAGCACCAAATATTACCAAACTTATTTTACCATAACTTCTTTCACGCTCCACATCACTACGCCAATCCGGATCTGTTATATCCATTCTTTCTTCATTGGTATACAAAGCCTTAACTTTGTTTTTCTTAAACAATTTTTTAAACCAAACAATCACATTCATTGCATCCAACTCCTATATTTTCCACTCATTAAATTCCTACTTTCTTCCTGATACTCTTCGACTTGCAACATCCTTGCATAACTTTCGTCTATCATTTTATTTAATTCTTCGTCAGAATACTGACTAGCTAACCAAGGTATCTTTTTTACGTCATTTAAATTCAACTTTCTACCTTTCTTTTTTGTCAAATGATAAAGCACAGTAACTATTCTAGGCTTTTCTTTTTCACCCAAAGCCATATGTTTAATAGAATTTAATATAACATCAATAGATGCAGCTTCCTTAAACAAACCCGCCACATCAAAATAATTAGCAATATTTACAAGTTCATTTGCTATTGTAATCATAATGGTGCCAACACATCACTCACATTTTTATTTCTAAAATCAACCCAATCATTTATAAAATCTACTAATCGTCTTACGTTTTCCTCATCTTCTTGTGTACCCTTATTAAATATTCCTCTAACCCCCATAAAACTATCAACATAACTATTCGCAATCTGATAAAAAGTATTTAACCAGTCATCTACAACAGCATACCTTTCATCGGTCAATCCAAATCTATTCTCAACATCAAATAGAACACCATCAACATTCTTTGATATTTCATTAGCTTTAGGAAAATCTTTCATAAACTTTTGAAATTTTGGCAGTCTAGAAACTATCTTCGGCAATACTTCTTTCAAAGTTTTATAATGCTTGCCAACCAATTGATATAGTTCTTCGGCTATTTTAGGATCGACTTTTCTTGATTGTATTGATTCTTGAGGTTGTTGAACCGGTGGAGTACTTCTACGTTTATTGAAATCTAATATATCAGCATCGGCTACCTTTTCTATATCATACTTATTCTTATTATTAAAATACGGACATTCCTTACTTAACCTGCAACCCGTTTCTTTTAACTGTCCTAACCTACACTTTAACTTTCTATGAAACGCTTCATTTCCTCTTTCATCTTCAAATCTATCTACACATTTACCGTATAAGTTACCTCTGTCTTCCAATTCCTTATACGTTAAAAAATCTGCTTGCTTTTTAATTGTATGAGCTAACTTAACTATTCTAGGTTTAATATTATACATTTTCAATTACCTCGTCTTTAACTTCTTTATTTTTATCTTGTTGATCTAAAAACTCTTGACGTTTTAATTCTAATATTTCATCTATACCTTCTATTAACGCCCACATTATTCGAGTTGTAGTAAATTCATGTGTTAATTCGTTAGTATTAAAATTGACATCGCCTCTTATAAGCCTACCATTTATGATAAATTCAACTCCATAATCCATTTCATTTCCTCGGTGCATTTTAAGAGAATTAGATCCTCTATATCTATCAAATGGAATATTAATTGCACAACGCCATTCATCACAACTTTTTTTATAAAAATAATAATTTTCTTTCTGAACTTCATTACTAACCCAATATTCACGAATATTATTTTTCTCAACTAATTGCATAAAACACCTCTCTAATATAATCATCACAAACACTGGCTTTTTTATAAAATTTATATTGATCTAGACTGTTAGCATATTTTATCATTTCTTGCAAAATAAAAGACCACAATTTTTTAGGCAATTCGCTTCTTTCATACCCAACTTGCCACCCATTATCTTTATCCCAATATTTTTCAATTCTATCAATTAATTGATATAATATTTCGTATCCAGGTTCGTCTTTCTTATTACTTTCTTTAATATGTTTTTTAAAATAAAAAAGAGCCTCGTCAAAATTAGAAAACTTATATTTATTATGGAAAAATTTTTCTATTCCGTTAATAATATTGTTTTTAATTTCAATAATATTTTCTTTTGTTTTGTTAATTGTTTCATTACTTAAATTTGATTGCTTTAATAAATTATATTTTTTATATAGATCTTCAAACTCTTCAAAAATTTTAGCATGTTCTTTGTATATATTAAATAAATGATAATTTACTTTTTTCTTTATATCATCTAAAGTAACACCCTTTTTTTTATCGTGAAATATTGATTCTAAAATTGCACCTAATTCATAATTGATATCTTCTTGTTTTTTCTTTCCTATCTCAACTTCTTTAAGTTGTTTATCATATTCTAACTGTTTACCATTAGTTATATCTTTTAAGTTTTGAAAACTATGCATTATCTCATGAATTATTGAACCTTGAACTAAAACATCCGAAGATACAAATTGTTGTATATCACTTAATTTAACAACAGACCGCCCTTGTTCTACACCAAAATATTTGCCATGAAGATAATAATTAGGCAAATATAATATAACAGCATGACGATCTCTATCATATGCATTTTGTTCTATATTACCAATTTCAAAAACTATTCCTAAATTATCTAATCTATCTTGAATTTTATATGAATCTTGATTTAACAAATACATTGCACGATAGTATATATCTTGATATATCTGAGGTAATATATCTTTTAATATATATCTTTGACCTAACTGCACTTTATCCATACAGTTAAAATATTATATACAAATAAAAAATTTATGTCTTACTTATTTTACTTCCTATTGATATTGCACCTTTAGTATTCAATGATCCAGTTATCATCTTCCCCATATCAGAACCTTCATCTACTTCAACTTCAATCATTACTGTATAACCATCAAGATAAGCTTTCAGAGGTTTCAAACCATTGCAAGTGTCTAACTTAAAATTTTCAATAAAACTTAACGCTGCCTCCAAAGTATAAACAGTTCCATCTGAATTAACTTCACCTGCGGTAAATACTTTTTGTTTGAGTATTAACATTATACATCCCTTTCTACAGCCGCTATCGCTATAGTATAATAATCTGACTCTTCCTTGCCTTCTACATAATTTATTCTACAATCATAGTATGTAGTTTCGTTACCGCCCTTATCTACAATAGTGATATTAAAAACTTCGTCTTCACCTATAAAAACATTTCTTTTCTTTAACGAATCCATTTAAGATTTCTCCTTTGGCATTTTATAACCAGTACGCTTATTAGATTCCCTCAATTCATAATCAACTTCCTGCTTAGTTAAACTTAACAGTTCTTCCATGCCTGACAACTTCTGGTTCCAAGCTATTACTTGATTATAATCTACCGTATCCCAAGTTGCCATAGGATCGGTAAAATTATTACCATATTGTGCCTGCATCTTTATAAGCCATTTGGTGTAAGCATCTAACTCCTTACGATACTTTTCCATCGGAGAAACTTTTTTAATCTTTGCTGTTATCTTTGCCTTTACCGTTTTCGTCTGTGTCTTCGCCATAATAATCACCCATACCTTTCTTAATAAGATTTGTTTATATCAATCCAATGATCTTCACCACAAGTCGGGCATTTCAAAATAACTCTAACACCATTACTATCACATCCGTCATCTCGATCTTCGTATGCCCATCCTTCCAAATCTTTTACTGCATCCAACTCTACAGTCACCTTATTATCAAGCCCGCGATGCTCCAGCCACTGCTTTCTAGGACATTCATATGTCAGTATTAACTTAGCCGATATTACTACAGGGTCTTTCATTATTGTTCACCTGCTTTTTCACTTTCTAACTTCTCCATCTTTATTCCCATTTCAACTACTTCTGCCTGTCTGTCCATTAATTTTCTAATCGCAATATCAAGCCTATAATATTCCTTTTTTACTTCTTCATGTGGAACTACATCAACTTCTTCTACACAACCTATAACTGTTCTGGGATAAAACTCTGAACGATCTACAATATAAATATATGTTTTAACACTATCGTCTGTATCATCAGATTTAATATATTCATCGGGTATGCATATATATTTATAATCAGACGGATCATTAGGATCTCCCGGATAAGGTCTGTCTCCCGAACCTTCCGACTGCCAAGCTTTGTATCTATACCATTTCATGCTTATCACCGATCCTTCCGACTTATATAACGCCATATGCGATTAATTTTCTATTTGCCAAAGAATTTCTTCATCATCTACACCATCAACTATTACAACATCATGCCTTTTATCTTTCAAGGCATTACTACTAGCGCTATACATAATAATCTTTCCACCATTGTTAAAAAATATTCTATTACCATTAATTACTTCAACTAAATCATTCATTCCGTTTAATTCCATAAGGTTTTTCAACATCGTTTGCATGTATTCAATATAATCTGAATTATAACAGACAATTACACAATACCAGTCCCACAATATAGCAGAATATAAAGCATACATCAATCTTATTGTAGTCATGCCTCCTCTACGAGGAAGAACTGTATAAGACTGCAAATCATTCTTTATAAAATCTTCCTGATACACATTCGGTCTAAAATCAACTGGACGGCCATTGCAATCTTTGATGTGCTTAATGTGTTCTGTCATCCAATCTTCAAATTGCATTTATTTACTCCTTTATTGTGTACTTTTTCCTGAGCATCTACAATTGACTTCCTAATCTTACTCATGCTTTCGGTATTCGGAGATATATGAGCATACTCAAATTCCTTCATCAAACCCGGTAGATAATTCTTATCAAATTCTTTTTCTGTTAAAATATGAGATTCCACAGGCACATCTTCAGGAATGAAAAGATTTGCAACTTTTATTTGCCATTCCATGTAGTATTCGGCCAAACGCCTATTTTCAATATATCTTTTAAAAATCACATGGTCGCTGTTAGATGTTCTGACATATGCTACCATTATTTCACCTTCTTCATCATTTCCGCAGGATACCAACCTCCTGTTTCACTATCCCTAGTTAAACTTATCGTGCCACGATGTAAAAGTTTATCACAAGGATCACAAAGCCAAATAGGATAACCAATGCCTAAATCTTTGTTGCAAACCTTACAAAAAACATGTTCTCCCTTTTTTAATTTAGACATACATCACCAATCCTGTCTATACCTAGCGTTTTGAACTTCGGCTTCCAAATTTCTAATCTGATACTCCGCATTCGACAACTGATCCTCTAAACTTTTAACTTGTCTATCATAATCGTCCCTCATTCTATCCATATCATATTCTATGCTTCGTATTCTATCTTCATAATCTGCTTCCAAATTTCTACGTTTTCTTTGTTCTTCACCTAACCGATCTTCTAAACATTCTATGGTATTTTCCATCTGGCCATTGGATTCTTCCAAACCAATAATTTCATCTTCTAATTCTTTAATCTTCTTATCTTTTTCGTCCATAACTTATTACACCTCAACTTTAATATTATTTAACACCTTCAACTTCATCTGCATCAATTCACTTAACTTTTGCATTATTTCGTTAAGTTGTACGGAATATTTTTCATATTCCTTAGTTATTACTTCTACGGGAACGTCTTCGGTTTCTTCTATATCATAAACGTCAACTTCGCCATATTTTAAAAGAACCTCATGAAACGAACTTTCTGCATTAATAGTAATATATTGCCTTATAGACACTTCACCTTTTTCACAAACTTCATCTGGCACCCACATATACTTCCATTCAAACTTATCAGATGCTCCACCATTCAAACAATGTGAAGTAGGAACATTAAGATTCCACCAATCACGATTAACCTGTCCATAACATATAAAACCATTATATTTATACCATTTCATTCTGATATATCCTCCCCTCTTTCTTTCAAAATAGCTTTAAACGCTTCATAATTATCCTTTGCCACTATTAACTGATAATGCCAATGATTGCATTCTCTTGCTATAACATCAATCGGAACTTCTGTTTCATAAATTAAAGTAACCTGTCTTTGCTCATAAGATACTTCAGCCCTGACATTTGTTATACTATCGGCTTCAATGCCTTCGTGATCGTAAATACAATACATAATCAATTTCTTATTATTTGGTTCCTTCGCGATATGATCTGGAATAAAAACATAATCCCAAACAATTTTACCGTCCTGTTTACCACAGACATACTTAGCCCATTTCATATCTTTACCTCTACATCACATAACATCGTATAAATTAAATTTCAAACCATTCACCACGAATACAAGTTTTTATTTTAATCTGATCGTTAGATACGGCATCATCTAAAAATTTTAATTCCACTCCACATTCAATAAACATTGCTATAGTATTAATCTTTCTGCTTTCCCATCCATCAAATATTTTCTCTGCCTTGGTTTCCCAAGGCGTATGAATATAAACCTTTTTAATCCCAGATTGTATTATAGCCATAGCACAATTTTCGCAAGGTAATCCCTGCGTATACATTTTACAATTACAGGTTTTAATTCCAATGCGGGCAGCGTGAACAACGGAATTTAATTCCGCGTGAACAAAAAAATTATATTTATTCGGACGCTCTTGCCTTTTCTTAATATTATCTTTTAAACCTCTAGGAAAAGAATTATAACCAGTGGAAACCAAACTATTATCTAAAGTTGTAATTACAGCCCCTAACTTTGTAGATTCGTCTTTAGACTTCAAAGCTACCGTATATGCCATTGTCATAAAATATTCATCCCAAGTCATTATCAATAATCCTCCGCATATACCGATCTTAATTTTTCTTTCAATTCTTCCAACATAACTTTTATTTCTTCATAAGTAACTTTATTTTCTTCACTATCAATACTATAATCTCTAGTATTCAAAGCCTTTACTATCATCATATCATAAAAAGACTTGTCCACCGGATTAAAAGCACTTCCGTTATGACACCACTTAATTTTATTTTCTTCATCCTTATAAACATACAAAGGGCAATACACACAATGATTGCCACCTCTAATCCTGCCTGTTATATTACCATCTTTATCAAACATATCGTGCATGGCAGGTTCTGGTTCAACTTCTTCTTCAAATTTACTTTGAACCAAAGAACATAAATTATAAAAACTTCTAAATTCGCTCCACCATCCACTAATATCATTTCCTTCTTCAATTCGCTTCTTCATTTTATCCAACTGCACTATTCCTTTTACTAAGGCATTCTTAGCATCTTCATTAGGATCTACATATGCTTCCAACCCTTCGGCCTGAACCATATCCACTATTTTATTTATAGTTTCCATACTATCTTCGCTCTGATGATCTTCCCATGTATCTTTAACAAACAAAGACGACCATCCCCACACCCACCATTGCATATCATATTCTATTGCCTTGAAGCCAAACATACTTATCAATTGATCGGCTAAAATAGTATTAGGCGATTTTAACCTCATAAACAAGTCGGAAAACCAATTAAAAAAACCAGCGTCTCTTTCCTGATTTTCTTTAAGTATTTCAACTACGGCCTTGCCTATCATTTCTGTAAGTTCATCTTGAGTAAATAATTTTTCATGTTCAAGCTCGGAACAGCAACTATCTTCGTGCGAACCATAACCTATTTTGTATCTGTACATTTAAACTACTCCTTATCATTAACTTCTACTTTGTCATCTTTACCATCCACATATTTAGTCCTCACAATACTTTCCACATCCTTATGATCCATGTGATGAAAATCCAATGCAAATTGCGACTTAAACTCCTGATCACACACCGGACATTTGAAAGACATAATCTTTATCCTCTCCAATAACAGTATAAACATCCATGTTGACAAGGCTTCTTAGTCATCAACAACTCTTTTTTTATTGCCAGACAAGTGCATCCCAATCGTTGCCCGCCTGTTCTATCGCTATCCAGTTCTAATCCTAACGCCTTTATATCAACAGCCGAAACACAACCCGAACATTCCATACCCGGTTCACCACAAACTTCTATATCAAGCCTGTCTGTATAAATCTTAATATCCGCCAAATATCTTTCTCTTAAACCTAGTTTTGCATGAAGCCCGTCATACCAAAAACTCCAATTCCAATCATCAGGAATTCTTTTTTTAACATGATCATAAGCATCCAAAAAAGATATTCTTACCCTGCAATCTTTACGAGCCTTTTGTATTACTTCAATAGCCTTTGGAACTCCTTGAAACGTAGGGAAAACAGGATCTACCCTCAAAACCAATCTTTCCTTTGGAAACTCCATCTTATTAAAAAATTCTAAAGTTTCGCTCATACTAGGAACATTAGGTTCAAACTTGCTTCCACCATGAC
>Ga0209777_10008141_pt1 | contig 11519 bp, 8 predicted proteins | sample FrelakmetHBP12HB_FD_187147 | JGI IMG/M metagenome (GOLD analysis project Ga0209777, IMG submission 187147) | Freshwater lake sediment microbial communities from the University of Notre Dame, USA, for methane emissions studies -HBP12 HB (SPAdes)... | ecosystem: Environmental > Aquatic >...
TCTTGTAGACAATGACGTGTTTCACACTGGGTGCTTCCTTGACTGCTTCATCAGTCTGATTCTTCAAAGGAACTTTTTTACCGCGTCGCCAGAAACTATCACAGGTAATCACTGCTTTTGCTTCACAATCGTTCATCCGGTCACGGAATGCAGATGCACTGAAACCAGAAAACACCACGGAGTGAATCGCCCCGATCTTTGCACAGGCAAGCATCGCAATTGGTAATTCAGGGATCATCGGGAGATAGATACCAATACGGTCTCCTTTCTTAATCCCCATTTTCCGCAATGCATTTGCAAGTTTGTTTACTTCGATGTATAAATCATTATAGGTGAGTTTGCGTACATCTCCTGGTTCTCCTTCGAAAATAAAGGCGACCTTGTTTTTCCGCCAGGTTTTAACATGTTTGTCAACTGCGTCATGGACAATGTTGTATTTCGCGCCGACAAACCATTTCACCCAGGGTGCTTCCCATTCAATAGTTTTTTTTGGAGGTGTGTACCATTCGACAAGATCTTTAGACATTTCTTCCCAGAACCATTCCCAGTTGTCAGCTTTTTTGTACAGTTCGTCGATTGTTTTTATGTTGTGTTTGTCCATCCACTGCTTCACATTCGTGCTATTCACAAATTCTTTTGTTGGTTTAAAAACCCGTTTTTCGTCCATCAGGACAGATATGTTTTCGTCAGTCATGTTTAAATCTCTCCCGGTTTCTTCATCTATTTATTCATATTTTTATATATATCTAATGTGTAGCAGCTTAAAAAGACCCTCCGAACGATGGTCCTTAAAGCCGTTCTCTATCCGGTATTAGGGATGTGCCGCAACAGAGTTGTAGTATAAGTAGTTTTTCATATCTTTTTTTATTTTTCTTCTTTTTAAAATACCTATAAATCATCCCCAAGAATTTTACGGACAAGCGGTGCGAAATCAAACTCTTTGATAAGTTCCATACGCTCAAACATATAGGTGCTGATGAAAGGCGGTTGGGAGAATAAGTTATTTTCTTTTAAGAACCTGATTTTATTCATTTCGTCCTCCTTATAATCCTGGTAGGTCGGATAGGCTGAGAGGAGAACTGCTTCAAATTTCCTGCTCGCGAAAAATACGGTTGATGGAGAATTCAATAGGGAAAGTTCATGCGTGCTGGGTGCCTTATTTGGATTAAAACTGATATGATAAAACGTTAGGATATCCACTCCTAAGATCTTAAGATTTGGCAGGATGAGAACCTGTAGTAATCCGTCTTCGAAGAATTGTTTTTTCATGCGGGCAACCGTATGTCGTGACAGTCCTACAAAGTCTCCGATTTGTTGTGCGGTAGCAGTTGGATGTTCCACAAGTGCGCTATACACTTTTTTTTCTTTGGCCGTTAATTCTACTGGGGTAACATTACGAAATAGATCCGATGTCGTCGAGATGTTTTGTATGTCATCTAGCTCGAATAATTTCTGAAGAACGGATGAAAAGTCAAAGAACTTGTGAATATGACTCATTTCAAATGGAAAGATCACCTCGTGAGGATATTCTTTCTCCAGGAGCCCTAGTTTACCAAATGTTTCTGTTCGTATCTCATTGATACGTCCGATGTTTGTATAGTTCTGGGACAGGCTAATTGAGAATCCTTTTTCTTCTTCTCCGACTGAAAAGAAGATTTCATCAAAGACTTCAATGGTTCGTTTGGTTGTTTCAACACGTTCCTTGAGTGGGATGACCGGGTTGAATTGCATGTAGATGATTGCAAGAAGCTCACAGCCAAGTCGGTTAAGGAGAGGGAAAATAAGGCTTCGGTAATATCCTTGTACAGTAAGCCGTCGTTTGATTGAAGTGAGTGTTGAGAGTTTCACCTGTAATATGTCAGATAGTTCACTGTCGGTTATGTTGGGATGTCTGCAAACCCCGTTGAGTACTTTCTTTTCGTTTTTAGTAAGAATTGGTTGATTCACAGTCCCGGAATGGAAAACACTCATAAATAATTTTCTCATATTACTAAAAATATTTTAAAATTTTAGCAATATGCTCAAAATATTAAAAATAATGTTCAAAAAGACGATTTCTATGCCTTTGAATTGTCTATGTGATTAAAAACTACAAAAAGTTTATTAAATCACTTCATATTCCCGCACCGATAGTTACTATTAGAGGTTTAATTATGGGAAAGACAATCACTGAAAAAATACTAACTACCCACATTATCGAAGGAAAACCAGAAAAAGGAAAAGAAGTCGGCATCAAAATCGACCAGACACTCACCCAAGATGCCACCGGAACAATGGCGTACCTCCAATTCGAGGCAATGAATGTTCCAAAAGTAAAAACAGAACTTTCCGTCAGCTACGTCGACCATAACACGGTACAAATCGGGTTTGAAAACGCAGACGACCATAAATACCTCCAGAGCGTCGCCGCAAAATACGGCATCATCTACTCACGTGCAGGGAACGGAATCTGCCACCAGGTCCATCTCGAACGATTCGGAAAACCAGGGAAAACACTTCTTGGATCAGATTCACACACACCAACTGGCGGTGGCATCGGCATGATCGCAATGGGTGCAGGAGGACTTGATGTCGCAGTCGCAATGGCAGGCGGACCATTCTACCTTTCCTACCCTAAAGTCATCAAGATTAATCTCACAGGAAAACTCCGACCATGGGTTACTGCAAAAGATGTCATTCTCAAAGTCTTAGAAATTTTTTCCACAAAAGGAAACGTCGGCTGTATTTTTGAATATGGAGGCGACGGAGTCAAAACACTCTCCGTTCCAGATCGTGCAACCATCACAAACATGGGTGCGGAATGTGGGGTCACTACCTCGGTTTTTCCCAGCGATGAAATCACCAAACAATTCCTCAAAGCACAAGGCAGAGAAAAAGATTGGGTGGAGTTCAAAGCAGACGACGATGCACCGTACGATCGCATTGTTGATATTAACCTCAGTGAACTCGAACCCCTTGCTGCAATGCCCCACAGCCCTGGAAATGTGAAGAAAATCCGGGACATCGAAGGTCTTGATGTTGATCAAATCTGTATCGGAAGCTGCACCAACTCCTCTTATACAGATATGATGACGGTTGCAAACATCCTTAAAGATAAGAAAGTACACCCGAACGTCAGTTTCGTTATCGCACCCGGATCAAAACAAATACTAGAAAATATTACGCGAGACGGTGGCCTTGCGTATCTGCTTGGTGCAGGCGCGCGACTCGCTGAATCAGCCTGTGGGTTCTGCATCGGGAACAGCCAATCACCAAAAACCGGTGCGATTTCATTACGAACCAGCAATCGTAACTTCCTTGGCAGATCAGGAACCAAAGACGCACAAGTGTACCTTGTGAGCCCTGAAACGGCAGCTGCATCAGTAATCACGGGAAAAATCACTGACCCACGTGATTTAGAAAAAATCGGTATCAAATACCCAAAAATAACGATGCCGAAAAAATTCTACATCGATGATAGCATGTTTATTTCTCCACCAGCAGACTCATCAAAAATTAAAATCGAGCGTGGACCAAATATCGGTGAGCCACCGAAGAACTCCCTGCTTCCTGAGTCTATCAAAGCAGAAGTCACTATCAAAGTTGGTGATGAAATCACCACAGATCATATCATCCCTGCGGGCGCGAAGATGAAGTATCGATCTAATGTCCCAAAATACGCAGAGTTCCTTTTCGAAGTCGTCGACCCGAAGTTCTACGAACGCGCAAAAAAAATCAAAGAATCTGGTTTACATAACGTTATCGTCGCTGGGATCAGCTACGGTCAAGGCTCCTCACGGGAACATGCTGCCCTCTGCCCAATGTACATGGGTGTCAAAGCAGTCATTGCAAAAAGCATGGAGCGAATTCATAAGGCAAACTTAATCAATTTCGGCATCCTACCTTTAACATTCGTAAATAAAGAGGACTATTCACTTATTGAACAGGGAGATAAACTTGAGATAACAGGTATACGGAAAACGCTCCAGGGCAAAGGAAACACCGTCACTGTCATGGATACAACAAAAGGGAAACAAATACAGACCACCTTTGATCTTTCAGAACGCGATAAAAAAATCATCCTTGCGGGAGGATCGCTTAATTACATAAAATAAGACAGGAGGATAAAACCACATGAAGAAAACGCAAGAACATGGAAAAAAAATCAAGGTGAAAAACACCATCGTGGAAATTGATGGAGATGAAATGACCCGGGTCATGTGGAAGATGGTTAAAGAAAAACTGCTCTTCCCATATCTTGACATGAACCTCGAATACTACGACCTTGGGTTGAAACACCGAGATGAAACCGACGATAAAGTCACTGTAGATGCAGCAAATGCAATAAAGAAACATGGCATCGGAGTGAAATGCGCAACGATCACACCAAACAAAGACCGAATCAAGGAATATACTCTAAAGAAGGAATGGCCAAGTCCGAATGGGACAATTCGAGCCATCCTTGACGGAACCGTGTTCCGCAGCCCTATTCTTGCGAAAAACATTCCTCCTTCCGTACGAAACTGGACCAAACCAATTCATATCGGCAGACACGCGTATGGCGATATCTACAAAAACCAAGAGATACGCGTAACCGGCCCGGGGAAAGCAGAATTGACGTTTCTTCCTACTGACGGCGGGCAACCCATCACCCTAACAATTCACGACTTCAAAGGACCAGGAATCATTCAGGGAATCCACAACACTGACAAATCCATCAGCAGTTTTGCTAAAGCATGTTTTACATTTGCATTGGATTCCAAAGTTGACCTGTGGTTTGCAACAAAAGATACGATTTCAAAAACCTATGACGCACGATTCCGACAAATCTTCCAAGAAGAATTCGAGAAAAACTGGAAGAAAAAATACGAAGACACTGGCATCGGGTACTTCTACACCCTGATTGATGATGCGGTCGCACGCGTTATGAAATCAGAAGGTGGCATGCTATGGGCATGTAAGAGTTACGATGGTGATGTTATGTCTGATATGCTTGGATCTGCATACGGCAGTCTTGCGATGATGACCTCTGTGCTTGTTTCACCAGAAGGATTCTTCGAATATGAAGCATCACATGGAACAGTACAGAAACACTATTACAAATATCTAAAAGGAGAAAAAACATCCTCAAATTCCATGGCGTTGATTTTCGCCTGGACCGGTGCTCTGAAGAAACGAGGGGAGATCGACAAGACACCTGAGGTTGTAGAATTCGCGCATAAACTCGAACAAGCATCCCTGGAGACTATTGAGGGCGGTATCATGACAGGTGACCTGCTCAGAGTAGCGATACCAAGCCCGAAAAACAAACAAGTGTATACCGAAGAATTCATTGACGCGATCGCAAACCATTTGAAGAAAAAAATGTAATAAATGGAGGATGAAGTATGGCACAGAAAGCTATCCGGGAAGCAGACGGGAAGCGTATGATAGCCTGTTTGTTGAAAGACTATACGAATGGAAAATACTCGATTGATGATACATTTGTGACGATTGGGCCAGATACCGATCTGAAAAAAATCCCAACCACCTACAAATGGATCACGAAAGAAAAACTGGTTGTAAAACCAGATCAACTTATCAAAAGACGAGGGAAAAGCAAACTCTTGCTATTGAATGCGACCTGGAACGACGCGGAGAAATGGATTAAAGAACGCATGAAAAAACCAGTTACCGTTGGAACGGTGACAGGGATTCTTGACCACTTTATCGTAGAACCATTCATCCCGCACAACGAGACCGATGAATATTATTTGGCGATTCTTTCAGAGCGAGACGGAGACCAGATTTTATTCCATCATCAGGGTGGTATCAACGTCGGAGACATCGACGCGAAAGCAGTTAGGATGAAAATACCGATTGGAACGTTCCCAACTGCCACGGACATCGAAAAACAACTTCTTGCAAACGTCCCAAAAGAAAGGCGTTCATTAATTGCTGGCTTCATCGAGGGGATGTTTAAGTTCTACGCTGATCTTAATTATACCTATCTTGAGATCAATCCGTTCGTCGTGAGTGGAAACCGTATTTTCCCATTAGATTTAGCAGCGAAACTCGATGATACTGCGGAGTTTGTGAGTGGGAAGAAATGGGGTGGGATTACGTTTCCTTCACCGTTTGGGCGGATGCTTTCCAAAGAAGAAGCTTACATCGCAGAGCTAGATTCCAAGACTGGGGCTTCATTGAAACTTACGATCATCAACCCAGAGGGAAGAGTCTGGACAATGGTTGCGGGTGGTGGCGCATCGGTCATCTACGCGGACACGATCACGGACTTGGGGTTCATGAACGAGATGGCAAATTACGGTGAATACTCTGGTGATCCGAACGAAGAGTTCACGTATCTGTATGCGAGGACAATTCTTGATTTGATGACACGGATGAAGAACCCGAAAGGAAAATTCTTGTTGATTGGTGGTGGTATAGCAAACTTCACCGATGTCGCGAATACGTTCAAAGGAATTGTCCGGGCGTTAAAAGAATACAAAGATAAACTCAGAGAAAACAACGTAAAAATCTATGTTCGTCGAGGAGGACCAAACTATAAAGAAGGTCTTCGGGTCATGCGAGAACTTGGTGAACAACTCGGTGTTCCTATTGAAGTATATGGACCGGAGACACATATGACAAAGATTGTTTCGATGGCATTGAAAGGAGAGAAATAATCATGGCAGGAAAAGACTATATTTTGTTTGATAAAGATACCCAAGCCTTCATCTATAACATGCAGACCAATGCGGTACAGCGGATGCTGGACTTTGATTACGTTTCAAGAAGAAAAACACCATCTGTTGCTGCGATTATCAACCCAACCGGATCTGATAGTTTTCAGAAGTTTTTTTTCGGGCCAAAAGAGATTCTGATTCCAGTGTACAAATCAATGAAGAACGCAATGAGCCGACACAAGAACGTTGATGTGATGATCAACTTTGCGTCGTTCCGGTCCGCTGTAGCGTCAACCGAGGAGGCGTTCGCATTCCCGCAGATTAGAACCGTTGTTATTATCGCCGAAGGCGTCCCAGAACGCAGAATGCGGGAATTAGCTGCAAAAGCAAAACAGTTAAACAAAATCATTATCGGCCCGGCAACCGTCGGAGGGATTGTTGCTGGCGCGTTTAAGATCGGGAACACTGGAGGAACCATTGAGAACATCATGGACTCAAAGCTTCACCGTCCAGGTTCAGTTGGTTTCGTCTCAAAATCAGGTGGATTAAGCAATGAAGCGTATAATATTGTTGCTCAGAACACCGATGGTCTTTATGAGGGGATTGCGATTGGTGGAGATCGGTATCCCGGGTCTACGTTGCTTGATCATCTGTTGCGATTTGAGAAGAACCCTGCAATTAAAATGCTGGTTTGTCTTGGTGAGGTCGGCGGGTCTGACGAATATACGATTGTTGATGCATTAAAGAAAAAACAGATCACCAAACCTCTAGTGATGTGGGTGACCGGGACCTGTTCAAAGGCATTTAAAACTGAAGTACAGTTTGGGCATGCAGGAGCAAAGGCAGGCTCAGATTCGGAGACAGCGGATGCGAAGAACGCTGCTCTCAAAGCAGCTGGTGCGGTTGTTCCGAACTCCTTTGATGACTATGGTGAGAAGATAGGACTGGTCTACAAAGACCTCGTGAAAAAGAAGATCATCATCCCCAAACCAGAGCCGCCAGTTCTCAAGATGCCCATGGATTATAACACTGCGATAAAAGCAAAATTGGTGAGACGGCCAGCGAACTTCATTTCAACGATTTCGGATGACCGCGGTGAAGAACTGATTTACGGGAACATGCTGATTTCTGAGGTGTTCAAAAAAGATATTGGCATCGGTGGCGTCCTCAGTATCCTGTGGTTTAAAAAATTATTACCAGACTATGCAACGAAGTTTATTGAAATGGCGATCATGGTCACTGCAGATCATGGGCCTGCTGTGTCTGGTGCACATAATACCATTGTTGCAACACGAGCAGGAAAAGATTTAATTTCTTCTCTTGTCTCCGGGATGCTTACTATCGGGCCACGATTTGGTGGAGCAATCGATGGCGCTGCACAGATGTTCTCTGAGGCGTATGACGCAGGGAAAACGCCAAATCAATTCGTCGAGGATATGAAGGTAAAAGGAGTCAATATCCAAGGAATTGGTCATCTTATTAAATCCGTTCATAATCCTGATATGCGTGTGACGATCATCAGTGACTATGCGAAGAAACATTTCAAGAGTACCCCCCTTCTTGATTATGCTCGAGAGGTTGAAAAGATCACCACGTCAAAACGAGATAATCTCATTTTGAACGTGGATGGGTGCATCGGAATCTGTTTTGTCGACTTACTCCGATCAGAGCTGACAAAACAAGAAGCAGACGAATATATCAAAATGGGTGCGTTAAACGGATTATTCGTTCTTGGTCGTAGCATTGGACTGATCGGACATTATCTTGATCAGAAACGTCTGAAACAAGGCTTATACCGTCACCCCTGGGACGATATTGCGTACATGCTCCCAGAAAAATAAAGAAAAACACAGATAATAAGAGCCATATTCTCTTGGCTCATTTTTCCCCTTTTAATATATTATTATGAAGTTCTCTCAAAAGGAAAAATAAAAAGGTAAGAAGTATTATTTACTGATAATACTTCTGTTTATTTTGTCAGAGCTATCTCAATCGATGAGACGTTTGATGTTCGTCCTTCTTCGTTCGTGATTGCTTCTGTTCCGATGCGTATATCTTTGATCTTTGCATCGGTAACAAACCGATTTCTGGTTATCTCTGCTGCATCGACCGCTCTGCTGATCGCTCGGCCACGTGCCTTTATGACCACTTCGGTTGACCCGCTGTTGAACTGCGTAACGACTGCAAGAACGTAGCTCATTGGTGGTTTGTTTCCTGCATAGATCACATTTTCTTCGCTTTCTTCTTTTGCTGTCATAAACTATACCTCTCCGTTAGTTCCTAGGTTAGTGGGCGCTCCGATGGGCGCTATCATTTATAAACATTTCGTAATTATATATCTTATGATATCGGAGCACTTACCAGTTTCTGGATTTTAAAAAGTACGTCTTCCGGATTTTTTCCTAAAATACGAATCATTGGTTCTTTTCCCACGGAACCTGTATCATAAATAATATCTGGTACTCGACCATGTGTGGTGATTGCATATTTCGTTCCCCACTCCATGGTTGATGGAATGGTTGGTGGCTCGTCTTTCCGATCAAATGTACTAACAGCAAAACCGATGTTTTTACAGAGTTCTACTGTTTTTTGTAAATATCGAATGTTCACCGCTGATCGCATCGTTGTATCAAACGACATCGCAGCAAGAACGATGAATGCAACATGTTTAGAGACGCCGAAATCAATCGTTCCGCAGAGAGCAGGTTGTTCTTTGTGTTTGGTGATTCTCCCATCAACTGCACAAACGTCGTTTCGTGTTTTTGCGTTGGGCAGGGCGTAGGCAAAGTTCATCCCGACCTCAGGAATATACCGTAGCGGCAGGAAAGAGACCATCGTTTCGATCGCGGTCTTTAGCTCTAACCAGACCAAGAACTTCTCGTTACTTCGTAGTAGAGGCGGGATCTGGATTGTAGAAGAATGATTGAGAACATCAGAACCTTTCCCTGGGGAATATCCCTGCTGGATCATACTCCAGACGATGTACTTTGCTTTCTCAACTGCATCAACTGGTGATTCTCCTAACGCAAGAAATCCTGTGATGAGAGCGGACAGTGTACAGCCAGATCCATGCGCTTTTTTATGGGGGATACGGGGGAGAGTAAACATATAGAATTGTTTTCCGTCATATAAGAGATCAGTGACAAAGTCGTCTGATAAATGCCCCCCTTTTAGTAACACATACTCTGGACCTAAATCAATGATTTTTTTACACGCTTGCTGAACGTCTTTCTGTTTTGTAATCTCCATATTGGCAAGGGCGCATGCTTCAGGAATATTTGCCGTAACCATCAGCGACAGAGGCAAGAGATATTGTTGTAATGAGGTAACAAAGGTATGATTAGCGAGTGCATCGCCACTGGTCGCAACCATCACGGGGTCAACGATCGGTTTCTTATGATATGCTGATAGTTTTTTTGCAACGACCTTCACGATTTCTTCATCGTACAGCATTCCGGTTTTTACTGCAGCAATTGAACAATCATCAAACAGGCTATCTATTTGACGTTCAATAATATCAGGTGGCACTTTGTAGATACTTCTGACCTGTTGTGTGTTTTGTGCGGTCACGCAGGTAAGAGATGTCACCCCGTGTATCCCAAGATATGAAAAAGATTTCAAATCTGCTTGTATCCCGGCACCGCCCGATGAATCAGACCCAGCGATACTTAACGCAACCTTTTTTTCCATTCAAATGTCAAATACTGTTCAGATATATATGGATTCTTCCTTAACGAAAACCTGTATCATTTCATTCATACAATGAAATTTTTTTGAAAAGAAACGTCCTCTTCGTTTGTTTCAAAAAACGATTACTATCAACGGTAAACCATAATAAACCAGAGGTTAACCATGGTGAACCAACAAGTAAACCGGTTTACGTTTCCTTGACATACGGAATAAGATTTCCATCATCTTGTTCTTCAAAAAGTGGTACTTGTTTCGGTATTGTCTTATGCTCTATGGTTACGTAATTTTTTGCTGTCATGTCCATTCCCTCCAGTGTTTCATGTGGTCAAGAATCGATAAGAATCGGGATAACAAACAGGCTTGGTAGTCGTGTTAGTGATCCCGATAACTCCTTCTTAATCTCTCCAATTTTTCTGTAACCATCGTTGAGTACATATACTTTCGTATTTGTGTAGAAAAACCATGCAGTGTCATGGCAAGAAAAAAATTTTTATAATAAAAAAGGGAAGGATGCTGGTCTCACTAGGAGGGATGGGATGCACTCTACAACTACCAGCTTAATTCCTTCCAGACCAAAGAAATAGCCACTGTCTTAAGTACCTTGTTTGTAGATGAATATGCAATTATTTATGCAGGTGCGGCACTACAAGAAGATTATTCTCCTGGTAGCTCCGAGTGGGGTTAGATTTATATGCTCTTCTTTTTTTACCACATCCTGGGGAAACGTGCATCTTTTACCGCTCTGGTATTAATTATGACAGAAATCACCGAGGATAAACCAGGAAAGCAAATACTGCTCTTAGGAAATGAAGCAATCACCCGCGGTGCTCTTGAGGCAGGTGTTGATGTTGCAACCACCTACCCGGGGACACCTTCATCGGAGATTGCAGATACGTTTTCTGCAATCGCAAAAGAAGCAATCAGACAGAGAAAAGACCCTGGTTTTTATTTCCAATATTCTATCAATGAAAAAGTTGCATTGGAGATCGCTGCTGCCGCGTCCTTCTGCGGATTACGATCTTTTACTTGTATGAAACATGTTGGTCTGAATGTCGCCAGTGACACGTTCATGACCTATATGTACGTGGGTTGTCGCGGCGGTCATATTATTGTTTCTGCGGACGATCCGTATTGCCATTCTTCACAAAACGAACAGGATAACCGGTACTTCGCGTTGTTCGGCGG
>Ga0209777_10008142_pt1 | contig 11519 bp, 8 predicted proteins | sample FrelakmetHBP12HB_FD_187147 | JGI IMG/M metagenome (GOLD analysis project Ga0209777, IMG submission 187147) | Freshwater lake sediment microbial communities from the University of Notre Dame, USA, for methane emissions studies -HBP12 HB (SPAdes)... | ecosystem: Environmental > Aquatic >...
TCCCATTTACATGAGTCCAGAATCAAAATTCGGCTCACAAGCCCTCACCTTTCAGTCTGACATCTATTCTCTCGGCATCATCGCCTATGAACTTGTACTGGGAAAAATCACCCATGGACGGGTGATTTTGTCACTCGCGCCACTTGGCATGCAAAAGATTTTGGCAAAAGCGCTGCAACCGGGCGTTGAAGACCGCTATCAAGATATTGTCGACTTTATATCTGACATCTCAACCTACATGAACTCTCAAGAGATCGAAAAAGATCGACAAGGCTCCGACTACTTTTTCGAGCTCTATGAAAAGCTCGAATCACTCCACCATGCACTCTTGCCATCAAAAGCTCCTTCATGGGCCCTCTACGATGTTGGGCTTGCTTCCATCCATAGTATGGGACTCAATGGCTTGTATTATGAATGGTTTGATCTGGGAGAAAAAAAGGCTATTTTGTTTGCTGAAGTGGAGGCCAAAGGAGCCGAAGGTGTTTTATGTACGGGGATGCTCAGAAGCACAATCCGAACACTTTTGCGCGACACCAAACTTGATCTAGAAACCTTTTTCTCATCACTGCTGAACCACATCAAAGGTGATATTTTTGACACTCCAGTTCAGATCGGAGCTCTTTTTTTAGATTCGAGCAGCAAAAAATTCCAATTTTTGCAGCATGGAACAGGGCCTTTTTTTCTTTTCTGGGATTCAAAAACAGAGCAATTTCTTGCCTCCGACACAAAAAGTGGCCACTTTCAGCCACATGATCGTGTGCTTTGCGGCGGCTTTTTTCCAAATATCGATTTAGTAAAGAAATCGTTTCAAGAAACATTCGACCTGACTCCAGAGCAACAGCCAGAGGCGATTTTAAGAAAGCTGCGCCTCACAAAACTTGCCTATTTTGATGAAAGGCCAGCCTTTCTTTCTTCCATTCAATTTAAAGCTGAATAAATTTCTTCTCAGCCATAAGCTCGTATGCTATTATGTCCGCTTACTTGATACGTTACATGAAAAATATCTTCTTTTTTCAGACAAGATTTTTTACCTTTTTTGTTCTTTTGGCTGGCTCTGCAATTTCTTCTCAGCTCAGCTGTGAGCCGCGTGACTGGAAAATGTATAGTTTGTCCCAACTGACAAAACAAAAAATGGACAAGTATCAAACAGCCCAAACGCAAGAGGAAACTCCTCCTGCGTCCTCACAAACACAACCACTGCAAGAGACTCATCCATCGTCCCCACAAACACAAGCACTGCAAGAAACTCCGCCATCGTCTGTGCAAACACAAACACAACCACAGCAAGAAACTCCTCCTCCGTCCTCACAAACACAACCACAACAAGAAGCTCCAACTGAGGGTCCTGTCATCAATTTCAACAATGTCAGCATCGTTGAATTCTTGCGCTTTGTGAGCAAGCTCACGGGCAAAAACTTCATTTTCGACCCGCAAGATCTTCAATTTACTGTCACCATCATTTCAGAAAGCCCCGCCACTCTTGATGACATCATGGCAGCTCTTCTTCAAAACCTGCAGATCCATGATTTTGAACTTATCCAGCAAGGCACAAGCTTTTTGATCCATAAAAACAAGGCTGTAAAAAGCCCTGCAGGACCATTACAAGGCAAAAAAGACGAGATATACTCCCCCCAAATTGCCACGCAAGTTTTTCTCATTCAGTATGTCGACCCTACCCGCGTTGCTGCAATTGTGAAGACAATGGTGGCAAAAGATGCCATCGTCGATTTGATTGCCGATAGCAAACGCCTCGTCGTCACTGATGTGGCAGCCAATCTCCAAAAGATTGGCGACCTTTTGGTGCAACTTGACTCCCCACACTCAGGCCTTGAAATTGGCCAATATGTGTCTCAAAATACCTCTCCAGCAGACCTCATTGCTCTGTCAAAGGACCTACTCGACCCTATAACAGCAGGACAGACTTTCACCCTTGTTCCCCATCTTCCATCAAACAGTGTTTTTGTCGTCGCCTCTCCCTTCTTAGTGGAAAAAGCCCTCTCGATCATGCAGAAGATCGATTTGGGTGAAAATGTTTCAGGAATTACCGCCATTGACGATCTAAAATTTGACCCAGAACTGGCCAAAAAAGTGCAAAAGGAAGCCCTCCAAAAGATCCTAAAAGGCCAAAAATTCTACAATGAAACAGAGGTTCAAAACTTCGACGAAACGGAATTGAAGAAGATTTTAAGGGAAATGGGATTTACCGATGCGGATCTCAAAGGGCTTTCGCTTGATCAACTCCGAAAAAAATTGCTGCAAGAGCAGGAATTACGTCTGCCCAGTGTTCCCTTTGGAGGAATCTCTCCAGAAGAGCTTCGAAAAAGACAACTTTTTGAAAGTGCTCTACCTATCGGCCAGCTTGAATCAACTCAGTTTCAAATCCACAAATTACAATATAGAAATGCAAAAGATGTGATGAATGCCCTCCATTCTATTGCAAAGGGTCTTGAACAAAGCCCTGAGAAGAAAAATGCTCCTCAATCTGATTTGGTCACCACCTTGAACACAGTCCAGATGATTGAGGACTCAAACTCCCTTGTTCTAACGGGAACTCGCTCGACAATTCAACGAACGAATGATCTGATTGCTGAAATCGATCTGCCGGTACGCCAAGTCTTCATTGAAGTTCTTGTTATCGACACGACTATTACCAACTCTCTCAATTTCGGGGTCCAATGGGCTGCAAAAGTTCAGCGGCGAAATTTAGCTGTTGAAGGTGGCCTTTTTTCAACTGACACTAAAATTATTACAGATTCATTAAACGGAGTGACGAATGTTCCTCCCCCTCCTGGTATACCGCCTGCAGACCATGCATCCTATCCATCCGCCGTCTATGATCTGACGCCTCAAACTATCATGCAATCGCCAAGACCAGGTTTTACAACAGGATCTATTGGCAGAAAGGTTCTCTTTCACGGTCACGGATTTTTAGCAATGTCAGGGCTTGTCAACGCTCTGAAATCCGACAAAGACTCCAACGTCATCATGAATCCGAAAATTACTGTGGAACACAATGTTCCTGCAGAAGTTTACGAAGGTCAGATCGTTGGGATTAAGGGCTCGTCGATCGCGAATGAACTGGGCGGCCTTGTTACGACAAACTATACTCAACAACAAACTGGTATTGACCTGAAGGTGACCGCTCTTATCAGTTCCAAAGACACCATCACCCTTATTGTAGAGCAGAAGATCAGCCAAGCGCAAAACATCCAGGCTCAAGCTATCGCTAATGCTCCTCCTGCCACAATCAATGAAACAAGAACAGTGACCCGTGTCCATATGCCATCCGACCACTTCTTAGTGCTGAGTGGAATGATTACCGAGGACAGGGAAAAGCAAAAAGATGGACTTCCGTGCCTTGGAGCTCTCCCAATTGTCGGCAGTACTCTTTTTTCTTCAAACGCTGGCTCCGACACCAAACGAGCATTGATGCTCTTCATTCGTCCTCATGTGATCGACACTGTAGCTGAGCTTGATCAGATAACCAAGCAGCAGCAAGACAGTGATGCGCCTCATAACAAGCCTGCCGATGTTCAGAGAACCGTGATGGATGACGCAAAAGAGATCTTGAATTTCTAAAAAACCAAGCTATGAAAAGACTTATTTTCATCACAGCATTCCTTTTGGTTGGCTGCCAGACTAAAACGCCCGTGACGCCGAATATTTCATACACCACTCTCCCGAAACAGATCGCTGCTCTTCCCTCTCCATTTAAGCCTTTAGATGATACTGAGCGAGCCTCTGACTGGGGAAAAGAGCTTTTTATTGCAAAAGGGCACTTGAAAGAATTGGATCTTTTTAACGCTGTGACTTGCCTCAAACGCTCTCGCATTTTACTACAAGATCAAAATCCAGACAGACTGCAAGAAATTGAATATGGACTCATTTTTGCCTATTGTCTTGGCAACAAATTTCAATCGGCAATAGAGACTTTTGAGACAAGCCATCTCAAAGTCAATCCTCAAGATTTTAAGCCATACGACGACCTTTTGTTGCTTCTTGCCGACTCCTACAACAGGCAAAATGAACCTCAAAGGGGCCAAACCATTTTGACCCTGCTGAAGGATCACAACCCTGAAAAGGCCAAGAAATTTGATTGTTATTCTGCCTTTTTATCCTACAGAGCAGACGCTCTTCCAGATGAGTTCACAAATGCCCTGAAACCCAATCTCTTATCGCCTCAAAAGGCGGCGCTTTTCAATGGCTTGCTCCCAGGAGCAGGTTATGCCTATGTAGGCCAATATCAAACAGCTCTTACCTCATTTTGTCTCAATGCCCTCTTCATCATCGCCTCAGCTGAATTTTTTTCACATGGACAGCCTGCCGCCGGCGTCATCACAGCAGGGTTTGAATGTGGTTGGTATGTCGGTGGTATCATCGGGGCACGCAACGCTGCCATCGAGAGAAATTCTCTTCTCTATAATGGAGCAGCAAAAGAGCATATGATACGTGAAAAATTCTTCCCTCTTCTTATGTTTGAGTATGGTTTTTAGATTTTGTCTTTTTCTTTTGATGATTCAGGCTCCTCTTTTCTCCTATGGTGTTTATGCTCCATGGGGAAAAGATGCAGACCTTGATGTGCCAAAAGAAAAGCCCTTTTCAGAACGTCATGAGGGCGCCGGATTTGAGCAGATCATTACCTTTCATCAAAAGGTGATTTCTTTAGCAGATGGACCTCGCAGCCACTATTTTCCTTCCAGCTCCCAATATATGCGCCATGCGGTAGAAAAAAAGGGGCTTCTTCTCGGGTTTTTCCTTGGCTGTGATAGGCTGCTGAGAGAAAATTCTGATCCCTGGTGTTATCCAAAAATCATCACTCGAGATGGGGACAGCCTGAAATACGATCCTGTTACACAATAGCTTTAGCACGCTTTAAAGCCACTATTAGTGATTCATTTGGATTTTTTGGATCGAGCAAAAAGAGATTGTCTTTGCCGATATAAGAAACAAGGCCTGCCTTTTCGATCACTTCCCAGACTTGAGGGGGAATGCTCGCCACAATAAGGTGACGGCCACTTTTTTTCAAAAAGTCATAAAGCTGTTTGAGGGCCATAGCTGCTGTGGCATCAAAATCGCGAACATGTTTCAGCCGAACGACAAAGACACGGCTTGCAGCATCATCTTCGGCAATAGCTTTGAAGGTTGTCTGAAAGAGGTCGACGGCACCGAAGAAAAGTTCTCCTTCAATATTGATCAGTCGAATACGCCTGGCAAGATTGGCCTCTTGTTCAAATGCAGGCCGATATTCTTCTGTTTCCTCGTCGAAAAAATATTCTGTCACACGGGGGCTGGCGGCCTTTCTCAAGTAGAGAACAATCGAGGCGACGACACCAATATAAAAGGCCACCTGAATGTTAAAAAAGATACATGCCAAAAAGGTCATGATGAGGACAAAAGCATCTGAGTGGGTCGCTTTGAGACACATTTTTAATTGCTTCGTATCGACAGCACGCATGGCAGTCGCGATGATGAGAGCAGAAAGCGCTGCGATGGGAACATACTGGATGAGCTCCCCGAACAGCGCCACAAAAATCGCCACAAAACAAGCACTGAAAAGGGCTGCAAAACGTGTTTTGGCACCGCTTTCATAATTTGCTGTCGTCCTGAGGATACTTCCTGAGCAGGGAAGTGCTCCAAAGAAAGAGAGTACGAAGTTGGAAGCGCCGAGGCCTAGAATTTCTTGGTTGGCATACAATCTGCCCCCAGATGTGGCTCCAAAAGTTCTGGCTAGGGATGTCGTCTCGAGCATTCCAATGAGCGCAATGGCAAAAGAAAAGGGCAGCAGAATATTAAAAATACGCAGCGAAAAAATGGGAACTTGGAGACTCGGAATCACCGCTTCGACTCGTCCAATATCGCCAATTGTTTGAAGAGTCCCTCCATCACCAGGAATTTGGATTTTTTCAAGTTCCAGTGAGTAAACAAGCGCTGTTACTAAAACGACCATGATGAGTGACGCGGTGGCCCGGAGGCTCATTTTCCGCAATGTGATGAAGATTAAAAGGCTAATGACTCCCACAGTAGCCGTTGGGGGATGGGCATCGCCAAGGTGCCAAAAAAGATAGCGTAATTTTTCAAAAAGAGAGCTTTCATAGCCGCTCACCTCAATGCCTAAAAAGGAATAGAGCTGTCCACAGGTAAGGGCAAAGGAGGCTCCGAGAATATACCCAATGACGACGGGAAAGCTGACAAACTGGATCACTTTTCCCAATTTAAAAGAGGCTGCCAACAGTTGAAAGATTCCGATGCAGAGCAGCATGGAAGTCATAAGTTTGAGGGCCACTTCAGTGCGTGCTTCTGGTTGCAGATTGGGAAAATATTGGTAGAGGATCGCCGCTGTTGCCGACTGGACCAATAAAACGGAGGTGTTATTAGGACCTATGACAAGATAGCGCGAAGCTCCCATGAGAGAGGCAATGCCTGTTCCGAAAATTGTGGAAAGGAGCGCACAGGATGGTGGTAGGCCGACGACAACAGAATAAGCAAGGGCTTGTGGAATTGAAAGGAGCGCGACGGCAAGACCAGCCCACAGGTCTTTGCGAAAAAAGCCCCACGAATAAGTTGCCGCATCTTTTTTGAGATGACCGAGCGTTAGGTCTTCAGAATTCCACATGGTAAATAATAATTTACTCTTTTCCTTTTTTTGTGTATAATTTTCTCAAAAAAATGGTTTTATGTCTCGTTTAAAGAAAGTAGCACTTGTTGGTCGCCCAAATGTTGGCAAATCGGCTCTATTCAATGCGATATGTCGAAAAAGGGTTTCGATTGTCGATCCTCATGAAGGGCTTACTCGAGACAGGCTCTACAAAGAGGTTGATTTTTTTGGCTATCCATTTCTCTTGATTGACACAGGTGGTATTGACAATCGCTCACACGATCTCATCACAAAAGCTATTTTGGAGCAGACAAAATATGCCATTGATGAGGCAGACGCCATTATTTTTGTTGTCGACGGCAAGGTAGGTCCTCAAGATTTAGACCAAGAAATTGCCCATCGGCTCCTTGCCAAGGCAAAAAAGCCCATTTATCTTGCTGTGAACAAAGTCGATTCAGAAAGTGAGCTCTCTTTGTTTCACTCTTTTGCCCTACTCGGACTAAAAGAAGGATGTGCCGTCTCAGCATTGCAGCACTTTCAGCTTACTGAGCTTTTAGAGCTTGCCACATCGACTTTTGACAAAACAGCCCTTCCTGAAATTGAAAAAGAAAAGTCCGCTTCCAAAGTGGCCATCGTTGGTCGCCCCAATGTAGGCAAATCGACCCTTTTCAATGCGATAATAGGAGAAAAACGATCGCTTGTCTCCCCTATTGCCTGCACGACTCGTGATTCCATTGATCTTCAGATGACCTTTGGCGAAAAAGAATTCGTCTTTATTGACACAGCAGGGATTCGCAAACGGAACAAGGAAAAGGAAGCTTTCGAAAAATTTGCCTTTATACGCACCTGTGAAGCCATTGAGCGGGCCGACATTGTCTTACTTGTTATCGACGCCATGACAGGTATTTCCACCGAGGAAAAAAAGATAGCAAGCTATATTGAGGAGAAAGAAAAAGGCTGCATTGTTCTTTTGAACAAATGGGATTTAAATCAGGGATTTCGGATGGAGCATTGCCGGCGCGCGCTCGAAACAGAACATCCTTTTTTAAAGCATGCCCCGAAATTTTTTATCTCAGCCAAAACGGGCCGCAATGTGGAAAAAATTATCCCTGCCATTATCAACTGTGAAGAGTCCTATCGCAGAAGGATTACAACTGGGAAGCTGAACAAATGTCTTAGCACTGCGATGCAAGAGGTTCACCCATCGATGATTGGCCAGCGCCGCTTGAGGATCTATTATTTAACCCAAGTTGCCGCAGAACCTCCCCGCTTTATCCTCTTTGTGAATGATCCAAAATTGCTCGATTTAAGTTACAAAAAGTATTTAATCAATAAGATACGAGAAGAATTTTCCTTTTTTGGTGTGCCACTCATTTTAGAGCTTCGAGGCAAAGAAGAGCGTCGCAGACGCCGCCACCATGCACACCCAATTTCTGGCGATCGAGACTTGCCCCAAGCAGAGCTTTTAGAAGATTAATAATTAAAAAGTTATGAATAAAATAGATCCATCCTATCCTGTAGATTTCAGTCGATTTCTTATTTCTCTGCGGAAATATGAAGTTGCCACGAGCCAAAAGCACATTGAGCCACCATGTGACGAAGTGCAAAAAGAGACGAGGAGCATTCTTCTCAAGACTTTATGTCTGGATGAAGATTCCTATATTATGCCTGATCTTTCAAAGCGCTATCCGCCCATGAGTCTTGCCGACTCATATCGTGACTTCAATTTCAAAGACAAGTCCAAGAGCGTTTTAGCTCATAAAAGGGGCTCTTTCATCCCGAAGAATGACCCTCACTTTTTGGTGTCAGTCGAGCCAATGAAATTTTTACAAGAGCCTGAAAATTTTTCAAAGCAATCGGTTGCGGTGACTCAAGACAAAAGACATGTAGTCCAGCAGCAAGCACAGCGATCATGCGGTGCAGCGGTAGCGGCGATGGTGATTTTGGCTCATGGAAAAACTCCCGATTGGCAAAGCCTTTACATGACGAATCTTTCATCAGATAAAGATATCTTGCAATGGATTAAAAAGGCCGGGCTAGAACCACTCTCCACCATAATTTTGTGCAACGACAAAGCTCCTATCCTGCAATCCTTGATCGATGAGGCCGGTCCTTTGATGGTGACAATTGCCCATCCAGAAATGGGCGGCCACAAGATTATTCTCGATAGAGTTTTTCAAGATAGCGACGAAGCTGCCATTCGAGAACCCTATCATGGGCTCGCACTGAGGGTGAGGCTTTCAACCATACTTTCCTGGATGCAAGATTCTGTCATTCAGGCTGTGTCAAATCGAGCCGAAGCCTAAGCAAGAAGCTATTTTTCTTATTAAAAAATTTATTTACATAAATTGCCAAAACTTGCTATAATCTTGGTAGAAATTTATTAATAATAAGGAAAAATTATGGTTAATGGGCTTTCGAAGTTTGTCCCTGAAAGAGATCTTTACGATCCAGATCCAGTAGAGGCTAGCCAACCACCACAAGACTGGGCAAAGCTAGCAGTTTTGGTAAAGGCCCTCCCACTAAAGAATGAAAAAGACATTCATGAGCTGATCACCAAGTCTGGCAATTTGAGTCTTGGCAGTGGTCTTCCGAAGAAAAATTTCGGAACTTATTTTCGAAGGAAGATTGAAAAATATGGGCCTGGGCTTCTTTTGATCAACCATCCTCAAAATGGCCCCATCGCTGTTATCATGAAACAGCTCTTCAATAAAAAGATTTTCGATGTTCCGTCGACTGACTTAGCCGTCATTCAGATGTCGGACCATCTTTCAAGGGATCGTCCCTTGTCTCTTTTGATGGACTGGGCCGTCAAAGATAGCCATTTCATTCAAATGACTGATCAAAAAACGTGGGACAAAAGAGAAAAAGAGCAGGAATTTGTTGTTCCCGACCTCTCAAAACGACTTCCTCCGATCGGAGAAAACGACACAGTAAGGTGGAGCTTTGATCTCAAAACGTCTACGTATGAAACCCATTCCATCCATGGATATGGCTCCATTGTCCCGAAAAACGATCCTCATTTTCTGATAAAAACTTACCCGATGAAATTTTTACAAGCGCCGCCCCACTTCACCAAGGACTCGCTCGCCATCACTGAAGACAATAAGCATGTATTGCAACAGCAAGCTCAACGCTCCTGTGTGCCGACGGCAGCAGCGATGCTGATTTTAGACCATGGCAAAACTCCCGACTGGAAAAGTATTATCGACACGAACATTTCGCAGACTGCCACTTATGTTCCTCAGCTCATCCGCGAGGCAAACCTTGAGCCAATTATTTCCTCACTTCCAGACGAAAATAAAGCAGCAGCACTCGAGTCATTGCTGCAAAAAAATGGTCCCGCAGTAACGAGCGTTTCCGTTCCGGGAATGGGGGGTCACGCCATTGTTATTGATAGAGTTTTCTCCAATACAGACGAAGCCGATATTCGCGATCCTTATCATGGTGTTGCGCTGCGTGTGAGGCTGAAGACACTGCTATCCTGGAAGCCAGGGGCTATGATTCAAGTGGCCAAATAATAAAATAATCTTAACAAAATAATGGAGTATTTATGGTTTCCCCAGCTAATAACAAAAACTTTTTAAATTTTGACCCTCAGCGAGATTTATACGATACAGATTCAGTGACGTCCAGTAAGCAAGAAAAGGGCAAGCTTTCCATTCTGGCAAAAGCACAACCGAAAAAGGATGAGAAGGATATTGGCAAAACCATCACAAAAGCTGGTTTTTTGGCTCTTACCAGTGAATTGCCGAAGAAAGATTTTGGAAATTATTTTCGCCGAAAAATTGAAAAATATGGTCCAGGACTTCTTTGCATCAACCATCCAACACACGGAAAAATTTTCGTCATCGTCAAGCGTGTTTTCAAGGAAGGGTCGCATGACATGGCAGCCATTCAGATGCCAAGATCCGTGTCAAAAACAAAAGAAATTTCTCATTTAATAAAGATGGTCACAAAGCACGGTCATTTCATTCAAATGGCTGATCAAAAAACCTGGGACAAAAGACAAAAAGAGCAAGGTTTTGTTGTGCCAGACCTTTCTAAAAGAATACCTCCTTTAGGGCCTTGCGATACAGTACGTGGGGTTTTTGACCCTGAGACAAAAACTCAGGTGAGGATATCCAAGCATGGCGAACGCTCTTTTGTTCCTAAAAACGATCCCAATTTTCTTGTAAAAATTCACCCGATGAAATTTTTAAAAGAGCCAGACCACTTTAAAAAGCAATCGTTGGCTATTACCGAAGACGGCCACCATGTTATTCATCAGCAAGCTTCCCGCTCATGTGTTCCAACGGCCGTGGCGATGTTGATTTTAGATCATGGCAAAACTCCTAACTGGGACAGTATTATCGAAACTAACCTGGCAAATGAAGAACAGGCTCGTGGATGGATTGAAGAGGCAAAATTGAAGCCCATTATGAACAAACTTCCAGATTACACAACGCCTAAGTTCCACGGGACTCCTTCAAATGAAGAAATTCAGCATATGGCTCATACATTACAATCTTTGATTGAGAAAAATGGTCCCGGCCTTCTGGGCATTTCCCCTCCCTATATGGGAGGCCATGAGATTGTTCTCGATCGTATTTTCCCAGAACGAGACGAGGCAGATATTCGAGATCCATATCATGGGGTAGCATTGAGGGTGAAACTCTCAACACTGCTCTCCTGGTGGCCAGAGTCTTTTATTCAAGTGAGCGACAAGTCCTAAATTTTTTCTTCTTAATAATTTCCGGATTATCAGTATCCAGCGCTGCAAGCGCTGGCTGCATCGCAGCAAAATTGGCCACGACTCTGTGACCCGCTGATGGAGTTTTTCCTTTTAATCATTTTCGGTTCACAAGTCCAGCGCTGCAAGCGCTGGCTGCAATCGCAGCAAAATTGGAACAATTTTGCTGCATTCTTTTGCTTAACTCTCTGC
>Ga0209777_10008143_pt1 | contig 11519 bp, 10 predicted proteins | sample FrelakmetHBP12HB_FD_187147 | JGI IMG/M metagenome (GOLD analysis project Ga0209777, IMG submission 187147) | Freshwater lake sediment microbial communities from the University of Notre Dame, USA, for methane emissions studies -HBP12 HB (SPAdes)... | ecosystem: Environmental > Aquatic >...
CCACCCTGTAGCCCATAGCCAGGCCCGGGCAGGTGTGGCCGTGAAACTCTGTCGCCTTTTGGAAGTCATCGTCCATTTTGTAATCACCTGAAGTCTAAGTGTGAAATTCGAATCTGGTTCTTACGAGGCCGGTATGAGATAAGTAAAGAGCGGTGCAGGATTTTTCTTTATCTATTTCATGAAGCGAAACAAAGATAGTCACGGTCTGCCCTAATTCGTCCCATGCAGATTGGACGCAAAGCCAAGCCCGAATCGCCGGAGGAGATGGCACTGGTGCATCACGCCCTGGAGAATCCCATCCGCAGGAAGATGATCATCCTCATGAATGAGGGCCACCTGGCTGTGCCTGAGATCGCAGAGATCGTGGGCGAGAGCATGCTAGACTATCACCTGCACCGTCTGGAGCTGGCGGGATTGATCGAGGTGCACGAGGAGCGAATAGTGCTGACGGAAGCGGGTGTGGCCTATGGCAGCCTGGTGAAGGCGCAGAAGGAGAAAGGCGGGGCGGATAAGATCTAATTTCATTTGAGGTCTGATCAAAGTTGAGTGGAGAATGCTGTGATGTGTACCATCCCCGCGCTGATACCATTTCGGAGATCCAATATGAGTTCTGACTCTTTTTCTCCCAGCAATCTTAAATTCAAAGGGACCATCTTCGCAACAATAGATCTTAATTGAAGATGAAATTGATTGCATGAGGCACAAATGACGGGTTTGACGTGGCTGCACCTTTCCGACTGGCATCAGAAGGGGACCGAATTTGATCGCGAAGTTGTACTTGAAGCCCTTCTGAAAGATATCAAAAGGCGGACTGGCATCAATGAGAGCCTAGCTGAGATAGATTTCGCAGTATTCAGCGGAGACTTAGCTTTTGGCGGGAAGAAAGAGGAATACGAGACTGCAAAAGAAATTCTTCTCGATCCGCTATTAGAAGCAAGTGGTTTAAAATCAGATCGTCTTTTTATTGTGCCTGGCAATCATGATTTGGACAGGGAAGAGCTAAAGCTTCTTTCTCCTGAGTTTCAAAAGCCGATAGTGTCTGAAGCCGAAGAGCAGGAATGGCTAACGAATGAACGGAGAAGAAAGAAGCTCCAGGATCTGTTTTGGGCATTTAGCGAATTCGTGATTCGTTACACAGAACAAGACTCTCCCGCTTATGCAGACAATTGCATCTGGCCAATCAAAGGCAAGAAAATCGCACTCCTAGGATTAAATTCTGCCTTGGGGTGTGAGCGAAACGAAATTGAGAAAGGGTCATTAATTGTTGGAGAACCGCAAATTAGGGAGGCTTTAAAAGGTCTAGACGAAGCTGACATAAAGATCGCAGTTCTTCATCATCCCTTCGACTGGCTGGCTGAATTTGACTTCATTCGAGTCGAAAGGCCTTTGAGAAGCAAATGTGATTTCATTCTCTGCGGCCATACACACATGCCTAGAGTAGAGGCTTCCCTTAGCACTAAAGGTAATGCAGTCATCATTCCCGCGGGAGCATCTTATCGTAAGAGAATAGAAAAAAGCCCTCACTATACAAGCTCATACAACTTCGTGCACCTTGATTTCGATACAGGAGCAGTATCCGTATTTCTTCGACGCTGGAACGATGAGCGAGGTGAATGGGTTGAAGATATAGGTTCATATCCAGATGGCCAATTTGATTTTGAATTGCCCAAAATAAAATCTAAAAATAAACCTAGTCCTACAATTCCATTTGTTGCACCAGTGGTTCCTGTAGTTCCTCGACAGATTCCACCACCCCCATCCGACTTTAAAGGCCGGGAGGATGAAATCCGCGACATTCTCTCGAACTTCGAAAAAGGAGCAACCATCACTGGCCTGCGCGGCATGGGAGGCGTAGGTAAGACTGCATTGGCCTTGGTCCTGGCAGACAAAATCAAGAGTGAATTTCCTGATGGCCAAATCTTCATCGAAATGCGTGGAACGAGCAGAAATCCAGATATGCCTCCCCTGAGACCTGACGAGGCCATGGCTCATGTCATCCGGGCCTTCAATCCCATTGATAAACTTCCGGAAAACTCAAATGAATTGCATGGTTTGTATCATTCAACTTTGGCTGGCAAGCGCATTCTCTTGCTTCTGGACAATGCCGCTGGCAGTGAGCAAGTAGAGCCTCTACAGCCTCCTGAAGGTTGCTGTGTTCTAATAACATCGAGAATTAAATTTGCTTTGCCGGGTTTGGCTGAGAAAGATCTTGACATTTTGCCTTCAGACAAAGCACGCGAGCTTCTTCTCGCAATCGCCCCGCGTATCGGCAATCGAGCTGATGATTTGGCAAAACTTTGTGGCTGCCTTCCGATCGCGCTCCGAAATGCGGGCAAAGCGTTGGCCGAAAAAAAAGATTTGGGCGTTTCTGAGTACGAACAACGTCTTAAAGATAAAGTCAAAAGGCTAGAACTGGTAGAAGCATCTTTCAGCACCAGCTATGACCTGCTATCTTCTGGAAGGAAGAAACAATGGCGCCGTCTATCTGTCTTTCCCGAAGACTTTGATCGCAATGCTGCGATCGCCGTTTTAAAGATGGCACCTGTCCCATCGGCTGAAGCTCTTAACGATTTAGTAAGATGGAGCCTGGTGGACTTTGTTCCAATACCGGATTCTGAGGATGGCCGATATAAGCTTCATGATTTGGCACGTCTTTTTGCGGAATCGTGCATGGAACCAGATGAACTTGCCGACGCCCAGCAGAGGCATGCCAAGTACTACTCAAAGGTGCTTTCCCATTCGGGTAAACTTTATGAAAAAGGTGAGATAAATATTTTGGTAGGGCTGGATCTTTTCGATCGAGAGTGGGCGAATATAAAAGTCGGACAAGCCTGGGTCAAGAATATAGTTCGTAGCTCAAGGAAATTGACAAAAAGCGATTCTAAATTCATCATGTTGTTGGCAAGGTCTTACGCAGGTGATGGAATCTATGTATTGGATTTGCGCTTGCACCCACGAGATAAAATTGGCTGGCTCGAAACTGGTTTAGAAGCAGCTCGGGTGTTGAAGGATCCGCAAGCGGAAGGCGCCTATTTGGGCAACCTAGGCTTAGCCTACTCCGATCTGGGCGAGACACGCAAGGCTATCGAATATCATGAGCAGGCGCTGAAAATATCTCGTGAGATCGGTGACCGGCAGGGTGAAGGGTCTGACCTGGGCAATCTGGGATCAGCCTATTCCGATCTGGACGAGACACGCAAGGCCATCGAATACTACAAGCAGGCGTTGAAAATATCTCGTGAGATCAGGGACAGGCGAGGTGAAGGAAATAAGCTGGGAAACCTGGGCTCAGCCTACTCCGATCTGAGCGAGACACGCAAGGCCATCGAATACTATGAGCAAGCCCTGAAAATATCTCGTGAGATCGGGGACAGGCGAGGTGAAGGAAATAGCTTGGGCAACCTGGGCTTAGCCTACTCCGATCTGAGCGAGACACGCAAGGCCATCGAATACTACGAGCAGGCGCTGAAAATATCTCGTGAGATCGGGAACAGGCGGGGTGAAGGGTCTGACCTGGGCAACCTGGGCCTGGCCTACGCCGACCTGGGTGAGACTCGAAAAGCCATCGAGTATCACGAGCAGGCCCTGGTCATAGCCCGCGAGATTGGAGACAAACGGAACGAAGGGGAAGAGCTCTGCAACTTAGGCAAAGCCTATTCAGATCTAAATGAGACACGCAAAGCAATTGAATACTGCGTGCAATCCCTGGACATAGTTCGCAAGATTGATTATCGGAAATTCGAGGGTGAAGCTCTCTGCACCTTAGGCAAAATATATTCTGGAATTGGCGAAATCGATAAGGCGATCAATCATTGCGATCAAGCGCTCAAGATCTTTCAAGGTATGGAATATCGCCGTGGTGAAGGAGATGCTATGTTCCAGAAGAGCCAGGCTTTATACAATCTCGGCCAGCGCCCTCAGGCGGTAGATTGTGCGCAAAAAGCTCTCCAGATCTTAGAGCAGATCGAAAGCCCCAAAGCAGAAAAAGTCCGCCAGCGGCTTTCAGAATGGGAGGCTTCCGGCCCTCAGGAGAGCTAACATGGACGTCATCTTTCTCGGCACCAACGGCTGGTACGATAGCGACACTGGCAACACCATCTGCACCCTCATCAACTCCAGCAAATACCATATAATCCTGGACGCGGGAAACGGCATCTACAGGGCAGACCGCTACATCCATGATGACCTGCCGGTCTATCTCTTCCTCAGCCACTTCCATCTGGACCACATCGAGGGCCTGCATATCCTCAACAAGTTCCGTTTCTCGCAGGGCCTGAAGATCTTCGGCCAGAAGGGCACGAGATCGGTCCTTAATACTATTATCAACGAGCCATACACCGTTCCCCTGGACAAGCTGCCCTATCCTGTTGAGGTTGGCGAGCTCTCTCCCGGGCCTTACAAGATGCCCTTTGCCATGGAGTGCGAGTTTCTAGTGCACGCTTCGCCCTGCTTGGGTTACAGATTCGATCTGGATGGCAAGACCATAGCCTACTGTCCGGATACAGGCGTCTGCGATAACGCGGTTCATCTGGCCCAGGACGCCGACCTGCTCATCACGGAGTGCGCCCATAAGCCCGGCGAGCAAAATCCAGAGTGGCCTCACCTCAACCCGCAGGATGCTGCTGATATTGCCCGGCGGGCCCGGGCGAAAAGGCTGGCTCTCACCCACTTCGACGCGGGGCGCTACATAACTCTTCAGGAGCGAATGGATGCTGTTGCGACTGCCAAAGGCTACGAGGAAATAGTAGTAGGATGCGATGGGCTGGTGCTGAATCTGTAGAAATGCCCGATTTCTCTCATCTTTCTAGCCGGTATGACGCCCAGGAGACATCGTTCTCCCATATTTTCACAGTGAAGGCACGAACGTCCGGCGCATTTATCTTATCTTGGAGCGTCCTGCATATGATGAATGCAAAACGTTCGAGACTCGGATTCAATCCTTTGAATTCCGCCAGATCGTTCAGAGTCTTATCTTTAAAATAGATCATAAGATCTGTCAAGTGAGACGAGATCTCCACAATATCAACCAAGAAGCCTTGCTGATCGAGATCGCTTCCTTCCAGACGGACTTCGACATGATAATGGTGGGAATGCCGTTTGTTCTCCTCCCCCCAATCTCCGCCTACCAAGTAGTGTTGGGCTACGAAATCCCTATTGACTGCTATTGTGTACATTCCGCTCACCTCTTCGATTATTGTATATTATTATATTTTATATTATTATCCAATACCATTACGATTGATAGGTAAGCAAGACCTGGATTGCCGATCCTGGGTCCACATCAAGGATATTGTAAGCCTTTGCTGCCTCCTGGATGGGAAAACGATGCGTTATGAAGCGAGATGGTCTCATCTGGCGTATCATCTCCCAGGCAACCCCAAGGCGTCGTTCTTTTGTCCAGCGACCATGGAATTCCGGGGCGAGTGTGCTGACCTGGCTGCTTATGAGATGGATCCTGCTGCGGTGAAACTTTCCGCCCAGGTTTAGGCTGGAGGGACGGCTTCCATACCATGACCCAATCACTATCCGGCCTGCAAAACCTGTGGCAGTCAGAGCCTGATCCAATGCGGCCGGAGATCCTGAAACTTCATACGTCAGGTCTGCGCCGTTTGGTAAGCATTCTGCCAGTTTCTCCTGAAGGTCAGCACCATTCGGATCCAGGCAGACCGATGCACCTGCAACTTCAGAAGCCCGGCGCCTCATTGGAAATTTATCGAGTGCCACTAGCCCCGCAAGCGGAATACGAGCCAGGAGACAGGTCGTCAGCAAACCCACAATGCCCTGGCCAAAGACTGCAACATTTTCGCCGATAAGAGGTTTGCCATCCATCAGAAAATTTATCGCGGTCTCCATATTGGGCAGGAATACGCCATCTTCCGGCCCTATGTCTTCTGGAAAGAGCATCAACTTTTCCGGATCGGATATGAAATGGCTCTCATGTGGATTGAAGGCCATGACCAAGCGGTTTATCCAGTCAGGATCGACATCTTTTCCTGTATCGACAATTCTACCTACGGCCGAATAGCCATATTTCATAGGATATGAGAAATTTTTCGAAAGGGATACGATATTTTCGTCTTGGGAAATATCGCCCGGAAATTCGCCCCGATAAATCAGAGACTCGGTCCCTGGACTTATAGCAGATAACAATGTCTCAACCAGAACCTGATTATCGCCTATTTTTGGCAATTCTTCTTCTTGCACAGTGATCTGGCGTTGATCGGTGAAATATAGAGAAAACCTGTTGGCAGGTGGCTTAAAAATCGCCTTTCCTTCAAAATTGCGGTCGCCTATAATTGATTCGCCCACAACCAAGTTTTCACCTTCTTCTTTCCAGCTTTGCTAGATCTTGTACTAATTTGTTATTATTAGGTATTAAGGCTATTCCAACTGTAAGATGCCACCCCATTTGGGAAGATTTCATTCACATAAGGATCAAAATAGCTCATAGCTAAAGTGCTCTGGGTATTCGGAGGAATAGGCCTGGGAAGAAGTTCGAGAAGATATTTATTCTATCCCATGCTATATTCTTTAAGGTGTTCAATATGCAGAATCTGAAAGAATCGGATGCCATATCCTTGTCTGCGCCTTTCCCTTATGTGCTGGTGACCTCTCTGGATGAGAAAGAACGGCCCAACGCCATGGGCGTCGCCTGGGTTACCAGGACGTCCTTCGAGCCTTTTCTGATAATGATCTCCATCGATCGCAGGCGGTACTCGCACCAAGGAATCCAGATGCACAAAGAGTTCGTTGTCAACTATCCCAACATCGATCAGGCGGATGCTGCCTTGATCTGCGGCACAAAATCGGGTCGGGATGGTGATAAGATAAAGCTGGCAGGGCTTAAGCTGGCGGATTCAGTGGCCGTGAAGGTTCCAACCATTGAAGGAGTCACAGTGGCATTTGAGTGTAAGGTAGTAGATCAGTTCGATACAGGCGATCATACGGTCTTTGTCGGCAAGGTGGTAGGTACGAGCGGCAACCCTGAGAAATCCAAGCACTTGTACGTCTCCTCAAAATTCAAGCTCTTTGGCATGGAAGGGGATGCTGATTCTGCATAGGCGTTTCAAAAAATTTTTTGGATCATAGCGGATCGATTCAAAAGGGGTTGATGGGAAGTGACAATAAAAAATGCTTTGGCAGGTTTGTTCAATAAGGGGGACCTTCCCCCTCTGCCGGATTCTTTCAGATTTGGTGTTGCCACGGCAGATCATCAATGTGAGGGTATTGACCCAAATTATGAAGATATCCGTGACTGGTGGGAGAAGAAGGGTGATCCAAAAGCCGCGCGAAATAAGGCTACCGACTTTTGGTATCTATATGAGGGGGATATTGACAAAGCAAAAGAGCTGGGATGTTCTGTATTTCGCTTCTCAATTGCCTGGTCTCGCATCGAGCCTATTCCGGGCCAGTTCAACCAGGAAGCCATTGAGCACTATAAGAAGCTGATCGATAAGATCACTTCTTCCAATATGAAGCCGATGTTAACGCTCCATCACTTCACATGGCCGATACATGTGCAGGATCGCGGAGGAATGACGGCTGAGGAATTTCCGGATATCTATGCTAATTATGTGGGCGTGATAGCAAGTCACTTCGCCAAAGATGTGCCTTACTGGATCACCTTCAATGAACCGAACCTGTTGATGGGAGGCTACCTCAAGCCCTGGTGGGATGAAAATTACGCCGCTCCTCCCGGCCTTCCCGAAGACGCAACGACGGCAGAGCAGGTGGAAGCCGTAGGCAAGCTGATCCGCAACCTGTTTTTGGCCAACAAGAGAGCCTATGAGATCATCAAATCCGAGAATCCGCAGGCTCAGGTGGGTGTTAATCAGTACTTCTACGGTTTGCCTTCGTGGTTGCAGCAGCTCGTCAACAGAAATGCATCTGCCATAAAGGGGGATAGTGACCTTCAAAAGCAGGCTGACCGCCTTGCTTTGAAGCGAGACCTGATCAGAGGAGACGGAATCAGCGCATTCAGGGCTAACACGCTGGGCAAGAACAAATTTGATGTGGTGCTGGCAGCCTTGACGAAGACACCGGAACGTATGGAGCAGGCGGCATTCTCCGAGGACTATTTTATCGCCCGCCAGCAGCTCCTGGTTGGGTCAAACAGCAGTATGGCCGGCTTCCAGGATCTGGCGGGTATTGAGATTGTTGTGGTCAGGGGAACTACATCCGAAAAGAACCTTCCTCGTATCTCCAAGGATTCTCAAGCCGTGGTTTTGGACGACTATCAGAAGGCTCTCCAATACCTCGACCAGAGAGGAGACTCCGCCCTTCTCGCCGACAATACGATACTCTCCGGGATTATGGAACAAAACCCAGGGAAGTATAAGATCGTCGAACTGGATCCAACAGGCAGTGAAAAGTATGCGGCGGCGATTGCCAAGGGTGACCGCGAGCTACTAAATGTGGTCAATTCCACTATTAGAGCCTTCAATGAATCAGAAGATGCAGAGCTCTGGAAGGCCAAATATGAGAAAACGACGGGTCTTGGGATTGAGAAGCCATTGAGGGATGGCAGAAGCCTGGCATTTGGCAAATCCGAAATAGAAGCCTCCGGGGCGGGGCAAAAATCCCCGGGGCCGATAGCAAAAGCCCCTACAGGAACGGTCCTGCGTCGCATACAGGATCGTGGCCACTTAGTTGTCGCTGTCAGGGAAGACCTTCCCGGCTTCGGATATCGCAACCCTGAAACCGGCGATCTTGAGGGGATCGAGATTACGCTGGCCCATGCAATGGCAGAGAGGATATTCGGCGATGCCGCAAAAGTTAAGCTAGAACCCCTGGCCATCCAAAAGCGCATGACGGCTGCAGGGCCCGCGCCGAACTTGCTCGACTGGATCTTCAGGCAGTACACGATCCTCGCCACGATCATGTTGACCAACTGGTGGTATATGGGCATGGCTGGCGAGCTGGATGAATATCTCTGTCCCCGTGGTTGCGAAAACAAGATGGACTTCCTGGGCCTGGATTATTATTGGGGCATCCCGAGTCTGCACATAGAGCGCCTGCAACGATTGATAGAGGCCGCTTACAGACACTTCGACCAGGCTCCGGTCTGGCCGGGGGCGCTCTACGATATTTTGAAAGACCTGAGCCAAAAGTTCCCGGATCGGCCCATTATCATATGTGAAAACGGATCAGTAAAGACAGCAGACGGATGGGAGAGAGAAAAATACATTCGAGAACATGTGAAGGAGGTACAAAGAGCGATAAGAGACGGAATGGATGTAGAGGCCTATGTCTGTTGGTCGATAACATCAAACAGGGAATGGGATCTCGAGTTCAGTGATGCCAGCGATTTTGGGCTGTACAATATCGATCTGGATCATGATCCCTTGCTCACTCGAAAACCAACGGAAGCCGCAAAGGCATTCAAACAGATCATATTGGATCGAAGAGGTTGAAGCTGAATTCTTCAGATGTTCTCAGCAAGGCTGGCCAGCGACTCGAGGACTAAATCGGGCACTACGCCAGAGCTTGCTGCCAGATCAGCGCGGTACTTGCCCGTCTTGACCAGAATTCCCTGCATGCCCATCTCTTGAGCACCCCCTACATCGGTCAGTATATCGTCTCCGACCATGGCGGCATCTTCCGGTCCAACCTCCAGGTCCGACAGAGCCATTTGGAAGAATTCCGGTGACGGTTTGCCCATCAGCACCGCCTTTTTTCCTGAGGCATATTCGAGAGCCGCTACGAATGGACCTGTGGACATAACCAGCCCCTCGGGCTCCATCCAGTATCTGTCCATCTCCAGGGCCAGGATCTCGGCTCCGTTAAGAATCAGGCGCAGCGCCTGGTTTAAACGGTCGAAGGTAAATTCATTACCGGCATCTCCGACCACTACATAGTCCACGTTCTCATCAGCTATGTGAATTCCGGCCTTCTCAAAATCCCGGAAAACATCTCCGGCCGTAAGCAAGAAACATCTATCTCTTCCCGAGCTCAACATGGTATCGATTGCCCTCAATGACGGAGTGAAGATTCGATTCGCTGGAATATCATATCCCAGGCCCTTGAGACGTAGAGCGACGGAGTCGCGGCACCTTCGTGTGGAGTTGGAGACGAACCTGTTGCTGCACCCCATCTCCTCCATCTTCTCCAGGCACTCCCTGACTCCCGGGATGGGATTCCCGCCCACATAAAGAACTCCATCAAGATCGATAAGAAAAGACTGCATACCGGATCTATTGCGCCTCACACCATCATCTCCAAAAGATTATCCTTCCAGGGCATAAGTTTTCTTTTGCAATTATATACCTTTGCGAATCTCGCTAATCTTAGGCTTTGCTCTATAAGGAGATAGGCGCGCCCTTGATAAAGCTGGAGCGCGTTCTCAAGTCAAACGATGTACGATCTTCTTCTCAAAGTGGGCGCACCGGCTCTGATCACACTGGCCGTCATCTGCATGATCACCTCTGGTACAGAGTTCAATGGCACTACCTACATTCTGGGCGAGAGGGCGGCAGAAGTCATTGTGCCAATCAATGCCAGTAAGTTGAATGTCACACTCTCTGAGAATGTGGGGAATATGACGCTCTTGGACGAAAATGGAAAAAGCGTCCCTTTCAATAGCAGCTATGAATTCTGGCAGGGAGACTACACCTACAGCCTGAACTTTACGAGACATGTCACAGGAAAGCTGACCTACAACTTAACACTGATCCAGGGCCAGCAGTTTATACTTCCAATTAGAGACAGTAAACCGGTGCGCATAATTCTGCCCAAAGGCTTCACCACCGGGGATCGAAGCCTGGGGATCGCCAGACCGCTTCCAGACTCGATCACCGTGGGTGATGCGGGAAGTGTTCTAACCTGGAATAATACAACTTCTATTATGTATATTGAAGTGGATTACTACCGGAAAAGCGCTCCGCAGGCTTTAACGCTGATCTTCTCCATTCTGGCTCTGGCAGGCCTTGTCCTGTTGGTCGAGTACTATTTCAGCATAAGAAAGCTCAGGGAGCAGAGGATTGTGGAAGAGGACGAATTGAATTGTCGAACTCGATGATTCAGAATGAGGAAATGAAATGTCTAAAGCTTTGGCCATTTGTGACCGCGTTTATGCTGTGGGTGGATCGGGCCTCTCTGCCTCGGAAGACGCCTTCGTCTATCTTGTGGATGCAGAAAGCGAGCTTGTGATGATCGACGCCGGAGTCGGCTACGGCATAGGCCGAATCGAGGTCAACATCCGGTCATTGGGATTTGAGCCGTCCCAAATTTGGCATATAATTGCCACGCATTGCCATATCGATCACATCGGAGGCCTGTATCTCTGGAAAGAGCGCTATGGGTGCAAAGTAATCGCTCATGAACTTGATCGGGCGGGAATTGAGGGAGAGAACAACGACCTCACAGCGGCCGGCATGTACGGCGTGGACTATAAGCCAGTCGTACGTGTTTAGCTGGCTAGCTTCGCCGTTAGCATTTGGAGACAGTTTAGTCCATTCTGTCCCCATGTTGCCAGTGTCGTCATGATGCGCTCATGAATCGAGGTTCCTTTCTCATTGCGT
>Ga0209777_10008145_pt1 | contig 11517 bp, 9 predicted proteins | sample FrelakmetHBP12HB_FD_187147 | JGI IMG/M metagenome (GOLD analysis project Ga0209777, IMG submission 187147) | Freshwater lake sediment microbial communities from the University of Notre Dame, USA, for methane emissions studies -HBP12 HB (SPAdes)... | ecosystem: Environmental > Aquatic >...
TTCCGATCTGCCGCGCCGTCTTATCGGCCTCAGCCTTGCGTTGTTCTTCAACTGCGCGAACGGCGGCCTGCTGCTCGCGGCTGCGGCCGGCGACAATACCGATGACCAGCACCAGCACCGCCAGCGCGCCAAACCCGGCGGCGATATAGAGGTTCTTCTTGCTGGATGGCGGTGTTTCGGTGCCTGCTTCAGCCTGGTCTGCCGCTTGCTGCCCTGTCCCGCGCCGGTCAAGCGGCACATGCTGCCGCACGCCTACCGGTGGCACCGGGCCTGCCGTGCGGCGAGGACCTGGAGCCACCGCGCCGGGTTTTCGAGACCGTGCCGCGCGGGCCACGGCCACGCTGGACTTGTGCGCCTCAATTGCGTGGCTGCTGGGGTCCTTCCCGTCTATCACCAGTTCCAGATCGTCAAGCAGTTCCTTGCAGTCGCGGTAGCGATCCGCGGGTTCCTTGGCCATCATGCGCATGATGACGTGCGCCACGCCGTCGGGAATGTTCTCGTTGATATCCTGCGGGTTAGTCAATTGCTCGTTGAGGTGCTTGAGCATGATGACTGCCGCCGTGGAACCCTGAAACGGCGTGTGACCTGTGACAAGATGGTAGAGCGTCGCGCCGAGCGAATAGATATCCGTCCGCCCGTCAATGCTCTTGTCCCCACGGGCCTGTTCGGGACTCAGGTAGTGCGGCGTCCCCACCGCCACGCCGGTCTGCGTATGGAACGTCTGTTCATCGCCGCCGATGGTCTTCGAGAGGCCAAGATCCAGAATCTTCGCGACGCCCTTGGGCGTGACGATGATGTTCCCCGGCTTGATGTCGCGGTGGACGATGCCGTGCTCGTGCGCGTGCTTCAGCCCGCGAGCGACCTGCATGACGATCTCCAGCGCCTTGTCCCATGTCAGCGCATGGTCGCGCTTCAGGATCTTGTCGAGCGGCTCGCCCTCGACGTACTCCATCACCAGGTAGTGGTAGCCCAGCTCCTCGCCAACCGTGTGCGCGCAAACGATGTTGACGTGGTTGAGCTGCCCGGCGGCGCGGGCCTCGCGGCGGAAGCGGCTGAGGAACTCGGAGTCGCCCGCGTACTTTTTCGGCAAGAGCTTGATCGCAACCTGCCGCCCGGCGTTGGTGTCTTCGGCGAGATAGACCGCGCCCATGCCGCCTTCGCCCAGTTTCTTGAGCAGCTTGAACTGCCCGAACTGCTGGATGCCGCCCTGCTGTTGAGCACGGACTTTCTTCTCGATGTTCTCACGGGTCGCGCTGGTAATGACCCCCTGCTGAACGAGCACATCGGCAAGGGAGACGAGGACGCCTTTGGCCGCGCTCTCCGCCTGAGCCGCCTTCGCTGCCTCAAGCTGATCGTAGGATACGACGCCCGCCTGTTGTACGGCGCGGGCAAAGGCTTCATCGGACACGTTTCCGGCCATAGTAGGCCCTTCCAAAGAAGCTGATAGCAACGGGTGGAATTATGAAGCGCGGGTGGAGGGTGGTCAAGGGGCTTTCCGCGCTGAAGACCGTGCCCGCCGGCCCGACTGACCCGCCTGCGACGTGACTGGCCGGCAGTTCGAGCGGGGTCTCGAACCACGCCTTCGCGCGCAACGCTAATGCGCGGAGCATGGGACTCCAAGGACGCATAGGGTAGGTAACGGCTTGGCATTATGCCCTTGTTCATCACGTACCCAAACGGATGGCAGATAGAAAGCGCGTCCCCGTTGTTGGCCAGGCCGTCCTGGTTGGAGATGGCCCGGCCAGTTCGACCTCATCGCACAGTCAGTTGGCCTGCGCCAGCAGGACAGCGTTCAGCGCGCGGAACCCGTCCACCTGGCGCCCCGGGCTCTGGGCCTTCATCCGGGCGGTCATGATAGTGGTGGCGCGCAGGAACGACCATGCTGAACATTGACCTGGGCGCGGTGGCCACGCGGCCCGAAGGTGAGCTACTTGGCCTTTCCCGAAAAAGGGGCTACACCGAGTTTCCTGACCCCAGCGCGCAGACGGCGGGGAACATGGGATGAACGCGCCAAAGTACATAGATATCGGCCACGCCTCCCCTGACGCCATCGCCTGGCTTTACAGGGACAGCAGGCTGTGGACGCATAAAGCGGCGGCTGGCACTCACAAGGATGTTTACGGCATGGAGGCGCTCAATCACTGGCGTGGCCGGCATGAGCCGGAGACGGGCCGAGTGTCTGTCGCGCCACCCGTAGCCAGTGACTTCCACAACATCCCGCCATGACCTATGGACGCGCTCAAGGCGAAATGGGCGGCAGTGGATGTATACTTCTTCGGTTGTTGATCCCATTGCTGGACGGAGGCCGGAGTGGCCCCGAGCCCCTTCGTCATCATCCGCGACGTGCGACAACTCATTGGCGGGCTCGCCAAGCCCCACACAGAGCCTTGATCGCGGCCTTCTCGCCTTCCCCCATTTCCAGCCAGCGGGTTGTGAGTGCCGCAATCACCGCAGCGAGATCAGGCGGCAGTTCCGTTTTACTGTTTGGAACAAAGTCATTTCCCTTAGCGGATACTTGGCGGGAAGAGTTGCGTTTTTAGTCTTTATTATGCGCTTCGTTGCACTGTGCTGTCTCAGCCGTGCTACTTGCCGGCTGTCCTGCAATACTCGTCTCTGCAACGTCTTGCGCTTGGTTGCGCTGTTCTGGGTAAGTGCGTCCTGAAGGACTCGAACCTTCGACCCGCTGATTAAGAGTCAGCTGCTCTACCGACTGAGCTAAGGACGCAAAGGCAGGCTTCACACGGCTGCGAAGCGCCGAAGAAGCAGTCTTTTAGTGCGGGCCGCCGCCCTGTCAAGTCCCGCGCCAGATCTTATAGCACATCCACGCCGGAAGTTCACGGAAAATCGCGGCGTCCGGAGGACAGGAAATGCGGCCTACTTTCCCAACTCCAGCCGCACGGCGAGCGCCTCGGGCAGGCCCGCTTCGATGATCTTACGGCCGGCCGCCTTAACGTCGTAAGGCACGCGGAGCATGCGCGCGAACAGTTCGTCGGAATCATAGAGGACACAGCTTGCCCGCGGATCTTCGTTGCGCGGCTGGCCAACGGAACCGATGTTGATGAGCGTCTTGCCTTCCGGGTTGACCCGGATCTCCTCATCCATGGTGTACGTCATCGGCACAGTGTCGAAGAAAGCGAGCGGGATGTGCGTATGTCCGTAAAACAGCACGGGTTTGTCGAGACACTCGAAAGACAATTCCGCGTCAAAAATGCTGGTAATGTAGTTGAAGACCTCAGGGCTGTGCGCGCTGCCATGCGTCAATGTGAAGTCCTCGAAGTGGCAGATGAAAGGCAGACTGGCGAGCCACTTGCGGTCCTCTTCCGACAGGTGCTGCTCCGTCCAGCGCGCGACCTGTTTGGCGAAGATGTTGAAGAACTCGGTATCCAGCAGGCCGCAGGCGGCGTGGTCGTGGTTGCCCGCGAGGCAGACCACGCACCTCTCGCGCACCGTGGCGATGCAGCGGGCAGGCTCGGCGCCATAGCCTACGATATCGCCGGTGCACAGGAGCACGTCCGCCTTTTCCTCTTCCAGCGCCTTGATGACAGCCTCGAGGGCGTCATGGTTGCCGTGGATGTCGCCGAAAATACCGTAGCGCAAAGCTATCCCAACCCCCGCCCTGCCCCTTGGTTCCCCCACGGGCAGGAAATCAAGCGTATGGAAAAAGCCTTGCCAGGTCAAAAGGCATTTTCGATTTTCGGTCAGGCGTCCGGCAAAGCTCGAATCCAAAACCAACCACCCAGAGCTCCTTCTCCGCGCCCTCTGCTCCTCTACGGTGAGACGTGATGTTCATTCCTTCTGCGCGGCCAGGCGCGGCAGATCGCGGACGATCTCGAGCATGAACCAGTCCGGCAACTTCCTGCCGCTGCTCTCGTCCTCGCTTATGAGCACCTGGGCAAGTTCCAGGTTTATCTCGGCCAGCTCTTTGATCAGGCGTTTCGCGTGGTGAACCAATTGCGCTTCCTTGGAGCGGCCCGAGGCGTCGGCCGGCATACGGCGCAGGAGTTGTGCCCGCACCGACTGGACCAGCAGGTACAGCAGGCTGGTATCGCCATCTCCGGCCGGCCGCGGCCAGGTCTTCTCCCCGCGCAGCAGCTCCTCGACGTTGAACTTCTCCCGCCGCATCTGCACGAAAGTCTTGAACTGCGCCGCATGAGCAGGGCTGAGCACCCCTTGGGCTAGCAGCCAGGCCTGCGGCAAATCGAGATGGTCACCGTAGCTTTTCAGGCAATCGCTCAGGATATGCCAGCTCCGCGGCGTGGAGAACGGCTCCTGGGTCTTGGGCGGCTGCACACAAAGCTGTTCCGGGCGCAGTTTGATGTACTCGATGACATCCGGGTGGATGCTGTTGCGCGCGGCCCAGTCAAGCCAGTCCTTCACGTTGGGCTGCAGCTCGACGTGCACCATGCGGTTGATGAGGGCGCTGGACATCTGCCGCGTGATGGCCTGGTCATGCTGGCGATTGCCCGCGCCGACGACGACGGAATTGGGATGCAGCCTGTAAGTGCCCAGTCGGCGGTCGTGGATGAGGCTGTAAAAGGCCTTCTGCACTTCCGTGGAAGACGCGTTCAGTTCGTCGAGGAAGAGCAGGTAGGCGTCGTCGCGCGCGACCTGCTCCGGCGGGCAGAAGCGGCTCTTGTTATCCACGATCTGCGGCACGCCGATGAGATCCTCCGGCGCAAGCTGTGTGCCCAGGAGCGTAACCACGTCCAGACCCACCTCATGCGCAAACTGCTCGACCAGTGTGGATTTGCCGATTCCAGGCGGCCCCCAGATAAACACCGGCCGCACGCTGGCGACGTGAAGCAGGAACTCCACGAGTTGGCTGGGGCGGATAGTTTGCATCGTCAAGGGCCCCCGACCGGTGTGCGAGGCCTCACCTTCAGGCGCAGCCCCTGACGGTTGATCTGGGTCTCAAAAACGCTTCCCAGCTTCCCCGGCTGCCCGGCCTGAGCCGCCAGCAGCTTGCGCAGGCGCTCCGCCCGCGAGGGGTCCTTGCAGAGGAAGTAGGCGAAGCCGCCACCGCCCGCGCCCGCGAACCCAGCCGCAAGGCACTGATCGCGAAGCTGCGCAAAGAGGACATCCGCCGCTGGCGTGGTGCTGCCGGGATAAAGCTCTTTCTTGATCCGCCAGTAGCGTGCGATTTCGTGTCCCAGCGGCAGCCACTTGCCACTCAGCAACGCCTGGCGCAATCCGGCGGCCGATTCCTTCAGCTCGTCCATCAGGAAGAGCACGGCCGGCTCCCGCGCCAGCCAGCGCCCCATCACTCGACGCAGGATATCGCGGGCCAGGCGCTGCTGCCCGGAATAGTACACGACCAGGCGCTGCTCAAGGCCGTCCAGGATTTCCGGGGCTAGAGCCAGCGTCTCCACTCTGGGCCGTTGCGGAATGCCCGGAACCGTCGTGGTGGACTTGACGCCGCCGAAAATGCCGCCGGCCTGGTCCTGCCAGCCGCCGCCGCTGCTCAGACGCTGCTCCAGGATCAACGTTTCCTCAAGGAGCCGCTCGCGCGAGGGTCTCCCGCCACGCAGCGCGTGAAGCGCAGCCAGCAGCGTGGCGGCCAGGATGCTGCTGGTCCCGAGGCCCGAGCCTTTCGGCACACGGCACTCCGTGGAAATCCTGAGTCCCGCGCCGAGCTCCCGGCAGAACGAGGCGACCGCGGCGCTGTTGCGCGGCAGCAAACCGCACATGTCCAGCGCGACCATATGCAAACTGAAGGGGTCGTTGAGGTCGGGCCGGCTGCGGTCGAAGCGGCTCTTGGAGAGCGCTGCGCGCCGGCCCAGGTCCTGGCTTTCGGCCAGCAACTCCAGTTCCGGCGTCGTCTGGACGCGGACAGCGACCGGGGGCCGCCCATTGAGGTCTATGGCCACGTTGATAACGTGCCCGCCGCGTTCGAAGCAATAGGGCGGGGTGTCGCTCCATCCGCCCCCGAGGTCCAGACGCACAGGCGCTGTGGCTTCGATCTCCAGGCCGGGTTCCAGTTTCCTGAGTCCATGCTGAGGAGAAATGGGCGCACCGCCATCGGCGGGACCATATCCGGCCTCGGCAGCCTTGGCTACCACTGCGAAGGCGCGCTCCATGAGCGCCTCGGCAACACGCCCGTTGCCCGGCGCCGGGTGGCCTGGGCGCTGGCGGAGTTGCGCCGCGCACCAAGTAGCACGAGCCTGACAGAGCAACTTCCACACTTCTGCGTTCCCTTTCCACTCCGGAGAGAGAGCAGGCCGTGGGGTGCTTGGCGGCAAATCGTCATTGTATGGGCCGGTCAACAGCCTCTCTGCCGCCTCATAAGCCGCCTGCGAAGTGAAGTGCCCGACTGTGGAGTCCACTGTCAGTGCCTGGTCGCTGTGGATCGCATTCCGCAGGGTGCCTGCTTGCAGGTAGGCGGAGACAATTTCCCGATGCTCAATCAGCGCCAGCGGGTCCACCTGCTCCAGAATCATGGCCATGGAGAAGCGCGCAGACTTGCGCCAGGCCGCAACTCTGGCCGGCGCGGATTTCCCTGCGGCGAGCCAGAGGACCGCGGCCGCCTCATCGCGCGAAACCGTGGCTGGAAAAAGTCGCGCGTTCCACAGCGTGCGGGCCTCGGACTTCACGCCGGGCCAGACGGCCTCTGCCTGAATGCCATGCCGGACGAACCACTCCTCAATGGGGTGATTGAGGAAGACGCATTTCCCCTCGTCGTAACAGCCTTTGAAATCGTCCTCAATGCCGCAGAGCACCTGCACATAGCAGCGCGGCCGGCGCGCGGATGCGGCAATCGGCACCTGGAAGAAGAGCATTTCCCCGCCCAGGACAAGCGGGCGCGCCGAGAAGGCCTGGCTGACCACACTCCCAGTTCCGATGCGCGAGGAGGCGGCGAGGATGCTGTGGTCTATCACGCTGCCCGCGCCAATCTCAGTACTGCGTCGCGGTTGAGCCGCACCTGCACTGCACACGAGCACACTATGATAGATGCGCGAGGCGATGCGTTTCGCGGAGCCGTGAGCGCGCGTCCCGGCCGGTTGCGCCGGCGCCGGCCACGAACCGTGTGTCAACAAGTCCTGCTGGAACAGGCCGGCTGCGGCCGAGGAGTCGCGCCCGACCATGGCATCGCGGAACTGGCGCGTGGTGCCAAGGTGGAGGAACTCTCCTTCGAGCACCATGGCCTGGAACGGTGTCCCATGCAGAGCGCCCCAGAGCTTCGCCCGGACATGGCGCGCTGCGGTGGCATGGGCATCCTGCCCGTGATTTTCCCCCGCGGCCTGGAAGTCCGTACTACGGACATGGCCCGCACCGCCTCCTAGGTACGCCGATAGTGCCGTGTCCGCGGCCAGCGCGGCCGTAATGTCTGAGTACAGATCAATCTGGCAGGCGTTGGTCTGCTGCAAGCCGGGCTGGCGGCACGGGCAGGCTGTGCCAGCTCGCCTGCATCCTCGCCCGTGGTGCGGCTTCCCGTCCCGGAGGCCCGCCAGTTCGCCCAACAGCCTGACGCGCTCAGCGTCGAAGAACAACAGGCCCGTGTCAATCAATACCCGGCCGTGTTCATCTGTAGCGCCCCACTCCCGCATCACGGCAATGGGCGCCTTCTGCAGCGTGCGACGGATGCGCTGCTCGCGTTGGACTACGTAGATGCCGTGCCCCAGTGCCAGTTCGGGTTCCACCCGCAATGTCAGCGCGGTCACGCCGGGCAGCGGGTGTCTCACGTGGCGATGATCGAAGAGCAGAAAAACGTCCCCGGCAACGACCAGCATGCCTGGGCCCAGGCGCTCCGGAAGTCCCGCCAGCGTTACAAAGAGATGATCGAAGAGCGTTGAAATCTGCCCGTCCGGGCGGAGCAGCGGCAGCGGCGAGAAAATCTTGCCCTGAGCCGAATAGGCAGGCAGCCGCTGGCTGGCCCCGCCGCTGTGGATGACCAGGATGCGGAGCTGCTGCAGTTCCTCGAGACCCATTCCGCCGCCGGCCACGGCGCGGACCGCGGCCAACGTCGCGCCTCCGCTCCCCGCGCGGCGTCCGGGAGGATCGGCCACCACGATGCTCTTTTGGATCGCGGGGAAAAGCGCGCCCGCGGGGCCAGCGGAGCGGCGCCGGAGCTCAAGTTCCCTGCGATAGCCTTCAGCCTGCTTCTCGTTGGCGGCGGTAAGCACCAGCACGTCCCAGCATTCCCCAGGCGTGCTGGTCTGCACGGTGCGCCGATAGGCCGCGGCATTGGCTTCAAGAGCGACCTGAAGGTGAAGGTCCGAAGATTCAGGCATGCCCGCTCAGCACTCCTTCACCACCTCGAACTTCTCGCCCTGAGGCCTGAGGCGCACGGCGCGGGCCGCCGGGTCGTGGTTCAACAGGACGAGCGAATTGTGTTCCACGCATTCCTTGAATAGCCTGCGCTTGGCCTCCAGCGTGTCCAAGGGGTACTCGTCGTAGGCTGTGATCCAAGGCAGGTGGCGGTGCGTGGTCGTGGGAAAAAGGTCGGCCATGAAGAGCGCGGCCTGCCCGCCGGATTCGATGCGCACCCCGGAATGCCCGGCTGTGTGTCCGCCTGTATGGAACACGGTGACGCCCGGCGCGGCCCCGCGGGGATATTCGAAGACATCCCAGCCGCCGCTGGCGTCAATAGGCGCGATGTTAGCAGCCAGGTACGTGCCGCGCTGGATTTCGTTGGGGTGGTGCACATTCTCCAGCTCAATCTTGTGGATGATGTGCCGCGCGTTGACGAAGACCGGCTCCGGCTCACCCTTCCCATTAAGTTGCGTGTTCCAGCCGGTGTGGTCGTGGTGCATGTGGCTGTGAAAGACGATCGTGATGTCCGCGGGCTTAAGGCCCGCTTGGGTCAGCGAATCGAGCAGATTCGGATGTTCCTCGATAGCGTAGATGTCGCGTTGCTTGGCGCCCCACTTCCGGCCGATGCCGCAGTCGAGGAGGATATTGTGCTTGCCTGTGCGAATGAGGGGCACGGTGAGCGCCAGCGTCACGCGGTTGCGCTCATCGCATTGGCATTCACGTTCCCACAGCGCCTTGGGCACAATGCCGAACACGGAGCCGGCGTCGAGCTTGAAGGTGCCGTCGTTGAGAAATTGGATTTCGAGGTCGCCTAAGCGCATGGCTTCCTGTTCTTACCACGAAGATTCAAAGGCACAAAGGGGAAATCAAGTCCAAAGAGGGCGGCAAATGCTTCTTGCTCTTGGCCAACCTGGGGTTAAGGTTGCTCCGATAGGGGATGGAGTCCCCCGAATCTAACCGCCCACGTGAAAAGGGCTGATGACTCCTGCGTTGGCGAAGCCACGGCAGGACCCACAAGGAGGGGAGCTATGTCCGCAAAGATCGCTTGTGTCACAGCCTTGGAGATTCTGGATTCACGGGGCAACCCCACACTACGCGTGCGTATTGGTCTCGACAACGGCATCGCTGCCGCTGCCTCTGTGCCCTCTGGCGCGTCAACCGGGGAAAAGGAGGCGCTTGAGCTGCGTGACGGCGACAAGAACCGGTACGGCGGCAAGGGCGTTCAGAAGGCGGTGGCGAATGTCAGCCAGAAGATCGCGCCCAAGATCATCGGCCTGAACCCGGCGCGTCAGGCCGAGATTGACGGGCTGATGCTGGAGTTGGACGGCACGCCCACCAAGTCCAAGTTAGGCGCGAACGCCATGCTGGGCGTCTCGATGGCCGCTGCCCGCGCGGCAGCGCTTGCGGCTGGACTGCCGCTGTACGCCTACCTCGGCGGCCCGGGAGCGGTGCGTCTGCCAGTACCCATGATGAACATCCTCAACGGCGGCAAACACGCTGACAACAGCGTGGACCTGCAGGAGTTCATGGTCATGCCCGTCGGTGCGCCGTCGTTTGCCGAAGCCCTGCGCTATGGCGCCGAGACGTTCCACGCGCTGAAGAAGATTCTCGCCAAGAAGGGATACGCCACCAGCGTCGGCGACGAAGGAGGGTTCGCGCCGAACCTGAAGAGCAATGAGGAAGCCTGCGAGGTAATCCTGGAAGCGATCAAGGCAGCCGGGTACACGCCGGGCAAGCATGTCTCGCTGGCCCTGGATCCGGCGGCCAGTTCGTTCTATGAAGACGGCGCTTACAACCTTGCCAAGTCCGACCAGGGGAAGAAGAGCAGCGCCGGGATGACGCAGCTCTATGAGACGTGGGTGTCCAAGTATCCCATCGTCTCCATCGAAGACGGGCTGGCCGAGAACGACTGGGACGGCTTCCGTGAACACAACGCCAAGCTAGGCGCCAAGATTCAGATCGTCGGCGATGACCTTTACGTGACCAATACCAAGTTCATTGCGCGCGGCATTGCGGAAAAGAGCACCAATGCAGTGCTCATCAAACTAAATCAGATTGGGACGGTGACTGAGACCATCGAAGCTATCCGCATGTGCCAGAAGGCTGGCTGGGGCTACGTCATCTCGCATCGTTCGGGCGAGACGGAGGACGATTTCCTGGCTGACTTCGCGGTGGCGATGGGCGGCGGCCAGATCAAGACCGGCTCAGCCTGCCGGAGCGAACGCATCTGCAAGTACAACCGCCTCTTGGAAATCGAGGCCGAACTGGGCAAGGCTGCGCTGTTCAGCAATCCGTTCGCCGGGAAGTAGGACCTGGGGACCGCGCAGCCTCGTAAGCACGCGCGCAGTCAAAAGAGAATCCCGCTGAGAACGGCGGGGCAGCGCAATCAGAAAACGCCTTCTTCGCCCGCCAACATCTTGACGGCGCGCATCCAACTGCCGGCCTCCTTGCCGCGCGGCTCATGTGCGAACCGGTAGTCGAATTTCCGGCATAACTCCTGCAGGTCCCCCAGCAGGTCCGAAAGTTTGGCGCGCTGTACTCTTATCAGATATTCGTGCGCGTGGCTTTCCTTGGTCGTTTGCCAAGCCTCAACGAAGTGCGGCACGCACAGACCGCGGCTCGCCTCGAACGCCGCCCGCAGTTCCTCTTCCGACAGGCTGCCCACGAAGACTTCTACGTAACGCCTCCTGTCCTGCTGCTGCAACTCGCACGCGGGACACCGCTCGCGCCTCTTCCACGCCGCCAGTTCGTCGCGCGGCAATAGACGGCGCTTTGTCTCCAGGCCATCGAGCAGCTTGAGAGCGAGCTTCACCTGGTCTTGACATAGAATGGCCGTGCCCAGACTGTCCTCCATTTCAAGCAAGATGGCGCTATGCCGGCAGCAGTAGCCCTTCGAGTCAACGAGCTTGGTGCGAACACCTGGATCGTTAACGTTCTCGCCCAAAAGCGTGCCCAGATAGCGCCGCACCGACTCCGCCTCCAGCGCGCAGAACGGACAGCCTTCTGCTTGTTGCAGGGCCTCCAAAACCGTGAAGTATGGCAGGTGCTTCTCAAAGTGACGGCTCACGCCTGCTTTTCTCCCGAAGTTCCTGTGCCAGTTCTTTCTCGATCTTGGCGCGCAAACGCTCTGCCTCCTTGTCCCCCGGCCTCTGCTCGAACGCCTTGGCAATCCACTCCTTCGCCTCACCATTACGCCCCTGGCAGTACAGGCTGCCCGCGAGATGTGCCTTGAAGCTGGCTTCGTATGGGTTTAGCCAGACCGCGCGC
>Ga0209777_10008146_pt1 | contig 11516 bp, 10 predicted proteins | sample FrelakmetHBP12HB_FD_187147 | JGI IMG/M metagenome (GOLD analysis project Ga0209777, IMG submission 187147) | Freshwater lake sediment microbial communities from the University of Notre Dame, USA, for methane emissions studies -HBP12 HB (SPAdes)... | ecosystem: Environmental > Aquatic >...
CCAATGAGAAGTCGGGAAAAGTTGAAATCGGGCGCCATTGCCTGATTTGCCCCGGCACAAGAATCATGGCGGCCACCGATGTCACCATAGGCGATGATTGCATGATGGCGCAAAATGTTTGTATTACTGATTCCGATTGGCATGATCTTTATGACCGCAGCCAATCGATTGGAAGTACAGAAGCGGTCAAGATCGGCAAAAATGTGTGGATTGGCGATAGTGCGATGATCGGTAAGGGAGTCCATATCGGTGATAATGCCGTCATCGGAGCAGGCGCGATTGTGGTGAAGGATATTCCCGCAAGCGCCATCGCTGCCGGAAATCCTGCCGCTGTCATAAAGTATCTGGATACGGACAGACCGATAAAATCAAGATCACAGTGGATGGCTGATCCTAAAAAGATGGATGAGTATTTTGATGCCGTTGAACGGATCATGCGGGAAAAAAATACTCTGCTGAAGTGGTTTAGATCCATCCTGTTCCCGCGCAAAGGAGATTAAAATTGCGCGTTGCTATAATTGCTGCACCATATCCGCTGGAAGAATTTCCCTCACCGCCTCTGGGTATCACTTATGTTGCCGCGGCATTCGAAGCGGCTGGCTGTGAAGTACACATTTTCGACTATATCATTTCCTGCTATTCCAAAGAAAAACTTGCCGCACAACTGGCTGATTTTCAACCTGACGCTGTTGGTGCGGGTTGTGTCACTATGAATTTTTACGACGCCCAGCGGATTTTACGCGATGTGAAAAGCTGTAACCCGGAAATTCTCACAATGATCGGCGGCCCCCATGTATCATTTACCGTGGAAGAGACGCTACGCGATTATCCGGAAATAGATTTGATCTTCATTGGCGAGGCGGATGATACCATCATCGAATTCGCGCCGCTACTGAAGAAGAAAAACAAGTGGCGCGGTATCCGCGGCATCGCTTTTCGGCAAGATGATGAAATCGTCAACAATGGCAAAAGAGATTTCATTATGGATGTGGATCGCATACCGATGCCCGCGCGACATTTGCTACCCATCTCCCGTTATCGGGCATTTGGCTATCCGGTTAGCATGATTACAGGCCGTGGCTGTCCCCATTCCTGTATCTTTTGTCTGGGACGGAAAATGGTCGGCTCCAAAGTGCGCCGCCGTAATCCACAATTGGTTCTGGATGAAATAGAGCAGATCATCAATTTAGGTTTTGAACGCATCAATATTGCCGATGATCTTTTTGCCTCGGATACAAAAAGAGTAAAAGAAGTATGTAATGGAATCAAAGACCGCAACTTGAAGTTCACCTGGAGCGCTTTTGCCCGCGTGGATACTGTCAGTCAGGAGATGTTTGATGCTATGGCTGCCGCAGGTTGTGACAGCATCAGCTTCGGCGTGGAATCGGGCAATCCGGAAATGCTCAAAAGAGTCAAGAAGGGCATTACGCTGACACAGGCGGCAAAGGCGATTGAGATGTGTAAGCAGGCGGGCATGCTTGCTCACGCTTCTTTTATGGTCGGGCTGCCGGGTGAAACGAAAGAAACATTGAGTCAGACAGCCGCTTTTGCGAAGTCTTTGAATATACTTTTCGGCTATCATTATTTAGCGCCTTTTCCCGGAACAACTTTGTGCGAAAAAGTGGGCGATTACGATCTGGAAATATTGACGAAAGATTGGGCTAAATACGATGCCAATGATGCCATTGTGAAAACTTCAGCTTTACAACCGCAGGATATACGCGATTTTGTGGGTGTGTATGATGCGGAGATGAACGGTTTGTGGCAGAAGGTGATTAATGGTTATAAAGCAGGTAAGAATACACCTTTGGATGATATGCGTGTGGAAGGTCAGCGGCGGATGAATTTAACTTTTAAAATACTCAAAGATGATCTTATTGAGAAACACGGCTTTATCGAAGCGGACATATTTCGAGGTTCAAAAGAGAATGCTTTAAAAGAGCTTTGCCATAGGGTAACAGTTGGTACAAGCGCCGAGCCACGTGTTGTTAGTCAGACAATAACTGATTTTGTCCAAAGAGGCTACCTAGATGCTGAAGAATCAGCCCGAGGTTGTTCCTGGTTTTGGGCTGGAACTGAAAGGCCGGGTTGATTTTGCTTAAAATCTTTTCCAGTGTTTTCTAGTTCAGATTAAGCAGTTTATTTTATGCTCGATGTTTCGCTCTGCTTTTTCAAATCATGGATCATGTAATCAATAAGAGCTTTGAAATCTTCGGCAGATAATTTTACCGGCTTCATTACACCCTGGCCTCTGGTTAAGACAGAAGCAATCTTTTCTTCACTGAGTTTTGTCCAGGCCGAGGATTTGGTAAAATCTTTGGGGCGGTACTGAACATGATAGGCAGAAACAGGAGCTCTTTCTGATTCAATTTGATGGCATACTACACAGTTATTTCTGAATACGGTTTTACCCTTGTTATAGTCAGCACAAAGCACATTTCCGGCGAAAAAAAGATTGAATCCAAGAAATAAAGAAACGTAAATACTATAACGCATTATTTTCATAAAAACACCGCCTTGCAGAATATTGTGCATAATTTTTAACATTGAGTTGTCATCAGTGTCAAGAAGCTAATTAGAACTGTCGGGGAAAATATTTTATGCAGTTCATCAGGATTAATTTCCACGGAATATTAGCTGATATTAAGGGTGCACTACGCAACAAATTTAGGCAATTTTTTTTAATATTCCCAGTGATTCGCACATCGGCGTTTCTTCGTATAATCCGGAAGCTACTGCAATTTGATAAACCTTATAAGGTGCCTGGCCGCCTTTCGCCGGATCGGAGAAAATATCGTGGAAAAGAAGATAGCCGCCAATGATTAAATGTTTTGCCCAAATCTTGTAATCGTTAAGTACGGATTCGTAAGCGTGACTTCCATCAATAAAAATCAAGTTCAAAGGCGTTTGCCAGGTGCGTCCCACTATTTCTGAGCGGCCGACAATCGGAATTACCGTGTCTTCAAGGTCAAATTCAGCAATCGTTTTGCGGAAAAATCTTAAAGTATCTATCTTCCCCGTTTCTTGATCCAGCAATTCAGGGTCAAAATATTCTTCACCTGGCTGCTGCTCCTCCGAGCCTGTATGATGATCAAGGGAAAATAGAACTGATCCATTTTCTTTGCAGGCTGTGCCTAAATATACCGCTGATTTTCCGCAATAACTGCCGATTTCCAGGCACGGGCCTGTTTTACTGGCATTCAGGCTTAGCTTATAAAGATAATCAGCTTCGCGCTCATCCAAAAACCCTTTTATCTTATCTATTTTCTTTTTATTTATCTTCAATTCTAAACGAACTCTCTACAAAAGAATGATTTCGTCCTTCCATAAGCTTCTTGGCTATAAAAAGCAAGGTCTATAGCGCTAATATTTTTACCTTTATCAACATTGCCCTTGTCAAAATAACCGATAAAGATTTTTTTATTTTTTTCTTGATAATTACTATATGTAGTAGTAATATGTTAAATAACCACAATATATAGCGTTACAAACAGGCGGCAACAATTTCTTATTCATCTGCTTATGGAGGAGTTCATGATCACAAAAATCAAAAAGAGAGACGGCCGTTTAGTTAAGTTTAATGCGGAAAAAATTACCAATGCCATCGCCAAGGCTGGCGTTGCCACCGGCGAATTTGATATTAAAGAAGCGCGAAAGTTGACCATCAAGGTTTTAAGTCTTGCCGGAAAGCTTTTTGACGGCAACGTTTTCTCTGTCGAAGAAATTCAGGATATAGTAGAAGAAGTTCTTCTGCTTTCCACTTACCGCAAAACAGCCAAATCTTACATTATATACCGTGATCAACATGCCCGCTTGAGGGATATTGCCAACAAAATGGAAGTTGATCTGGTTGATAAATATTTAAAAAAATCCGATTGGAAAATAAATGAGAACAGCAACATGGATTACTCCCTACAAGGGTTGAATAATTATATTTCTTCGGAAGTGAGCAAAGTTTATTGGTTAAATGAAATTTATACGCCGGAAATCAAAAAAGCGCATAATGACGGCGATTTTCATATTCATGATTTAAGCCTGCTTTCCGTTTATTGCGTGGGCTGGGATTTGTATGACCTGCTCCTGCAGGGCTTCCGCGGCGTGTCCGGCAAAGTGGAAAGCAAGCCCTCCAAACATTTGCGCAGCGCCCTGGGTCAGGTGGTTAATTTCTTTTATACCTTGCAGGGGGAAGCGGCCGGAGCGCAGGCCTTTTCCAATTTCGATACGCTTCTGGCGCCTTATATTCGTTATGATGGATTAAATATTACGGAAATAAAACAGGCGCTCCAGGAGTTTATTTTTAATATCAATGTACCGACCAGAGTTGGTTTTCAAACTCCGTTTACCAATGTAACGTTAGATGTCACTGTTCCCAAATATTATGCGGATCAGAGTGTAATCATCGGCGGTAAACCGCAGAAAGAAACGTATAAAGAATTTCAGGAAGAAATGAATCTTTTCAATAAAGCCTTTCTGCAGGTCATGGCCGAGGGCGACGCCAAGGGCAGGGTTTTTACCTTTCCCATTCCCACGTATAATGTTACGCGTGATTTTAACTGGGATGATCCCAATTTAAAAGATTTATGGGAAATGACCGCGAAATACGGCGTGCCTTATTTTTCCAATTTTATCAATTCCGACATGAATCCGGAAGACGCGCGCAGTATGTGCTGCCGTCTGCGCATTGACAATCGGGAATTGGAAATGAGAGGCGGCGGGCTTTTCGGCTCCAATCCGCTTACCGGTTCCATCGGTGTTATTACGATAAATATGCCGCGTATAGGCTATTTGGCCAAATCCAAAAAGGATTTCATGCAACGCCTGGAAAAACTAATGGAGGTGGCCAAAGAAAGTCTGGAAACAAAAAGAAAGGTTCTGGAGAAGTTTACCAACAGCGATCTTTATCCTTACACCAAATATTATTTGCGCAATGTGAAAGAAAGATTTGATGAATATTGGAAAAACCATTTTTCTACTATTGGGCTGGTCGGAATGAATGAAGCTTGCTTAAATTTATTAGGCAGAAATATCGCTTCGAAAGAAGGTCAGGCCTTTACCAAGAACGTTCTCGATTTTATGAGAAACAAGCTCATCGATTTTCAGAAGGAAACGGGAAATAATTACAATCTGGAATCAACACCAGCGGAAGGGACATCGTATCGCTTAGCCAAGATAGATAAAGAAAAATATCCCGATATTATTTGCGCCGGCAACGGCAACAAAAAATCGAAAAAAAGTGAGCCGTTTTACACTAATTCCACGCAACTGCCGGTTAACTATACCGACGATATTTTTGAAGCCCTGGATTTGCAGGATGAAATTCAAACGAGATACACGGGCGGCACCGTGTTCCATACTTTTGCCGGCGAGCGAGTGGATAATCCCATGGCGGTAAAAACATTAGTTCGTAAAATTTGTTCTAATTACCATTTGCCTTATCTTACTTTTACGCCTACTTTCAGCGTGTGTCCATCGCACGGCTACATTAAAGGCGAGCAACCGAAGTGCCCGACCTGTGACGATGATTGTGAAGTTTACTCCCGCGTTGTCGGTTATTTACGCCCGGTCAAGCAGTGGAACAAAGGAAAACAAGCGGAATTTAACTCGCGGCAAGTATTTAGATTACAGTAATACATAATCGGCAAAAGAAATGAATTACGCGAAGCCCCGTCAGTAGGGAGGGGCTTTAATGTTTGATTTCCTAATCATAAAGAAATTATAAAATGAAGATCGGTGGACTGCAGAAGGTATCGCTCATTGATTATCCGGAAGCGATTTGCGCCGTTGTTTTTTTACAAGGGTGCAATTTCCAGTGTTCTTATTGTCATAATCCGGAACTGGTAGATCCAAAATTATTCACTCTCTGTTTGGAAGAAAAAAAAGTTCTGGAATTTTTAGCGATACGCATTGGAAAGCTCGACGCGGTAACGATCACCGGCGGTGAGCCTACTATTCAAAAAGATTTGCTTCCCTTTATTATAAAAATCAAAAAATTGGGTTTTGCCGTTAAGCTTGATTCCAACGGCACACTGCCGAAAGTTATTAAAGATCTTATTGATGCAAAATTGCTGGATTTCATCGCTATGGACATTAAAGCGCCGTTAGAGAAATATAAAAGTATCGTGAAAGTTCCTGTCGATACGCAGTCAATAAAAGAAAGCATTAGACTTATTCTAAAATCAAAAATCCCGCATGAGTTTCGTACAACGGTTGTGAAATCCCAGCTTACGGCAAAAGATATTTTGGAAATTGCCCAACTGCTTTCCGGTGCTCAGCGTTATGCCCTACAGAAATTCGTGCCCACAAAAACGTTGGATAAAAAATTTCTTAAAGAAAAAACTTATCCGGATGATGAATTAGAAAAGATCAAAAAAAGCCTGGAAAAAGAAATTCCCTCTGTTATGGTAAGGTAATTATAAAAAAAGATTGAGAAGGTGCGCCTTGCAACAAGAAAAGGAAAATGATTACGGCCACTTTACTTATCATGATCAAATCAAACATCTGACGCAAATTGGTGTGGCATTATACGGCGAAAAAATATCGAATGCTTACTGGAGATGATTATTTCCGAAGCATGAAAATTTACCAACGCTAACGGCGGAACCTGGCGCCGATTAATCTGTTATAACTTAAGCTAGGTGATGTATTTCTGCTATTTGATAAGTAAAATGTTTATATTTTCGTTGTTATTTGTGATAAGAATTATTTAATGATTATGAACATAAATAACTACGCTAAAATGATTTTTCTGATGTTGTTTCTAGCCACGCTGCTTTGGGGTTGCGCAGTGGGGCAGGGGCAAGTTTCGGCAAAAGATGATTTAATCACACAAAAGCTGGAAATCGGCAAAACAACCAAAGAAGATACACTAAAAATCCTCGGTGAGCCCGGGCAGATTGTAAAGATGGAAAGTAATCTGGAAATTTGGATTTATAATTATACGCAAATTTCCGGGCTCCATAATCCTCTTGTCCAGCATGGAATGGAAAACAATACGCTGTATGTTGGATTTCGTGGTAATCTTGTAGAAAAAACTTACCGCTGTGTTTCCGAATCAGGCCTTTAACATCTAAAGTAACTTTAAAGAAAAAATTAATTACTCTTTGGTGCTGAATTGCTGGATGCGACTTTATAGTAATCTTTGGACTTCATACACTGAGCAAATTCTTGTTGAAATATTTGATCAACTGCCGATATTTTCGACTCTGTTTCCTTTTTGTCTTGTATTTCTGATTTTCTTGCCTCGATGATTTTTATTGCTTTTCCCTCACACTCGGATTTGTCCGCCTGGATTTGTTTTTCATCCTGAATGGTCAAATGCTGCCAGCCGACAACAGCCACTATTGCTGCAGGTATACAACCTGTGGCGATTAATGAAATAATTAGTATAAACAGAAAGTAAATTCGATTCATGTGATCCAATTTATGTTATAGTTAGAAATGTAATCGTGAAAAGTAATATGCTAAAAAAGGTCATTTTGCAAGTGCGAACATTAAAAGAAATTTTTTGTTAGATCAGCGCGAGGCCGTCTGCTACGGCCATACCCGCGCGTGTGGGCATCAAAAATCCATTCTTTAATTCCACAAGTTTATTTTTGATTAACGTATCGATAATAGTTTTCTTGTCCACAAGCAAATCAGCACCGTATTTAGTTTTGCAGCGTTCCAGATCAATGCCGGCTTTTGTGCGCAAACCAAGAAATAATGCTTCAAACTGTAATTGCTCTGTGGTAAGTTCTTCTACATTTTCCACCGGCATTTTGCCTTGAGCAATTTCTTCTAAATAGTTTTTGACGGAAGGTTTATTCCACCAGCGCTTATTATCCAAAAATGAATGTGCGGCCGGCCCCAAGCCTAAATAGGGCACATGTTGCCAGTATTTCATATTGTGTCTGGATTTCAAGTTATCGTTGCAGGCGAAGTTGGAGACTTCGTAGTGGATGTAACCGGCTTTTTCCAGTTCTTCTGATGTGACCAGAAAAAAAATTACCTGTTGTTCTTCCTTTGGTAATTTTATCCCTTCCGTGGAATATTTTTTATGCAGAGGAGTTTTTTCTTCCAAAGAAAGCTGGTAACAGGAAATATGTTCTGGAGTAAATGTCAAAACCTTTTGCAGCGTCTTTTTCCATAATTTAATATCCTGATGATAGACTCCATAAATTAAATCAATGCCTACATTGACGAAACCGGCTCTCCTGGCGGCGTCGATTGCAGCTACGGCGTCTTTTGCCGAATGCCTGCGGCCGAGAAATTTTAACAAATTATCATTGAAAGACTGAATGCCTATGTTTAGTCGGTTTATGCCCAACGAGCGTAAAGACCGAAAATACTCAAAGGATACATCACCCGGATTAACTTCCATTGTTATCTCAGTTGGGGGTTTAATTTTATAAAATTTATTTATGGCAATAAAAATTTCAGCAAGTTGCTTAGCGGTCAAAAGGGAGGGGGTGCCACCGCCGATATAAATGGTATCAAAAGATTGAAATTGATTGCTGTAGAATTTCATCTCTTGTTTTAGCGCTGATAAAAATTCGGGGGTTAGATTGATGGATTTAATGGAGTAAAAACTGCAATAACCGCATTTACTCGCGCAAAAGGGGATGTGAATGTAAAGTCCGGGTTGGGGTGATTCATTATTGGATGAAGCCGCCGTCATTTGGTTACCTCGAAAAAACTGACATGGTGATGCCTTCCTGCTTTCAACATCCGACTATTAATCGGTGTCCGATTTCAGAACGGCTAGAAACGCGCTTTGCGGAATGCTTACCGAACCGATCATCTTCATACGCTTTTTACCGGTCTTTTGTTTTTCGAGCAGTTTTCTTTTACGGGTAATATCGCCGCCATAACATTTCGCGGTCACGTCTTTACGGAAAGCGCTGATGGTGCTGCGCGCGATTATTTCCGAGCCGATTGCACCCTGAATGGCAATTTTAAACATTTGGCGCGGTATTTCTTCTTTTAATCTTTCACAGGCCAAAAGTGCCCGGGCACGGGCACGATCACGATGCACAATCTGTGAGAGGGCGTCAACCTTTTCACCATTCACCAGAATATCCATCAAAACCAAGTTGCTTTCGCGGTAATCGATCATATCATAATCAAATGATCCGTAGCCCTGGGTGACAGATTTAAACCGGTCATAAAAATCAAAAATGACTTCAGCCAGCGGCATTTCATAAGAAAGCTCCACGCGTCCGGGGCCGGTGTAATTCATGGTCGAATTGCTGCCACGCTTTTCCATGCAAAGCTTCATGACGGCGCCAAGATAGCGTTCAGGCAGCATCATGGCTGCACGGATATAAGGTTCTTCTCCTTTGGTAATGTCCGCGGGATCGGGATAGTGAGTAGGATTGTCCACATAAATAATTTTGCCGTCTTTGAGAGTGAAGCGGTAACGTACGCTGGGCACGGAAAGAATTATCGAGAGGTCATATTCTCTTTCCAATCTTTCCTGAACTACATCCAGATGCAGAAGCCCTAGAAAGCCGCAACGGAAGCCCTGACCAAGCGCAGCGGAAGAATCTTTTTCGTAAATGAACGAGGCGTCGTTTAGTTTATACTTCTCCAGCGAATCCGCCAGGTCCTGGTAATCATCAGAAGCAATTGGATAAATTGAGGCAAAGACAACCGGTTTTACTTCTTTAAATCCGGGCAGGGGTTGACTGCAAGGATTGTTCTGCAAAGTAATCGTATCGCCGGTGCGGACGTCAGCAACAGTTTTAACGCCGGCAATAATATAGCCCACTTCACCGGCGGATAACTTCTCCCGCTTGGTGCGGGTGAGCAGAAAATGGCCGACTTCTTCCACTTTGTAGGTCGTGTTGTTGAACATAAATTTGATGATGTCGCCGCTTTTAACAGTACCGTCAAAGAGGCGGCAATGAATAATCGTGCCGCGGAAAGAATCATAGTGCGCGTCGAAAATCAATGCTGCCAGAGGATTTTCGGCATCCCCTTTAGGTGGCGGAATACGCTGAACGATTGCTTCGAGTATTTCTTCTATTCCGGTTCCTTCTTTGGCCGAACACTTTAAATGAGTATCCGGGTCAAGGCCTAGCTCCGAATCAATCTCCTCCAATACGCGGTCAATATCGGCAGAAGGAAGATCAATCTTATTGATAATGGGTATAATTGCCAGGTTGTGTTCCATGGCCAGATAAAGATTAGCCAGAGTCTGCGCCTGCACACCCTGGGCGGCGTCAATTAAGAGCAAAACGCCTTCGCAGGACGCAAGTGAGCGGGAGACTTCATAAGAAAAATCAACATGGCCCGGAGTGTCAATTAAGTTCAGGATGTAATCTTTACCGTCATGAGTATGGTAGGGAAGGGAGATGGCATTACTTTTTATGGTAATGCCGCGCTCTCTTTCAATGTCCATATTATCCAGAATTTGATCCTGAAAATTTCTTTCGTTGCATACTCCAGTATATTGAATCAGACGATCGGCAAGCGTTGATTTGCCGTGATCGATATGGGCGATAATACTGAAGTTTCTAATATTTTCCATAACCTTAAGATGAAAAAGCCCCCAATACATCCGGGGGGCTTTTATAATAAATGTTTCCGTAGAACTTAAGCAAGTTTCTTTAAAAGTTCTTCCGATACTTCTTTTACGCTGGCACTGCCGTCGATGGAAATTACTTTGGTTCTTTCTTTGAAATAGTTAACTGCGGCCAGAGTGCCGGTTTTAGTATCATAGTAAATGTTATGACGTTTATCGATTGCTACGCTATCCTGATCATCAGCGCGTATGGTCAGATCTTTACAACCGCAAACACGGCAAACCATTTTCCCCTCATGTTCGTGAGGTTTAATCGCCTCGATATAAATATTGTTGGGATGGTTGTTATCCATTTTGCAAAGCCTTCGTCCCATTATGCGCTTTTTAGCGGTTTCTCGGTCAAGATCGATTTCAATGACATAATCAGGCTTCATTTTCTCTTTTTCCATTGCTTTCCAGAGAGCTTCCGCTTGAGCCAAATTACGGGGGAAGCCATCAAGAAGCCAGCCCTTTTTGCAATCGGCTTCTTTCAACCGGTTTAAAATCATGGGAATGGTGATATCATCGGGAACTAGTTCGCCCCGGTCTATATATGCTTTTGCTTTTTCTCCCAGGGGAGTTTTTTGGGAAATATTTTGCCGGAAGATAACTCCGGTTTCAATATGAGGTACGCCATATTTCTTTTGTATTACTGCGCCTTGAGTTCCTTTGCCACTGCCATTAGGGCCAAAAATTAAAATGTTCACTTTTAGACACTCCTTTCCTAAAAAATATTAAAGTTGGAGTCTTATAATGTATTGTTTCTTTTTTCGCAACGATAAAAGAGTGATAGAATTTTGGATTCGCGTCAACCTGACGCTTTTTAATAGCCTCAACCCGACGAGTAGGAGGTTGAAGCGTAGGAGGAGCAATCGGTCTTTCCGCCGGCAAAAACAGACATTATCTTTTCAGTTGTTTTTGTTTTGCATTTGGGACAAGAAAGCTTTTTTTCTTCTTCTGGCGAGAAGATCAA
>Ga0209777_10008147_pt1 | contig 11513 bp, 9 predicted proteins | sample FrelakmetHBP12HB_FD_187147 | JGI IMG/M metagenome (GOLD analysis project Ga0209777, IMG submission 187147) | Freshwater lake sediment microbial communities from the University of Notre Dame, USA, for methane emissions studies -HBP12 HB (SPAdes)... | ecosystem: Environmental > Aquatic >...
GTATGCCATCGAGGGCGGGCCGATGACCGCGTCGGTGTGGGCGACCGATGCCCTGACCTCTCCGGGCGGCACGAAGGCACGGGAGGCTATGGGGAAGATGATGGCCGGGGCGCCGGGATCGAAGTTTGCGCAGGCGATCGGCGACGTCAAGGGGGTGACGCTGCGTACCACGGTCCGCAGCACAGCCGGCGGCACTCAGGGCTTCGGCAGCACTACCGAGGTCGTCGAGGTCACCGAGAAAACTCCACCCGCCGACGTGATGGAGGTGCCAGCCGGCTTCAAAAAAGTCGCCGCGCCCGAAATCGCTCCGATGCACCGCGGCAAGGGAGCGCCGACGCACTGAAGCGCGGCTACAATCTTCCGCCCATTCATGGGCCGGGGTGGTGGAACTGGCAGACACACAGGACTTAAAAGATGTGTTCCTGTCATGATACTGAATCGCACACAGTGATAAGTAGCGCCGTGCGTGAGTTCTCCGCTCGGCGCTACTCTCTCAGTGTCACTCGATATCCGTCCTTATCACTCGCGTTCAGCTACAGTCTTAGCTACACTCCGAGTACGCTGCTGCTCCTCGGGCAGTGCATCGGCAACGCGAGGCCTTCGGCGGTACCGCGGGCAGCACGAGAGCACCGCCGCTGCCCACAGGATGCCCCAGGATCGACGAACGCGCACCAACTGATGTATCTATCCTGGCGCCGGCCCGGCGCAAACTGTTTGCGGCGTGCCGAGGCCGTGTTCCGTTATCCGGTGAATCATGGTATTCCGCTGGAGCTGCGGACAGCAGTTCGGCAAGGCGGGGCGGTGCCAACCGTCGCCGCCAAAGGAGGGGTGCAATGCGCGAGGTAAGGTGTGGAGGAGTTTCGTGGTGGAACGCGGCCCTGGCAGTTGCGCTGGCGTTGCTCGTGAGCGCTGCCCTCGGCCCGCCCGCCCGGGCGAGCATGAGATACGGCCCGCTGCAACTCTCGGGCAACCTGGATCAGCTGAACTTGGTCCGCCACTCGAACCCGGAGAAGTTCGGGCTCGTCATGAACCGCAACGTTCTGCGCCTCCGGGTCGATTGGGATTGGTTCAAGAAAGGCCGCTTGATAGACAGGTTCGACCTGCCGTTCATCGAACGCTCGAATGTGTTCTTACTGTACCGCGGAGTGTACGACGGTTTCTATGATATCGCCCCAGGGGGCCCGCAACTAGGGCAAACGCGCTACGATGATCTCGTCGGCGGACCGATCAGCGGCAACCGTCCGGGCCAGTGCGTAGGCGGTCCCTGCCCTGTCGGTACGGATTCCTCGCACCTGCCTCAGTTGCAACCGGGGCTCTACAGCCGTCTCACCGATACGCAGCGCTCAGCGGACAAGTTCGAGAACCGGCTGCGCGAAGGGTACATCGATTTCAAGCTCAAGGACGCGCCGCTGAGCTTTCGCCTCGGCCGCCAGCAAGTGATCTGGGGCGAGAGCGACCAGTTCCGCGTGATGGACATTATGAATCCGCTGGACCTCTCTTGGCACTTCGAGATGGAGTCATGGGACGACCTCCGCGTCCCCCTGTGGCTTGGCAAAGGTTTGTGGAATATTGGGTGGGTCGGGCCGTTGTCCAACGCCTTTCTAGAAGTGGTCTACAACCCCTTCGATTATCAGCCGAGCAACAGGGTGGACTTTCTGCCGCGCCCATGGGCCGTAACGTTTCCCGATCCGCTGCGAGGCGGCCAGATCAACGTCGACAAAAGTGGAACCTTGACAACCCCAGCTTTCAACCTGCAGGGGACCAGCCTCCGTCACGGTGACTTCAAGAAAAATCCGCAAGACGCCAGCGAAGTCGGGGCGCGCTTCCACGCCGTCACCCCACAGGGTATTAATTTCTCTTTGAACTATCTGTACGGCCGTGGCCGCGGCCCCGGCGGTTTAAGCTCGAGCGCGTTGAAGATCGAAGACATTTTCATCAGTCCGAACGGGGATCCAAACCATCTGAGTTCGATTTCGCAGGTGCCTATAATGGGGTATTTCCGGTACGTCGACGACAAGGGGCGGACTGCCACCCTGCCCGTGAGACCGGTCTATGTGGTCGGGAAGCTGATTCATCCATACAATCATATCTTTGGCATGACCGCGAACTATTTTGACGGTGATTATACCTCGTCAGTCCTGCGGTTTGAGACCCTGTACATAACCAGCACGCCGTTCCAGACGACGGATCCGAGCACGCTCGTACCGGTGAGAGCAGCTGGGAACGCCCAAGCAAACTTGAAAACTTACGGAAGATCACCCTTAGGATTTACGAAACGCGATGGGTGGACCGGGATGGCTGGCTTCGACCGGCCCACCTGGATTCGGTTCCTCAATTCAAAGGCCACCTGGTTCCTCACCGGCCAGTTCTTCTGGACCTACGTTACCGGGAACGTCCATAACCTCTGTGGTAGCTCACCGGTGGGCGACTACCCCTACTTCGGGCACGTCGGCCAGTGGATGAGCGGGCAGTACGCGGGCCTGCTTGACCGGCAGCAGCACGCCAGGGCCCTGCAGGATGTTGGCAACGGGGATGCTATCCGCCGCTGGGAGCACCTCATCACGTTCGCGGCAACTAGCTTCTACCGGAGCGGAACCGTGGTCCCGTTCATTGCCAGTGCGTGGGACCCGGTAAACGACAACGAATTGATCTCATGGAGTATCGCTTACTACTATTCGAACAATTTCATTATCACCCTGCAGCAGAACTTCTTCACGACCTATGGTAGCAAGGCCACGAGCAACGACTCGGAGTTCACGGGCGGCCGCTTCGATCGTCGTGACGAGACCGGGGTCAGGCTGACCTATCAGTTCTAGTTGAGGCATGGAGCCGGCGATGACGAGCGCTGCGGAGGCCGTTAGCAGAGTGTGTGCGTGGGGAGGCACGGCCTAGCGATAGCCGGGGCCGAGAATGCCAATTTTCGCCCGCCGGCAGCGGCGAAGGACGTTGACTTCAGGATAGGATCGGGAATACGTAAGGGCTAGAGGGCAGCAAGCCTTTTAGAGTCAGGAGTACCGAATGGGACACGTTGCAGCAAGGGTTTCGCTTGTTCTTCTGTTCGCCGCCGCCGCGATGGTGGCACCACCGGCCAGAGCCGATGTGCAACCGGGCGACGTCATCACCAAGGCGAACGTTGACAAGGTCAAGGATCTCATCTCGCCGGGAGTGGAATGGGTTGTCAAGCATGGCATGACCATGAAGATCGTACCCTACAAGAAGATTGAGTGGCCCAAGGCCTACCGCGAGGCTACCGAGAAGTACAGCGGCCAGGTCAAGCTCGCGCCGGACGGCCGCTCGCTCATCGGCCACGTGGCCGGTCTCCCCTTCCCGAACATCGATCCCAATGATCCACAGATCGCGCTCAAGCTCATGTGGAACTACGATTACAAGCCGTACTACACTGACGACTGGACCCAGCACCTCTACGATGCCGATACCGGCCCGGTGAGCGACAGCGGTCCGATGCAAAGCGAGCGGCACTACCTCATGGACTATCTGCGCGACATGTATTACACGGCGCGCCTTTACGTCGATCCCAAGCCCGACCTGCCCAATAATAAGGATGGTGTGCGCTACAAGGAGTCGATGCATCCGATCCTGGAGCCGTTTGATCTGAAGGGAGTCGGTTATACGTCTGTCCGTTACCTCAGCCCCGATCGTCAGGACGACACCTGGCTCTACATGCCCTCGCTGCGACGGGTGCGGCGGCTGTCGAGTTCGCAACGCTCCGACGCCCTGTTCGGACAGGACACCGACGTGGACAGCTACAACGGTTATACCGGCCAGATTGCGTGGCACGAGTGGAAGTACCTCGGTGAGAAGGAAATCCTCGCCTCATTCCACGCGGACGCGCTTCCGGCGAAGTATTGCGAGGGCACCGGCGATTTCATCTTCTGCGACAACTGGGAGAAGCGAAAGGTATACGTACTCGAAGGCGTGTCCAAACTGCCGCAGTACGCCTACGGCAAGCGGCTTCTCTTCATGGACAAGGAAACCTACTTCTTCGCCTACAGCGACATCTTCGACCGCGCCGGGCAGCTGTGGAAGGTGTGGATAAACGAGTGGAGTTTCAAACACAGGGCGAACGCATCCCTCGGCGACGAGTACCCGGACGAGATGCCGTATCAGCCCAGCATCGCCATGATCGACATGCAGCTCAGCCACGCCACCAGATCCGCTGCCCCCAGCCCTAAGATTTCGGGCGAACAGGGCTGGTATTTCAACAAGGGCGCCGATGCGGGGGCCGTCGAAGACTATTTCACCATCGCCGACCTGGTCGAGAGCGGCCACTGATTTGGCCGCCACGCTCAGCAGCGTGGCTGTCTTGCGAACCCGGCCTTTCGCGGCTCGACGCGCACGCGGTGCACTTTCGCCCGCGTCGACGGTCGACGTTTTCGCCCCCTCAATCGGCACTTTCCGGGCCGTTTTGGGACGGCCACGCCGTGACGACACAGCTGCTTCTTGCTTGAAATCTTCAGCACTTACAGCAGTTACATCGTTTCGCGATACATCGCATGGGCCGGGTTCAAATCCCGTCGGGGACGCTTCTCTTGCCCTGCGCTTCGGACGTGAATGGAACGTGAGTTTCGTTGACGAAACATGGATACCATTTTGTTCGCCGAGCGCAACCGCGCAGCTGCCGAGAACCCCTGCTGCCCCGCGCTCGGCGACTGTGGGCGCGATAATCTTCTGGTGGACATCTATCCCCCAAGGCATGCTCGACCTCTCCGTTACCCCGTATGGCCGGCGTTCGCTCGACACACTTCTTCGGCAATCTGTCTGAGGCGGCCCTCGTCGGCCAAGACCGGGTTCCGCGGCGCCACGCTAGATCCTTCATCTCAACGAACCGCGCACCGCACCGCCGGCACGCCAGCCCAAACCACTGCTTCGGTCCGCGCTCTGGAGCAGCGCCGCCCGCCGCGCATCCCGTGTCCGCGTTGCCGGGCGGAGACGTGGGAGTGGAAGGCATCGTCCGGGCGCGGCAAGCTCTACACTTGGACCGTCACTCACTGGTTTCAGACTGCCAAAACCGATGACCCGGCGCACTTGGCGCGGGGCACTCTGCGGGACAGGAACCGGAAAAGTGGTGGCAAAGTGGTAGCAGAAAGTGATATCCGAACTAGTCAGTCCGTGGTAAATGCTTGAGTTCATTCATGTGCCGGGGTGGTGGAACTGGCAGACACACAGGACTTAAAATCCTGTGGGGGTTTCCCCCGTACGGGTTCGATCCCCGTCCCCGGCATTGATTTTTCAAGCACTTAGCTGGCCTCCCCGGCGGTCTTCGGGAACGGCAGAACCACTTTTTCCCTCACCGTTCCCTCACGGACGATGGCGACCTTCTCGGCAGCGGCCCGTAGATCGCCCTCGCTGACGATGTTGTAGCGGTCGAAGATGCTGCGCGTCTTGTGCCCGAGGATCTGCATTGCCACGCGCTCCGGAACACCGCTCCTGACGTAGTTGCGTGCCGCCGTGCGGCGGAAGTCGTGCAGCAGGCGGCCGGCAACACCGGCCCGCTGACAGGCACTCCGCCACGCGGTGTAGAAGTCGTGAATGGGAGCACCATCGTGATGGAACACGCGCACAATGATGCAGCTGCGCTCACGTTCCACCCCGGCCGTTGCCTCACGCCATGCGCGCAAGGTGTCCAGCGCCTCCGGTGGCAGATAGATCAAGCGGCCCTGGCCGTTTTTCGTGGTGCCGGGGTCAAGGCAAACGGTGCCGGCGTTCAGATCAACCTGACGCCATTCCAGGTTGAGCAGTTCGTCGCGGCGCCAACCGGTCCAGTAGGCCAGGGTCACCATCGGTTGCAGGTAGTCGGGCAGCTCGGCGCGCACCCGCTCGAAGTCGGCGCGCTCGAAGAACCCCGTGCGCACATTGTCCACCTGGATGGTGGGGAAGTAGGGCACGCGAAGCACCTTGTTCGCCTGCATCCCGAGTCGGAACATGCGCCGGAGGGCGGCCAGCTCCCGTTGCACGGTGGCACGCTCCACGCCTTCAGCTAAGCGGTTCTCGATGTAGCGGCGCAACCGCGGCGTGGTGACGGACGTGGCCTTGTCGTTGCCGAACGCCGGTTGAAGGTGCAGCTTCCAGCGGCGTTCGAGCGCATCAACCCCGCGCTCGTTGACGACATAGTCTCGGCGCATGTCTTCGTACAGATCACACACGCGGGTCTGCTCTGCCTCCGGATCATAGGTGCCGTCTGCGGCTTCCTTCAGGCGGTTGCGCAGAACGGCCAGCGCCTCCGTGCGCGTGGTCGCCGTGGTCTTGATGTCGCGTTGGAGGCTGTTGGTGCGAATGCGGATGTACCACGTGCCGTTTCTCTTGCGCACGCCGCCTTCCCCATTTGCCCGCTTGCTCATTGGTGCGTCCCTCCCTTCTGATGCCGGCGCAGATACTCCTCGACGGCCCGCCGGATCAAGTCCCGCACCGTGGTTTCCTCATCGACGGCGAGGTGTCCCAGCTGCTTGTAGGTCACCCGGTCGAACGCCACGGTAGTGGTGATCATGTCCTCAGCTTTGGACTCTCGTTTCTTCATACGGCAGTATGTTAGTACGAGAATACGCTATTGTCAAGCGCCGATAGCGACTTTCCATATTCGGGACGGTTCTTGATCCAGCGCTCAAGGTCGCTCTTACGCCAGCGCGGATTGCCGGCGACACTGACGCGGGCGGGCAGGTCGGCCGTATGCTTCTCCACCCACGACACGGACATGCCGATACGCTGCGCCACCCCGGGAACCGCCAGCAGCCGCTCGCCATCATCGGCGTGCCGTGCAGTTGCTTGTGGGCTGGCAGCCGTATCAGCCGCGATGCGCAAAGCGGTCAGCACCGCCAGACATTTCCAGGACAGCGCCTGGACCACCTCGGGAGGCAGGTCGTTCGCCCGCGTCGGGTCCGCGGCCAATTCGTCGAGCGTCGGCAGCGCGGCCGGGGTTCCAGGCAGGGTGAACACATGCGCCATGGGCTACAGCTCCCGCACGCCTTTCGTCAACGAAAGTAGCCGGCTCATGCCCCTCGCAGCCTTCCGCCCGCGCTTACAGCTCATGGCGTACCGGCGAGTAGCTGCGTCAACTGCTCGCGGTCCCTTTCCTGAATGGCCTGCACCGCGTCGAGGGCGGCTAGGTCCATTCGCGCCTCGACTTCCTCGACCAGCCGCGCCCGCAGCACGTCCACGGGCAGCGCGTCCAACTCGACGGACACGTCACCGTGCTTGGCAATGAAGCCCGCGCGCCGGGTGTCCGTTGCCTTCGTGACGTCCGGCGGCAGCTGGTAGCGCTGAACGTCATCTGCGGTCAGCGCGCACTTGATAATCTCGGGACGGCAGTCGAAGAACGCCAGCCGCTCGCCGAGACTGCGCACCATGTCCTCACCTGACGGGTCAAAGTCGCCGAAGTAGAGCACCGTCACCTTCTCGCGGTCGCCGTAGCGCTTAGCCGCGTTATGGATCGAATCCCAACCGTCATAGCCGCGGCCCACGTTGAGGGTCACGCCGTACTCTTCGAGCACGTCCTCGAAGATCCCTGACAGCGCGTCCTTTTCCAGCCAGGCTTCGAGGTAGCCAGGTTGGGTTGGCCACACGTCGCGACGATAAGCCGCTTGCGCCGTCTCAGCAAAATCAACCAGCCCGGCCCACATGGACACGTGCCGCGGCCGGCGTAGGCGGTCCTCAATCCATTGCCACGGAATCGTGCCGTCCTTGCGTGCCGCCACCAGCACGTTGCTCACGGCCTGATACTGCGTCCGGTTGTTTTCTACGACTTGTCTGGAAACCAGCTGGTAGTAGACTTGGCGAACCGTCATCGGGTTGTGCTCTTCGAGCACCTCGACGGCAACTTCCAGCAGCGCTTCGGTTCGTCTGTGGCGTCCCATGCCTGCCTACCGCGCGCTCTCAGCGGACCGGGAAAGTCCTTGAGTCTTGGTACGTGGGTTGGCCTGTCCCGGCCGGCGATCGCCCTTCCTACGGCCGCTGTGTACGTCGCCTTGGCTAGGGCAGCGGTGAAAGAGCAGCTTCGCCATGTCGATGAACCGCTGTCCGCAGTGCCGGCACTCCAGCTCGAACCAGCGCTTGGCCGTCATTGCCTTCGTCCCTGTCGGACCACGTCCCAGGTTCCCGGCTCACCATCGCCGTAGCTGACGCCGATCGCCAGCGCGGTGTCGTCGGGTAGATCCGGCATCGGGTCCACCCGCTCGGCTTGGCGTTCTTCGTGCGCCCGGCTGCGCTGGAAAATCTCGCGCCAGACAGCGGCATGGTCGGCCAGCGCGCGGCGGAAGTCCGATTCGGTCGGTCCGCCCGCCACCTTGGCCAATGTGTCAATCCGCTCCTCGGTTTCGTGAAAGCGCCGGCTCAGTTCGGCGTCCAATTCGAGAACGGCCAGCGCGCCGACCGGGTAGTCGGCCCAGATGCCAGCGTGGGTCTCCGTGAGAAATTCGAGGCAATCGGCCAGGTCGAGCCGTGGCGCGTCGGACGGCTCAACAGCAGGAACAGCAACAACAGCAGCAGCGCCAGCCCCGCCCTGAATCAGCTTGCGAAGCGTCATAGAGACGCGGCCTCCGTGGGTCCCGCTGTTGCTGTCTTTGCTGTTGTTGCTGTTGCTCGCAGGAGCGTCGGATTGATTTCGATGTTACAAGCATGCCCCTGCTTGACGAGACGGGCTCTGCCCAAGTCGGCGAACTCCCTGAGTACAGCCTCGATTGCAGCCTTTGCTCGGAGCCCACTCGGACCATATGCCTGGACGCGGCTCATAGGGACCCTGTGCACGTGCTCGCGCCGGCAGTAGTCCAGGAGCCAGGCATCCAGCCGGATCGCATTCGACAGCTCGGCCGGCAGCGCCAGCTGGCCAAAGAATCGGCGAGACTCGTGTAGGTGCCACGCTGCGACTCGGCTTGCCCCGGTGAAGACGTCCAGTCTTACGTTACCGCCTTTGTGTTCGACAAACTGGAAGAGCGCCGCCAATCGTGCCGCGTTCTCTGCGGATTTGCTGGCGACGTCGCGTACCTCGCACAACTCGCCGCCGCTCCGTAGCTCACTCTCAATCGCGTCATGATACCCCACCCACGCGGCCTTTGCCTCCGGGTCGAAGTCGACCACGGTCGGCTTCAGCGTACCGTCATCATCCATCGGCACTGCTTGGCCCAGGATCTCTGACAGCCGGGAATGGAATGCAGCGAGATGCGGCCAGTGCTCCGGCGGTTCAGAGAAGGGACGATAGCCCTGCGTTGACGCTGGCCACGCAAGCAAAAACCGCGCGAAGAAGCCGATGCCGCGCGCGAGTCGGCCAGATTCCTCAAAAAAACTGCGTAGGGTGTCCCCTTGGATTTGGAGCCCGACAGTGAAGCGCACCCCGCGCACCGTGAAGCTCTCCGACGTCCGCCGGCCGATGCGATGCGTCCCGCCGTCCCACAGCAGATTGAGCAAGGCAAGGTTACGCATGATTGACTCTCTAGCCATTGCGCGCCCGCCAAAGATTAAGCCTGCTTCGGTAGCGAGAACTCCGGCGCTTGGCCATTCGGTAGAGAGTGCCCAGGCTAGGTTCTCAGGCGTGTCGTCACCCCGGAGCAGTCGCGCCACCCGCGGCGCCCGTGGCTTCTCGTGCTCCAGCTCCCGTAAGGCGTGCTCAAACTCAGCAGTGTGTCTTCCTGCCTTGGCGTGCTGGCGGATCTTGTCCAGCAGTCCATTGCGCTTTGCTGTCCAGCCATCCAGGTCCGCCTTGTGCTCCCCAAGCACAACTTTCGATTTGTCAGCTTGTGCTTGTTCGTACTCTACAATTGAGCTTGTAAAGAAGCCATCACACTTGGTTTTTCGTTCGCCGGAATCGGCGATGGACAGCAGGTAAAGCCCAACGGGTCCGAGCAGCCTGTCGGCCCGCCTGACGTCGATGAGCGCCTGAGTCGCAAGTGAGACGGCCGACAATGCCGACGATACCACAAGCGCCACCGGCGCCTTCACGAACGCTTGCACTTCTTTGACAGCCGAGCGGATAACTGCTGGCAACGCGTCGATCGGGTATGGCTCCGGCTCCACCACCGCGATCAGTGGCAACGGCTCCGGCCACTCTGCCTTTAGCTTCACGTCGTCATCATTCACCGGCCGTGCATGCATGATTGCCTCCGCCACCGCCTCCAAACCGCGATGCATCATCAGGTCGTTGAAGTCCGTCGCCTTCGCCGGCCGATCGGCGCCGAAGTCCGGCACTGCCAGCCAGCCGCCAACGGCCCGCGCCGCCTCGGTGGCCTTTGTGAGGCCCGGATTTCCATCCGTGTCGATGTCATCATCGGCGCACAGGATCAGCCGCAGGTCGGGATACCGGGCACGGATCACCTTGGCCACGGCGAGCAGGTTCCCGGCGTTGAAGGCGACGGCGACCGGGTAGTTCTTCGCCATGTGGACCGTGCCACCCGTCGCGTAACCCTCAGTGATACAAGCCACTGCAGCGCCGTCGAATGTGCCGATCTCGTGGTAGCAGCCTTTCACGCGCCCGCCAGCGAGAAAGAGCTTGTCGCCGTTCCCGTCGATGAATTGCAGCGACTGCGGCTCTCGGTTGTCGCGCACCGGAACGATCAGGCGCCCGTCCGCATCCTGGCGGAGCCCGTAGGCGGCCACACCCTTGCGCGCGAGATAGGGATGATCATCGGTGGCAGGAGTTGCGGCCTGCCAGATCGCCGTTGCGTTCTGTCTGGCCTGAGCATGCCGCGCTATTTCTTCGGCCTCACGGGTCTTGCGGATCTCTTCGAGTCGCGCGCGATGAGCCTTTTTCTCTTCCGCCGTCAGCGGGCGGCCAACGTTGGCATGCCACGTCTCGGATACGCCCGTCCGCCAGTCGCCGAATTGCCCGGCCGGAACGCCGTCGCCGTGGAACACGTACCAGCCGGCATCGTCGCTGCCGCGGCTGTTAGTGGAAAACCGATGCAGCTTCCCGTCCGCAAGAATCGGATCCGGCGGTCGGAGCCCGACCGCAGCGATCGCATCTCGGAATTGTTCCGTCGCGATGAGGTCAGCTGGTGCGCTAGCGCTCATCCGCCACCCCACCGCCCCGCTCCAGCCGCGCGAGATGCTCGCGTATCGCGTCGCGACACAACTCGCTCAGCCGCTGCTCCCGTGCCGCCGCCGCCCGCTGGGCGCGAGCGAGGAGCGCCGCGCTGAGTCGCAGCGTGAACGACCCTTGAAAACGTATTGTCTTCCGAGAGTATTCCATGCGCGTGCGTGATGTACCACGCGCCTCTGCCGGAATAGGTGCAGAGTCTAAGACGTTCAAACACGCAGACGCACGACGGAAGATTCCGCCGCTCGAACGCGAAGATAGGTGGAGCAACTAGACGACGCTATCGCACAGCGCACGAACTGACGGGGGTTGACAGGACTACAGCAACGCGGGCGGCAGTACGACGGCATGTTCGGCGCGTTGCATCCGCTCGCGTTGCTCCCATGCAGCCCACGCCGCGTGGTCCGCCAGGTTTTTCGCATTCCTCTTGCGGGCGTCGTTCAGCAGCGCTTCAACCTGCCGCGGCGTGCGCTTC
>Ga0209777_10008148_pt1 | contig 11512 bp, 11 predicted proteins | sample FrelakmetHBP12HB_FD_187147 | JGI IMG/M metagenome (GOLD analysis project Ga0209777, IMG submission 187147) | Freshwater lake sediment microbial communities from the University of Notre Dame, USA, for methane emissions studies -HBP12 HB (SPAdes)... | ecosystem: Environmental > Aquatic >...
GGTCCTTATTCACCTGGGCTGAATAAGGACCTCCAGCCTCGGCTGTCGGCGGGGTGTTTATCTTTATTTCATTTCCAGAAGCGGATATGGTTGGCTCGGATTCGACATAGTTTGCCAGAAACATCCAGTTGTAACGTAACTTCAACCAAGGTGCATTGGGATTAGTCGAATTACAACAAATGATGAGTTTCTTCTGGACCGCATCATAATACAAACCCGCTCCTTGGTAGCCGATTTGATTATGAAGGTCTTTCAAATACCAAAACAGATAGGTCATATGTTCCGGGATATAAGAAGAGATAGGTGTATTCCATAACAAATGAGCAGATGAATCCCATATTTTTCCCCCGAGATAATTATTCGGATAAGAATACAAGAGTTCCGTAACATACCCATTGGTCCCTTTCCACATCACATTTTCATCTCCTCCATTAGTCCCCCCATATGCGTTATTTGAAGCCAAAGAAGTCCTCGGCTGATCGTTAGTTGCACCGCCATCACTCCTGGAACTATAACTAATTGTTGTAGTATTAGCCCAAAGCATGTTATCATTCTCACCTTTGAGACCCTGAGAAATTTCACCAATATTGGGCCAAGATTCCGCCGTTATATCAACGCAGTCGACGTTGCTTCTCAGCCTCGCTGAATTCATCGAAGAATGATATTTATTGTTGTAGAAGATCCATCCATGTTGTTGAAAATCCTCTACTCTCGTCCAATCCCCGATGGTGTTTGTATGGAAGTCATCGAACCATAAAAAGGTCGCAGAACCATCACTCATCGATAATGCATCGGTGTTACCATAATACATCAGAATCTTTGAATGCGATTCAACATCAGATGGTAACTTAACCCAGAATGTTGCCTGATTTCCATCCGAATAACTTTCCATCCAATACGCAAGCTGAGTAGTGTTATCAACGTCTACAAATCGTATATCACTAAAGTCGTTTTTACAGTGCCCATTACAATTTACATCTCCGCCCTGAGATTTTCCTACAATAATTTTCATTTGGTACGAATTACTAGGGTTAATAACTGGAAGAACACGACAGTATGACCAATTCTCGTTCCACCAGCCACCTCCCGCATTTTCCGAACTACCTATAAACGGAATGACGCTTGTTCCAATGAATAGTAATATTATTCCAAAAATAATCGCTTTCTTTGATATGATTTCCTTCCCCATAGAATTTTTCCTCCTTTTTTTCATCACATACATCTTTAATCACCTGTTTTCTTCCTTAATTCTGGTGCATGTATGTAACGGGTTTTAATTAACCAGTCCGGAGAGAGATTTTGTGTATTATTTATACTTTTCTTATTTGAAAATGAAATTAGTCCGTTTTTATCCGTTAAAAAACCGTGATGATGATTAGTAACGGGAGGAAGATTGGGACTTGTATTTATTCATGAATTAAAAGGCTATAGGGGGCATTTAACCTATACTCATAGAGCCCTCCGCAGGATTGTATACAAATAAAATTATATTGAATACCATGTGCTAGAATTCGACCTTATGCTTACTACAACATTTTATGGTTTATTATCCAATGATTTCAGCTAATTTTCGATTTCTAGAACATGTAAATAATCGAAGATAGTTTATGAGATGATTCTTCCATTTACTTGATTCTTTATACAGATGTAGGAAAATAACTCTGTAACCGTTCTTATCAAGAATTTTTCTTCTATATTTATAATCAAAACTCTTCGACCCGCACACTTCAACGTAAACACCAAATTGAATCAAGTAAAAATCTGGTGTCCAGACCCGTGGTCGTTTATTTTCATCCCATACAAAGACAGGTTGTTCATATGTCCATTTGATACCAATTTTTTTTAGTAATTTGGCTACTTCGTACTCTGGTTTAGTCATCCGATCATAGATTGATTCCTTATGCATCTTAAGACCCCAAAAATGAAAAAATAAGAGAATTTTTCGAAGAAAAATTTGTAAGAAATTCCGTTAAAAAATTTAATGAAAAATAGTGGTTTTCTCCCGTAGACTTAACCACTAGATCATACCCGCGTATACGCAACCTCAGATAGCAAACCTCTTCATATTTCTTTTCCCTAAAAAACCACTGTTCCTTAAGGAGTAATCACCTTATCTGATTTCATTAAAATCGAGACAATCTCCTGCATTTCAACCACACGACCAATAGCGAGTTTCTTTTCAATTTCATAAAACCCAATACAGGTTTGACAGGCGACGAGTTCAACTCCTGCCTTCGAAAGCCCAGTCAATGCGTCTAGCACCGATGATTTTTCCGTGAGCAGGTGTACAGCCGAGTTATAAAAAATAATAGTATCTGGTTTTTTCTCAGACGCCCAGAGTTTCCGAAGAAACCCACCAGTCATTTTTATTCCTAATTCATCGCTTCCTCTTCCTAATGCTTCGCTATGTAATACCACCGTTGTTTTCATTATGATTTCACCTCAAAGTCACCCTGTAAACCAGATGATGGAATAAAACCTTTATGTGTTCCACAAACTTTTAGTTCTCACGTGAAATACCGTGCATACGTACCATGATGAAAACAGGTTCAATGGGTCTTGCATTGATGATTTTCTTCAGCAGCGTAGCTTTGATTTTTTCATTAGGATCCTGCGAAACAACCGCAGCATCACCCCTGTATGTTGGTGGGAGTGGACCAGGGAACTATACCGTGATTCAGGATGCTCTTGACAATGTTACCGCGAATGGAACGATCTATGTTTTTCCAGGGACGTATCATGAGCGGCTCATTCTCACAACCCCTGTTCATCTCATCGGAGGCAATAAAGACAGTACAGTTCTAAATGGTGATAACCAGGAATACGTCGTCGTCCTTGACGCAGACAACTGCACGCTCTCTGGGTTTACGATTACTCATAGCGGACGAGTGTTTCCCAAGGCAGGCGTGTACATCAAATCAAATGGGAACACAATTTCAGGGGACATTCTGACCGATAATTATTATGGAATGCGACTTGAAACTGCACAACGAAACTTGATTTCTTCAAATGAGATTGTCCGTAACCTACGCTGCGGGGTGTATTTCAGCAGATCATCAGATAACACCCTAACCGGAAATATCGTGAGTAATCATTCATACAACGGGTTTGGTCTCTATGAATTCTCAAATAACAACACGTTGTTGGAGAACGTTTTGTCGCAAAATAATTTTTCCGGGATAAATATCAGGGAGTCGACAAACAATCGAGTGATCAATAATCGTTTCATTGGAAATCGTATCGGTCTGCATGTCCCACCACCTGAATATAGCACACGTGTGCAGGGGAATGTGTTTACAAACAATCGAATCAGTTTAGAAGAAGAGCAAGACTCGATAATATCAATAGGGGCATATTACACCGTGTTGCTCGTCATTGTTTTTTTCCTATTTTGGATGTGGAAAAAATAAACAGAGACCCTTTTATTAGATTATTTTTGTGTATACCAGATGTAGAATGCAATGAGTAAGACGATGAGAGCAGGTATCCAGAGGAGCAGCGTGTAATAAAACGCGTAAGGGACATAGGAATCGACGAAGAAGACGTACCCTGGGTACACAATAATGAGAAGACATCCGATTGCTCCGAGGAGCTTTGGGAATCTGTTTCCTTTTACCATCTGGTAACAGCCCATGAACAGCAGCCCACTTGCGATAAGGAGGATCAGGCCGACTGCGAGTGAGTTTAACACATATTTCGTGGTATACCTCCAGATGTATCCTTGGTAGGTCGTCCACAGCTGATTGATGGCAATGAAAAGGGAGACGCTGCTGACCGCAAGATACAAGGAGTAGAGTAACAAGGTTTTTTTATCCCCGAGAAACCGGGTTTCATCCTTACTTTTCTGATGCGACGACATCATCATCCTCCGGAAGGATTTTCTGTTGATGGAGGAATGATATCGTGTCTGAGGATTTAAACCCTGTATTTTTGTTCCGTTTCATGAGGTTTTTCAGATCATCTATGGTGTCTACATCACTCCACATGGGGAGAAGACTGAGACTATGGTTTGTTCTTTTTATGGTTTCAATGGTTTCTTGAAACACTGAAGGGCTGCTCCAATGAATCCCGTCGAAGACTAATGGTTCAAACGTGGTATCCTGAAACCCGATAAGGTAATAGCCTCCATCAGAGGAGGGCCCAAGGACGATGTCATGGTGTTGGAGTTCAGCAAAGGCGTTGTGGAGAAACGTTTTTGGGAGATCTGGGCTGTCACTGCCGATGAGGACAGCTTGTTTGAACCCGTGTTGAAACGCATAGATGAAGCTGTTTTTCATCCGTTCCCCGAGGTCTTTTCCTGTCTGAGGGACAAAGGTATAGGTTTCCCCGAGCCATTTCTGAAATTTTTTTTGTGAATTTCCAGGGGTAAAACAAATGAGAAGAGTTGTCTCGATTTTTTGTATTGTTGTTAAGGTATCTTTTACGAAAGCACGATAAAGGTCAAGGACGATATCTTCCGAGAGATTAACAGCAAGTCGGTGTTTCACCTGGCCTTTTGTCGGATATTTTACGAAGAAGAGGATGCAGGTGTCGTGGTCCTTCATTGCTGGTTTTTCTCCTTGGATTGAGTTGTGTTAAGTGCCTCGTCGAAGAGCTGGATGATATCAATGACCTCGGCAGAAGAGTGAGTTTTTTTCAACTCTTCAGAGCAGGTCAGGCAGGTGCATGCAAGAGTAGGTGCAGTGTTTTGTACTGCTGAAAGATACGTGTTTTGACGTCGTTTATTTTCCGGGTCATTCCCATGGTTCCATTGGTAACAACAGATGGGTTCTGTGTTCTCATCTGTTAACTCACCAAACACGGAGACCGCATGTCGTGCGGCCGAGCCATGCGCTGACTCTTTTTTGAACCGACAGGAATCATGGACCATGATTTTTCCTCTAATCTTTATATCAGGAAATTTTTTGATGTTCCGTGAGAGATACTGAATGATGCTGAGGACTTCGAATTTCTCGTTATATTCTGTTTTGATTTGATTTATAGCTTCGTAACATTCTGCGCATCCCGTGAGGACGATTTTGGGGTCAACTTTCTTTATTTTCTTCTGGAGTAGTTCACGGTAGTGGTCTGCTTGTTCATATTCACCTTGTAACAGATGTGGCGCACCGCAACATGTGGTAACTCCGCCTAGGACTGCATAGGAGCATCCGATATGATCGAGGAGTCGGAGTGTCTGTTTCACTGTCTTTGTTGAGTAGACATAGCAGCCTGGGTAGAAGAGGGCATCCGCGTTCTTCAGAGGTACTGTTTCCATGAATGGAGAAATTTTTCGTGTCGTTATTTTTTTGAAACCGATGAAGATGTTCTGTGAGATTTGTGCAAAACCTTTTTTATCTGGCCCTTTGATGCGAAGATAGCTTATGTATCGTCTAGGTTTTTGGTCCTTGAGCTTGTGTTTCAGGTAGCGGACCATGTAATCCCGTCGGATGTTCATCGGGCAGACCGGGACGCATTTTCCGCATTGCATGCAGTTGAAGGTGAATTCTCTGATAGGTTCTGGGGCCGTGGTTCCTTGTTTTGTGGCGGTGTTCAACTCTGCTATGGTAAACGAGTCTTTGGTGACCGGACAGACATCCATGCAGTGATGACACTGGATGCATTGATCAATATATTGTGAGACAAGGATGGTTTGAACCTCTTTTGTACTCAGAGTTTTTTTTGGGTTCTCAAGTTGTTGTTTCATTTGTTTTTTCCTTGTTTTCTTTTGATACTGTCGTCGTGCGTACCACACCATAAGTCCAAGGGAGATGGCTGCGAGTGCGATGACGCCGATGAGTTCATAGGAAACATGTCCCTGTATGAGTCCTTGGGTGATGGCATCAGCGCTGACGACAACGATGATGGTACCAGGGAGCATGCAAAGCCAGGACCAGAACACGTAGGTTTTAAAGGAGACTTTTGTGAGACCAAACCCGTAATTAAGTAACGTGAACGGGAAGAGAGGGATAAGTCTGGTGAGTCCTACCATGATCATGCCGTGATCCTCGGTGAGTTGGTCAAGTCGTTTCATGGTCTTGTTTTTTGATAGCCATCGTGCAACTGCATCACGCGCGAAGTATCTGGCGATAAGAAACGTGATGCTCGCACCAATAGTTGATGCGATACTGATGATGATGACGCCGTAGAATGACCCGAAGAGTGAGCCTGCGATCACCCCGAGGATCGTCCCCGGGATCGTCGCTATTACTGCTCCGAGATAAATAAGGAAGAACGCGATCGGCCCCCAGAGGCCAAGGGAGCGGATCCAGTGCTGTAGCTCTTCGAGCTGCTTTCCAAATCCATAGAAATTGAAGATGATAAAGAGTACGATGATAAGGATGATAAGAAATACTGGTTTCCACCAGTCCCTGGGTTTTTCTCGTATGAACGTGTTTTCTTCCATAACTTCTTTCATACCATATACGATTTATACAAGTGCTCCGCCACATGAGGACCCGTGACCTGCGGTGCATCCATAGCAATGAGGTCCGGTTGTTATCTCTCGTGTTGATAATTTCTTTGTATCGAAATTTTTTATGTGCTGGGGTGCGTGTGCTGTGATGGTGAGTCCAGCAGCAAGGTTAAAATCACAGTCATAGAGGGTTCCATCCCAGCCGATGTTCACTTGGTGACGACACATCAACGATGGCAAGGTCTGCGGGTTAAATGATTGTTTCAGTAAATTCATATACTGCGGTTTTTTCTCTCTTAATACGTCGAGGAATCGGCCGAGAGGCATGTTCGTCAGGGTAATTAATCTGGTGAATCGTATGTTGTAGTGTTCTGCTAAATACTCTCGATACTCTTTTTCCAGGGTTTCTTGTTCTGGGGGTAATACTGGTTCTAATGGATTAAACACAAGCGTCAGAGGAAGCTTTGGGGTTGTCCCGTACCCGATTTTGTTGAGTGATTGGAGTGCGGTGATGCTTTTTTCAAAGACGCCTTTTCCGCGTTGCAGTCGTACCTCTTTTTCGAGGTAGCAGGGTAATGAGGCGATGAGTTCGATTCCTAGTTCCTTGTAGAGGTCCGGGAATTTCTTGTATCTGGGTTCTAAAAGGATCGTAAGATTTGTTCGTAGTTGAACCCGATGGTGTTGTTGGATAAGTTGTCTGAGGAATTGCTCTAAATGAGGATGCATCTCTGGTGCTCCACCGGTGATGTCGATGAAGAGTTGGGGTAATTTTTCGGTAACAGAAAGTAATGTCTCCATGGTTTTCCAGCTCATCTGCTCTTTCCGAGTTGGTGAGGCGCTCACGTGGCAATGGTTGCAGGTCTGGTTGCAGGTCAACCCGAGATTTATCTGAATGGTATGAAGATCACAACAGTGTAATCGGTCATGGATGACGTCGAAAATACGTGATTCAAACTCGTTTTTCGTCTCAGGCAGTAGAAATCCCCCGTACTACGTTCTGAATGCTGGAATTCCATACCCCTTTTTATCGATTTGTGTACCTAACCATTTTTTGATAGGTTTATTGTAATGGCCAGGGGGTAGAATCGCGCGAGTTTTTCCGCTGGTACGCCACACCAGTACAGCGTGATGATGATGTTGTCACGCAGTAAGGTGTAGAAAAATCCTTCTTGGTGCCATCGTCGGTCTGAGGTGAAGACCGGCTCGGGGCGGATGATGATTTGTCCTTTGTTTTTTTTGATCCGGCGCATCAGCTCGACATCCTCCATCAAGGGGATGTCTTTGTATCCGCCGATCGCTTTAAAGTATGATTTTTTCATGAAAATGACCTGGTCGCCATAGGGGGCACGGGTGAATTGAGACCGGAGGTTGGAGTACGCGGTAATCATCCGTAGGAAGAGGGAGGATGATTGGATGCGTAGGGTGAATGCTCCTGCGACCACCTGCTCGTGTTGAAGCGTCGTGTTGATGAGACGTAAAGCGTTTTGTGGCAGGAAGGTGTCTGCGTGGAGAAAAACAAGGATGTCTCCAGTGGCATGAGCTGCGCCTAGGTTCATCTGGCGTCCTCGTCCCTGCGGGCAGGAGTATTTCCGTATGTTCTTCTTGGTGATGACCTGTAGGGTATCGTGGGTTGGACTGCCGTCGACGACGATGATTTCAAAGGGCTCGTTTGTCTCTAGGTGTTCTACAGAATCCAGGAGCGTGTTAATGATTTTTGTTTCATGGAGTACGGGAATGATGATCGAGAACCTACAAGGGTCGGCCACGATGTTCCCTTAGACTGATTCCAGGATTTTTAACAGATACGTGTAGAATTTACCGACGGTGCTGATATGGAGTTGTTCCTCTGGTGAATGCGGGTTTTTCACGGTTGGCCCGATGGAGATCATGTCCATACCTGGGAATTTCTCCCCGATGATACCGCACTCGAGTCCCGCGTGAATCGCTTCGATCTTAGGGTCTGTTTTGAACATGTCCTTGAAGGTTTTCTTACAAAGTGCTAGAATCTTTGATTGCAAATCTGGTTTCCAACCCGGGTAGGAGGATCCTTCGGTGACTTTTGCTCCTGCAAGCTCCGCGATAGCTCGTATGCGGTCGCGCATATCCTGCATCTCTGATTTCGTAGGGCTTCGTGAGCTCATGTTGATTGCCAAGGTGTTTTCTTTTATGGACACGGTGGCGAGGTTTGTTGAGGTTTCGACCAGTGTTTTGATGTCGTAGTTCATTTGATGGACGCCATGGGGAAGCCCGTGGATCAGGTCAAGGAGTTTTTTCTGTGATGGTTTCTCAAGGACGGTTTTCGATGGGTCGCAGGCTGTGACGTCGACTTTGAAGTTCGGGTCGATGGGCTTGATTTCACTCAGAATCGCTTTTTCCTCATTCTTGAGAGCAGTGATGAATGCGTTTTTGTTTTTCTTATCAAGAACAATTTTTGCGTATGCCTCTCGGGGGATTGCGTTGTGTTTATCCCCGCCTTTGATGTCGAAGAGGTTGAATTCATGGTCTCGTGCTGCTTCCCAGAGCATACGGGCAAGGAGTTTTATCGCGTTGCCTCGCTGTTCATGGATGTCGACGCCGGAATGACCGCCGCGAAGTCCTGAGACTTTTATCATGAGCGGTTCGAATCCGTTGGGGGCTGTCTGCATTTTCAATGGTAGTTCAATGGATGAGTCTCCGCCTCCTGAGCATCCGACGGTGAGCACGCCGAAATCCTCGCTGTCGAGGTTCAGCATGATTTTCCCGGTGAGCATATCAGGTTTTATGGCAAACGCACCAGTCAGTCCGGTTTCTTCGTCGACGGTCGCGAGAACTTCGAGTGGTCCATGGCGGACGTTTTTATCTTCAAGGATAGCAAAGGCAATCGCAAGACCAATACCGTTATCTGCCCCTAGTGTTGTGCCGTCTGCGGTGAGCAGGTCTCCTGTTATCTTCAGCTGGATTGGGTCTTTTGTGAAATCAAATTTCAGGTCGCTGTTTTTTTCGCAGACCATGTCCATGTGGCCTTGCATGATGACTGTTGGTTTTTTTTCCATGCCTTTAGTCGCGGGTTTTAGGAGAACAACGTTTCCGACTGTGTCGGTCTTGGTTTTCAGTCCTTGTTTTTTCCCGAAATCAATGATGTACTCTCTTATTTTTTCTTCATGTTTTGAGCAGCGTGGGATTTTTCGAATCTGGTCAAAATGTTTCCATACAAGTTTTGGTTCTAAATTCTCAATACCTGGCATAGGATAGCCTCCCTATTTGGTACGGATGGGTAACACCACAACACATAAAAAAGGTTTGCCAACAGAACTGCAGGTGATAATCTCCTGAGAAATAGTTTATATAATCCTGCTCTGTTTACCAGGAAAATGGAGGCAGAACCGTATGGATTGGGGTATGAAAAATCGGCTTTCAAAGATCATTAAACCAAAAGACGGACGCAGCGTAATGCTTGCGGTTGATCACGGGTATTTCATGGGACCAACCTCAGGCCTTGAGCAAATAGACAAGACCGTGAATCCGTTGTTGCCGTACGCTGACACGTTGATGCTTACGCGAGGGGCGTTACGAAACTACATTGCACCAACCATTGACATCCCAATAATCCTAAGGGTCTCAGGCGGAACCAGCATCATCGGAAAAGAACTCCTTCATGAGGGTACCGTTGTTTCCATCGAGGACGCGATCCGGCTGAACGCCTCAGGTGTTGCGTACTCCATTCTCGTGGGCGCGGAGTTCGAGCGGGACACGATCCTGGGGATGACCCAGTATATCGACGAAGCAGAACGATACGGCATCCCGGTACTAGCGGTCACCGCAGTAGGAAAAGACATGGTGCGGGACGCCCGGTATATGAGTCTTGCGTCACGAATGGCAGCAGAGCTTGGCGCGCATATCGTGAAAACATATTACGTGAAGGATTTTGAAAAAGTCATAGAATCCTGCCCGGTCCCCGTCGTCATTGCAGGTGGGAAGAAACAACCAGAACAAGAGGCGTTACAGATGGCGTACGACGCGATCCATGCTGGTGCTGTTGGTGTGGACATGGGACGGAATATCTTCCAGAGCGCAAACCCAGTCGGCATGGTCAAGGCAGTCAATGCTATCGTACATAAAAATGCAACCGTGAAGGAAGCATTTCAGGTGTTTAAAGGGAAGAAAAAATAGGGATTTATTTTATAAATTATCTGGGAATGCTATCCCTATTATTCGATGGAAGCGGCAGACTCCAAAAAAGTTTGTTATGGTCACACTTGTCATGTTATTATGGATAAAAAATCGTGGTTCAGGAATCGAATACCCTGGCGGTTTGTACCATTCTAGCCCAAACACAAGGATTTTTTTATTTTCACAGGTAACATTAATAGTCCGAAATGGAGAGTTAAAGCTTCGGTGAATCGTCGTATACTTTCCGATGATGAACTCAATGATGATTTCACCGGTGTACTGAGTATGATATGCATACACTGGAGTTGAAATGATACTAGGTAGAGTGAACAGAGCAATAGCAAAAATTCCTACAAGGATACTTTTTTTCATTTCCGCCATCTTAAAGTCTTATGTTATCACGATTCATGTATACATTTAACATTTAAAAAAGTATCTATTGTTCCTCACCTTTTCCCAGGATTTTCCATCTCGATATGTTTAAATAAAACCTCTTATTACCGTAGTCGAGGAGGCAAAAAACTTATGGATCTACTAATGTTGGCTATTATCCTGTTGATAGTACTAATCATCGTAATAATCCTCTTAGTTTTCTGGGGGATTTATAACAGGATCATCAGAACAGAAAATCAGATTGATAACGCCTGGGCACAAATCGATGTCCAGATGAAACGACGAGCGGATCTTATCCCGAACCTCATGGAGACCGTCAAAGGATACATGAATCATGAGCGGGGGACCCTTGAAGCAGTCACGAAAGCACGATCTGCGGTTATGACTGCGAAGTCACCGCAAGAGAGCAATGATGCGAATAACATGCTGACTGGTGCATTAAAATCCTTATTTGCGGTCGCGGAAAGCTACCCGGACCTCAAGGCGAACCAAAACTTCTTACAGCTCCAAGATGAACTCACCCACACAGAGGATAAAATCTCGTACTCCCGGCAACATTACAACGACTCAGTCCTTGTC
>Ga0209777_10008149_pt1 | contig 11511 bp, 19 predicted proteins | sample FrelakmetHBP12HB_FD_187147 | JGI IMG/M metagenome (GOLD analysis project Ga0209777, IMG submission 187147) | Freshwater lake sediment microbial communities from the University of Notre Dame, USA, for methane emissions studies -HBP12 HB (SPAdes)... | ecosystem: Environmental > Aquatic >...
CAAACTACCCATACTACAGGCCTGTCCCATAACATATGTTGCTACATCGGGCTTTACAAACTGCATAACATCATAAATGCTCATGCCTGAAGTAACTACACCCCCGGGACTGTTGATGTAAAAGTTAATATCTTTTTCAGCGTCGACACTTTCTAAATGTAGCATCTGTGCAACAATCAAATTGGCAGAATAATCATCAACCGGTCCATTTAAGAACACAATACGCTCGTTAAGTAAACGACTGAAGATATCAAACGCTCGTTCGCCTTGTCCGGTCTTTTCAATAACCATCGGTACTAAAGTATTATACATTAATTATATTCCTTATCTAATTTAACATTCGTTAATCCTGCAACAGTTTGGAAATGATCCCAGGCTTTTTTAGCGGTGGGATTTTCTTCTAGTTCGCTAGGTGGCAATACTGTTTCTAACCATATTTCCGATCTCCTTGGCGGGTGTGCCCCAAATTGGCGAGGCTGATGTAATTTTCCAGATTTATATAACCGTACGGCTAAATCACGGAATTTATCTTCCTCTTCCTCGTGCCCCATCCATTCTGGATTGGTGTACCCACCTATTAGATAGGCTAACCAAATAGCTTTCCACTGTTCATCATTAGTGGGATCGATATCTGTTCGAGAAACAATGATCAGCACTTCGTCTTCGGTTACTTTTTCCTCGATAATATCAAGGATGCATCGACTAAAACTTAATCCCACCTTCATGATCTGTCCTTTTTATGTTTATCGCATAGTGTGCGAATCCACCCTGGGCCTTCAGTGGTCCCGGGTGCTCCGCAAATCTCACAGGTCACAGCAGTCATAGCCTCAGCCATAGCTACTAGGCCGTGAATGTAATCGTCACCGCCATGATAGTAGAAACGTAGCGTACCATACTTTTCCTTGACCTGATCAGCTACGACTTGCGGAATATCTGGTTTTGGTTTCAACCATTCGGGAATGGGTTCCAGCATTTCATCTCGCTTGCGCTGAAAATATGCGTAGTCCTTTTCCCGCCAATGTCCACAAGTGGCCTCAAATTCCGTCCAATTGCCGTTACGGCAAGCCTCGCGCAGTGCCTCTTCCTTACGACGGCGCTCATTAAATTCTGCCGTTTGGTCGATGCGCCATTGAATCTGCCTGCATAGCTGATCAATGATATTGTACCAACCATCACTATGATCGAATCCCCAACACATGCAGGTTTCCATCATGCTCTTATGCCTGTCGGCAAAAATTTTGGGATACTTTTCGCAGAGTTGTTTATCTAGTTCTTCCCGCATAAAATCACCTACATTAGTTTAACAATGAATCCAACAAGCATTAGTATAACAGAAACAAGCAACGCTGCCTGAATAATTTTATCAAAAGTAGTATCATTAATCACTTATATACCTTTAGGATAATAGTATCCTGATTAAGCCGTCCATTAAGTTCAGTTTCTGTAGTTTTTACATTCTTAGCAAACCAGGTTTCAAATCTTTTCTGCGTATTTTGCTCTTTGAACTCCTTAATCTGTTCAAGTGGCTTACGTAGAGTCTTTTGAATAGATTTGCTTGAGAATTCTGTAATGCTGGCACCTTTAACCAAAAAACCGGCAATACTGTTAGAAATATAATATCCAATCTTACGAGTCTTGGTATTATATACTACCACGCCTTGTGCACCGATGATTTGTGCAGGCGGCACACTAGTAATTCCTAGCTTATCGTCGCTAACTTTAAACTTGATCTTTTTAACTTGTTCTTCTGCAGGTTTAGTCTTTTTCTTTCGAGGCTTCTTAAGAACCTTGGCTTCTGCAATAATCTGATCACAGGCTGTGCGAATATTTTCGTAGAACTCTAATAGTTTACGAATAGATTTCTTATTGAGGTGACGATATCCTTCTTTAAGATTATCGTCAGCCTTGCCTCCTGCAAGCGCAGCAAGGTCATTGTAGGAAGTTTCGTAAAACCCTTTGATATAACGTGCTTGAGGTCCCTTAGCGTTCTGTCCGCGGAGCAGATTAGCAATATTATAAGACGAGGGATTAAACACGTCGGGCGAGGTAATAAAGTCGTCAATTGCGCCTTCAATTGCATCACACATAGTAGCAGCATGTTCGCGAATACGGTCTTGGATATTCTGTACAGGAATTTCTGCTTTGATTTCTCCCTCCGTCACTTCTTCGTTAGACTTGTCGTCTGCGCCTTCTGCAATGATTTGATTAATCTGTTCACGGAGCCACTCAACAGTATTCTTACCGTTATTCCAGCCCGGATGACTTTCGGGCATGCCTTTGAGCAGGTTAGCGGCAACTCCACCAATTGCGGTGTTGCACCTCCAATCTTTGGTATTTTTAAACGCAGAAATGGCTTTCTTATCATAACCGTTGCGGCTCATCCAATCGATAACTTTGGGTTTAAGATCCTTACTATTATCGATACGATACCACTCCATCGACTTATGATAATGGTTGCTGAATTGATCGGCGGTCCAAGATTCTGCACCATCCCATTTCGGGCTATTATCGCGTTTAGAATTTTCACGAATTGAGACTTTGTTGGCACGTTTTGCCATGTTTTTGCTCCTGCTGCTTTACTTACTATAGAACTAGTATATAGAAGTTATATTCGATTGTCAATGCAGGTTTTACCAAATTAATCATCTTGGATAGGAATGATAGCCCACCCTAGACGCCTAAGATCTTTTTTAATTTCTTCGGTAACTGTACCTTCAGGCATATAATTATCACCATCGACTCCGGTTAATCCGTAACCCGCTTCTTCGTTGCCTATGCCTGAACAATACCAATTAATATAATCACCTTCGCCACGCAGATCGGCAACAACACCTCCAGCAGCGCGCCAACTGCAACTCCATCGCTCTTCTTTGAGTATTGGAATTACATCAAGTTTTTGGAATTCGTTGTTACACATTGCTGCGTATAGATTTTGAGCGTAGGTATCTGAGTTGCGTACCTTTTCAACCATCCATTCGGTACTACGCATATCGTATTCCATGTTATTCTTTTGCCATTCAGGATTTGTAAGATTATCTGTATCTCTCTGGTTCCAAGTTTCCCACATGTCAAGATAAGCCTGACTAGGCTCTTGTCCTTCTTTCTTACATCTTTCGATGTAATTTTCTTTTTGAAAAGTATTCCTGTTAGGGCTACTTGATATTTTAGACATCAATGTAATTTTCTAGATTTTGGATTATTATCAATTTCTATATCGTCGATATCGAGCTCAAACTCGTTTAGATCTATATCTTCAATATCGGCATTCTCAAAAAATTCGCCAGATTCAATTTGACGAGTTAATTCGGTAAGAAATTCGTCTAATTCTTCTTGTGTACCTTCCCAACTATCAAAACATCCGGGTGCAAATTGTATTTTAACTTTTTTTTCTTCGCTCATAATTTTTTTAATCCCATAGTCCTCTGTAATAGACGCCGAAGAGTCGCAAACCGTTATCAATGCGGGCAGCGTGTTTCTTGTGACCTTCGAGATCATATACACTGGTATCATTTGGACCTTTCACCATTTGATAAGTAATGACCCCTTCGGGTTTATTTCTAGATCCCATGGGTTCCGGCTCGCCGATCAAATTACCGTCTTTATCCAATGCTTGCCAAAGAATTTCAGAATTACCAGAATGAAACTGTGCATCATTATCGTCATCGCAGAGCTGTTCAAATGCCCAGATCATTTCATCCATTACCCAATCCCAACGAGCATGATGGTTATCGTCGATATCCCACTCATTTTCTTTGGCGGGAGCTGCCGTTGAACGAAGATGTTTGGGCACATCTGCATCTTCTACATGAGGACTGCCGTGTTTATTCGCTTTGAGCTGCTTGAGCATCGGAAGAATGATTATAGCGAGTGTATCGTTCATATTCCAGGTATCCCAAGGATCAATTCGAATTTTAATCTTACGCTTTTTCTTACTGTTAATCCATTGACAAACTTTAGTTAGATAAGTGTCGCTGCCATCTTTGCGAGAAGCAAGCCAATCGCCAAACTTATGACAAAGTTCATTGTGTGGATCTTGAGTCTCAGATAAGGCTTGTTCTAACTTGCTAGGGGGCCTTGGCTTAAACCAAAGCAATGGCTCAAGTAGAAATTCTGCAATTTGGTAAGGACCAATCCAAGTAGTGTATTTTCCGATATGTACTTTCATGATCTATTATTATAAGTTAATTATTCTTTAATGTCAAATTTTAGGTAATATTCTGTTAATTTCTTCGCTTCTAATTCTGTTATTAATCTGTGTATAATTTGAAATGTATTAAGATCCATAGATCTTTCGAAAGTAAAAGTTACATTATTTTTAGATAAAAATTCACCTCTCGGAGTTGTCTTCCATTCAGCAAATTCTTTCTCTAATTCTTCATTAGTGCTGGCATAAAAAATGATATGTTCGTTTATTTTATATATTTCTTTAACTGTACCATTTTCATCACTTTCATATCGAATTTTAGGCATTTTGTCTTTTCTTATGCTTGTAATAACGATGTTTGTTTTTCTTAGGAGCAGGGGAAGGTGTTGCTGCTGCGTTATCAGGAAGTTTCACCCCCACCTTTTTTAACAGTCTATTAGCAGCAACAACGCCTTGTAAATTGCGATAGATCATGAGTGGACCATCGGCATCTGGGCTAATTTGATCAAAGTTTCGAACTTCGTACACCGGTTCAATTGGTGTTGAAATTTCTATAATGTACAGTTCGTGATCTCTGCTGTGCCCTTCTCCTAGATGTTCTAGGTCGATAATTTCGACAACTCGACCCTCTACCAATGATTGTTCGCCTAGATGGATCCAGACCCTATCCTTAATGTCGTAATATTCTTTCTTCATAGTAATGTTAGGCTAGCAGCAATTAATATATAAGTCAACTGATGTACAAGTTGGTCTAATCCAAAGTGTGCCCAGAAGGTCTTATCGCTAGCGTTCTTTTCTCCGTATTTTGATTTAATCCAGTCAGTGTGATAGTGTAAAAAGAAATCTAGCACTCCTAACACAAAGGCATAGTCTAGATAAGAGGAGATGGCAAACATCAATACGCAGGTCCATAATCCATGCTTGGCACTGTGTTTCATCCCCTTCCAATTTCCGTAAATTCCCTTATGCTTTATTTCGTCGTTATTTTGATTGACGAAATCAATGTAGAAATGCTTCAGTTGCAGAGCAACAAGAGTTATTAGAATAAGAAATGTTGTTAGCATTTAGGTCTTTTTTTCTACCTGACGATTTTCTAATAATTCCTTAACAAACTTGATAGCCTTACGATCTGTATCGTAGACGTATTCAGCATCATCATCGTCATTGTTACGTAAAGTTACAATAACTCCGTTTCTTACTTTGCGAATTTCGATACTTTCGAACATAAGGCCGCCTTTTTACTTTTGTACACTCAAGTTATAATTAAAGTGGAAGATACCGATGTGTGCAACTTCTCTACTGAGTTCTTGATCACACCAAATCTCATATCCTGCCTTTTTAGCCTGTTGGCAGAAATAGATGTCTTCTCCGATTTCTAAATTAAGTTCGGGAATAAATTCTTGTAGGTAATGAGGTTGAGGAATCTTTTCATATACTTCTCTCTTTACCAAAACACACCCATGTGGAAGAACATCGATTAATTCCATTGGAGGACTGCTATCTGTTGTAACAAATTCTGTATATGATCCCGGACTACCACTCATTCCTGTAAAGTTCGCATTAGGAAAACGGCGTCGACGATAGTTACAGCCGACAATTTCCTTATTACGCTTGAGCATTCTGATAGGAGCATCAATAGGAAACTTCATATCACTATCAACCCACCAAATATAATCAAAATCGCTCTGTAGAAAAATGTCTGTTAAATTGCGACGAGCAATAGTAATTACTGATCCAATATTAAACGCGCAATTGATCTTAATGCCATGCGCTACAAGATTAGCCGCAGCCATTGCTAAATGTTGAGCAAATTCTGCATTAACCATTTCCATAGCGGGAACCGCGATCATAATCGATGGTGGGCGATTTGGCGGAGATACATTAAGAGCGCCAGGAGTAGGTGTAGGGGAAGAAGAGGGTGTAGCCTGTCGACTGGGAATATTAAGTTTACCTTTTTTCATTTTAATCCTTTGTGTGAACTTATATTAGTAATTATCTTAGTTAACTCTGCACTTAAATATTTTTGAAACGCAGAATTAATTGCATCACGACAAACAGCATAACAAGGATTTTAATGATTGTCAACTATTATTTTTTGAGCCAATCTGAAGTTTTATAAGGTTTACCTAATTCTACATAGTCTAAAAAATAGATAATTTTCTTTTTGAGATTTTTAATTACCCTATGATTATGGTTATAATCAAAAGTTTTTAGGTAATTTCTAAACCAAGTTAAGACAAATCGATTATCTTTTAGATCTTTATTAAGATAATTGATAATGTCTTTTCTGTTACCTTTAAAAATCTGAGATAATTCGCAGGCTGAATTAAACGCATATGCTTCGATCTCGTCATAATGACCTAGATATTCTTGTTCAGTTTTTCTTTTTCGTAATTCTGCGGTGCTTGAATATCCTGGAATATCTTTAAATTTTCTTCGTCTGTACTGTCTAGTATGAATGATCTCGTGCATGATCATGTCGGCCATAAGTACGCATCTACTGCGAAATTTATTATAGGTTAAATTTAATATTTTTTCTGTTGCATTAAAATGTAAAATTATAGTAATAAATTTTTTATTTTTCTTATCTTTAACCGAGTCATACCATCCGCTGAGATAAATCCAGCCCGGATCAGTGTTTTGATCGAAACTGGTTTTTATGTTAATGGGGATGTCTGCTTCTCTTAACTGCTTTCTAAAAATCTTGGAAATTTGTTGAGGGGTAAGCGGTTGGCCAATAATATGCCGACCTGCCTTTTTAATTTTGTTTATAATTAGATCACGATCTAGTGCGGACCAATCATAATTTTTGATATTGGTCATTCTTGGCTCCCTTACTAGTAGTAATTATCACAAAATCCTCCGATTATTAACCCTGCACTTAATTGTCCAAAACCTGCTCTACAAAAACATTTGACCTACGTAAAAACTCAATCCCCTCGTCATTTCTATAGTTTTCTCTATAATATACGCACTTAATACCTGCTTGATATATTAATTTGGCGCATTCTATGCAGGGACTATGCGTGATGAATAACGTAGCACTCAAACCACCGCCGCCCTGCTTGGCTAGTTTTGCGATAGCATTGGATTCAGCATGCAGTACTTCGGATTTGGTTTTTAACACAGTTCTATGTATTGATCCTTCCAATCCGGTATACATTTCAACAGTTTCATTTTCGCAATTATTATCCCATCCTGCAGGCATACCGTTATAGCCATAACTGATCACGCAGTCATCTTTGACTATAACGGCTCCTACCTGCAACCTTTTAGCATAGCTTAATTGGGCAGTTCTGCATGCCCAATCCATATAGAGATTTATAAACTTTTGTTTCATCCGATACGAGCTATAAAGTGAGGATGTACTAACTGTACATTATACTTAGATAACAATGGCTGTGCAGCAGTCCAAGGACCTGAGCCAGGCCATGCATCATCGCCTGTCATAATTCCGCCCTTCTTCATTTTCGGAAGCCATGCTGTAATATCTTGTGTAACTGCTTCTGCTTCGTGTGCGCCGTCGATCATAATAAAATCGATGCTATTATCTTCATAGAGGCTAGCGGCTTCAACGCTATCCATTCTAAGATGATGGTAATGATACTTAACCGGAGACATATTTCTTAAGAATGTTTGGTAAAGTGTGCCCTCGACTACTTCTTTAATTTCGCATTCGCCGCCCTCTTGGTGTTCAATGCTGCCCATCCAAGTATCGATAAAATCTACTTTGATGTTTTTTCCGCTGTTGATGATTTCAACGGCAAGAAACGCACTGCTTCTACCTTTGAATGAACCTATCTCGACAAACCGTGCATTATCAGGAGCATCCTTTACTGCCTGTCTATAAAGATTTTCATAGCTAAACCAACCGTCAATATTTTGATAAAAGTGTTCCATTTTTTTCCTTATTATAATATGGTGTAGCCGGTAGGATTCGAACCTACAAGGGGAATTAGATTCACCCCGTCCCGCAGACTCAGACAGCGGTCTTTGGAGCTATGCCAACTTGCTTACGGCTACATATTTCGATGACTTTCTTTAATTTTACCTTTAAGAGCTAATTGTATCATATCTTCTATTCTATTTACAACCTGTCCGGTTGCATCATACCCTACATCTACAGCTCGATATTCTCCAATACCGCTAGGATTGCCGTGGCAATGGCCGTGAAAGTGTACTGCGCCCCTAAACTGTAGATTAAACTCTGCTATTGGATAATGAAACATAATAATAGAAATTTTGTTATATGTTATTTCTAGATAGTTATGAATTTCTTCAAAACAATTACGAAAAACAGGATCACGCAGGTTTTTCCTATCGTGATTACCTTCTATTAGAATTTTTCTACCGTTTAATCTTTTAAGAATTTTTATAGCTTCTGTGCTATTACTAAAAGCTATGTCTCCTAACAGATAAACAGTGTCTGTTGGTAAAACAGAGTCATTCCACAAATGAATCATCTCTTCGTTCATATGTGAAACATCTCGAAAATGTCCTCGAGTATTTGGACAATATTTTAATATGTTGTTGTGTCCAAAATGTAAATCAGAAGTAATCCAGGTGTTCATTCCACTATTATAGGATCACTGCTGTATTAAGTCAACTAATATCTACTTAACATATTCGAGATTGAAAGCGTTTTTTAGTGCAGAATTTATTAATCGGTTTAAGGTAATATCTTTTTCATGAGCAATCATGGCCAATTCAAATATAAGATCTTTATCCAAATTTAATTGGATCGTTATATTTGTCGAGCAATCTTCACCCCGCACAATAGCACGAGACTTTTCCAAAAAATCTTCTTCAACTTCTAAATCAACAAATTGAATCTCATCAGTGGCTTCGTTGAGATTAACTGAACGAGATGTTGCTTCGTCTCGATAGGCCTGTTCAAAGTCGGGATGTAGCAAACGATAGGCTCGATTCTGCCTATAATCGTAAACACTGGCGCAATAAACTATCTGCGTCTTGGTATCAAACGTGATACTAACAGTGTGCCCATCAATGTCCCCATTCCAGCTGTCTAGGGTAAAGGCATCCTTGCCCCAGCAGGACCACATAAATTCGCTACCTTCGCTGACTCGATATTCAACGGCTTCCATGAAATCTTTAATAGTAATCATGCTTATTTCTCCTTATGTGGTATTATAAGTTACCTGTTTACCATAAGTCAACCACAAAAAAAGGCCTACTGCCCAAAGACAGTAGACCTTAATTACACTAAAAACATGACAAAACTGAATCGATAATGTGGTGCTGACATAGTTTGTGGACGAGCAGCGTGGGGAATTTTACCATCAAATAAGATTAATCGACCAGGAACAAAATTTGATGCATATGCAATTTCTGTACCAGGGTCTTCATAAAACATAGTTTCGCCGCCCCAATAATGATTCCATTCGATGTTTACATAATAAAGTAGAGTTAACTTAGTGTCGTCAAAGTGTGGATAATAAGTTTCCGTTGCGGTTGATAAACTGATGTTTGCGAGACGAGCTGTTTTTCCATTTAATAATTCTTTAAGGCGATCATCGCTAGTTTCAGAAAGTTGATTAACAATTCCAAAAGCTGCTAGGTCCTCTTGAGATAAAATGCAATGAAGATATCTATCTTGACTGCGCTCAAGTATTCTTGAATCATGCCATCCTAATTTATAATGAGAATTTAGACAAAATTGATGTGCCTGTTCTCTCCAGGGATATTCAAAAAGATCATCGAAGATATAAATTTTTCTATTACTTCGAGTGGTAATTTCTTTGTATGAAGCGGTCATTTTTGGCTATCGCCCGGCATCACTCTATAATTGTCTTCAACACTATCCGGGGTTGAAACTTCAATTATGGTACCTGCTTCTAGACATACCACTTGATGTGGAAATAGTGGAGGATTATGCCAAACATCTCCTGCTACCAATTCCTTTCCATTTATCTTAGCTGTTGCAGTATCAATCCAGCGAACCATAAAACGTCCATCAAGTACGTACCAAGTCTCATCCTTCTCAGCATGGAAATGCATGCTGAAGCGAGCATCTTGTTTGAATTTCATCATCTTACCACAATATTTGTCGTTGGTGCACCAGATTAATTCGTGCCCCCAGCCCTTTTCAACATATCCTTCTAATCGTGTCATCTAACACCTATAAAATATAAATTTATCTTAAAGGAAGGCCTCTTGCAGCTCTTCCTTTGCCTTTGTTTTTAGCACTAAATGTATCAGTTTGACTGTGACAGTTAGGGCATATTAATCTTAAGTTATCTGGACTATTATTTCCGGCATTTCCATCAGCATGGTCAACCTGTAGAGTTAATGGCTTATTGTTATATTCACTAATCCCACAGCAACTACATTTATAACCTCGAAATTCTGTTAATATCTTCCTGATAGTTTTACGGTCGCTCACTTCTCCTCGATTAAATCTATTAATCGTTTCGGTAAACATACCCTTAGCACTACAGGCATTACTACAATATACATTCATTTTTTGGTGAGACCAAGCAGTCTCAACCCCACAATTTTTACAAAAATAAGTTTTGGTAGAGTGTTTCATATGTTTATTTATCATTCTACCAATTAAGTTGGAGCGGGTAGCGAGAATCGAACTCGCACACTAACCTTGGCAAGGTCACAGGCTACCACTACATCATACCCGCATTTTTTATATCTTCTCTAATCTTAACAATGTCATCGGTTGTCAGCGTATAGACTCCATTGTGCTGTACGCAAATGCTTCCGGCACGATTGGCAAATTCTATAGCTGCCTCAATACTATTTGTATTTAAGAATTCTGCAACCATTGCGGCTAAAAATGTATCACCTGCTCCGCAGACATCTACTACTTCTACCGGATTGACTGGAAATTCTTTTTGAGATTCCAATTCTTTAAAAATACTACCTTCTCTGCCAAGAGTCACGATTAATAAATCGTTGACACTCCAGCGACGTGCATATTCTTGTTCATTGACCTTGACATAGCATCCCCAGAATCGAACTAGGTCTTGCTTTTTAGTATCAATAAAGATTACTCCTTGATACTTTTGTCTTATTGCTTCAACTAACTCGTAACTAATCCATCCCTTATCATAATCAGATATTACGACTGCATCGTAATCATTAATAACATCTTCAAAATCAAACCTGAGACTTTGAGATTTAACGTCATCGTCTATTCTCAATACATGCTGTCTACTTCGTAGATCTATTAATCGTCGTTTAATACTCTTTGGCCCTAACTTATTCGAAACGTCTAGACCAAATGCCTTTAGATTGGCTAACACGTTTGCAGCCATTCCAGGCCGTTCTTCTTTATGATCGAGTTTAAAGATAGGCACAGGCGCTTCTGGACTAATACGATCCACTGTTCCATA
>Ga0209777_10008150_pt1 | contig 11511 bp, 12 predicted proteins | sample FrelakmetHBP12HB_FD_187147 | JGI IMG/M metagenome (GOLD analysis project Ga0209777, IMG submission 187147) | Freshwater lake sediment microbial communities from the University of Notre Dame, USA, for methane emissions studies -HBP12 HB (SPAdes)... | ecosystem: Environmental > Aquatic >...
TAACTAAATTCGATTAATTAACATTTTCTCAAGAATACCATCTGTTGTTTGCGAATTTCCAAGAATACCACTAACAATATAGTTATATGGTTTTGAGAATGCTAATGCCAACAGGAAACTTTCCCTGGAAGGAACATTCTCTACCGAAACTAATTGATAATTTTCAGTACTCCGATTTGGATGTAGTCTCCAACGCATATTACCAACACGCATCAATTGACTAACCACAAGCTCAAAATTAATCAACAGTAATACTTTATGTCTTAAATAGACAGAAAATAATTTTAAGATTAATTCTGAGAATGAACCATTAGTAGAACCATGAAGTAATCTATTAACTACTGTCAAATCACTAATGATATCTTGGTGTGATGAATCTTTATCTTTACTAACCTTCGCAACACCACCAGTGTGGAAAGTACGAAGAGTAAGTTGAGTTGCAACCTCACCAAGGGCTTGAGCTGCTAATACACCAACATATTTAGAATGAACCTTATCACTCATCTTACCATAGCATGTTTTGCAAATTCTGGCTGACTTACAGAAAATCGGTGAACGAAGCTTAACTGTCTTACCAAACAAGGTATGATAATTATCTTCATCAATCAACTTCAATGTGGTCTCACCAGTTTCTGATGTAACAGCCATATAACGATGAATTAAACTTCTAGCAAGTTTAATTGGATCCATCTCTTCATATTTATGTTTAAGATGATCTTTCATGATCTTTCGTTCAATCAGATCAGGAATATTAGCAACTAATTCATTGAATTTATCATCAGTCATTAATTCAGGAATCTTAACTTCAAAATACTCAGTCGTACCACAATCATCTTTCTTTTCATCAAGTTCTAGATTGATAGTACAATAAACTAATTTACGAGTTAAGTATCCGGATACTGCAGTATTAAGAGCTACGTCAAGCAAGGCTTTACGAGAACCATAACATGACGTAAAGAATTCATCCTTTGTCAAACCATGAACAAGATTATTCTTAATTGGTGTTTCCACCATCTCGCCCTTTGAGTTAGACATATATCCTCTGCAGAAAATTAATTGATTCGCTTGTTCCCATGAACCGCGTGATCCAGATTCAATAAAATCCTTATATGGGAAATTTTCTTGAATTTGTTTCTTTAGAGGATGATCAGAAAGAAGATGGAACTTTTCTTGTGGTGTCTTTGTTGGATCATCCACAATACCAGAAATTACACCATGAATACCTTCACCACTCAAATTTTTCAATGAGAATGTTGTACCCCTAGTTGTAGTTTCATGGAATCCCATGTTTTTCATATTATCAAGAATATTCTTGACTGTTTCGGGTGGATACACCTGAACAAGAATATTCAAAAGAACATGTAGTTCTTTCTTATTAATTGTCCTATTTAAGAACGGAAAATTATCAGGGAAGATACTATTAAACTTAACTCGTCCCTCATAAGTTTCAACACCATTATGGATTACTTTCTTAGTCTCATCTGGCTTAGTCATCAGATATAAACCAAGTAAAATATCTTGATTCGCACCAAGAATCATTTTACCTGTTGATGGAGATATCAGATTAGCTAAGATAAACATCTTCTCTTTATTTTCAGCTTCAGCTTCTGGATAGAGAGAAATATATGCAGCCATCTGATCGCCATCAAAGTCTGCATTATACGGCTCGCATGCCATCGGATGAATCTTAATTACGTGATCGGTGTTGATAAGAATCTTAAATGACAACAACCCCATTCGATGCAGAGTTGGTTGACGATTCAAACATACTAATTTTCCTGCTGTTATCTCTTTAACAATATCAAGAAGAGCAAGATCTTTTAACTTGATACAGTCATTAACATAATCAATAGTTGGATCATATCTTACGAATTTACGATCTCCGTAATTTTTCATTTCCAACAAACGATTTACAATAGGAAGTTTGAATAATTCTAATGCGATAATATAAGGAATAGAACATTCATCCAAAAGTAATTTTGGTTCAGGACTAATCACAGCACGAGCCGAGAAGTCAATTCTCTTACCGAGAATAGAACCTCTGATTAATCCAGACTTCTTAGAAAACTTTGAGAAGATATACTCATAGAAGTTGAAGATATACCTCTGCTGATTTCTGAAGTTAGTCATATGAATTTCTGAATTCTCGTATGTGGTCACATCATTTTTGACCATCAAACTATTATTCAGAATAGTCATATAGAATTCATTCATCTTATCACGCATTTGTACGTCCTTAGTTTTCGACACAGGTCTAAACTCAGGAGGACACACAATAACGTTTGACATAAAAAATTTACTAATATTCATATTAATAAATTTCCATGTTGAATTTGTTTCCATCATTCTTTCAGATTCGAATTTAATTAATTCATAGATACCATTTGCACCAGAATATAAAATTATTCCTTCTGGAATTACAGTCGCTTCACTCTCAATAGTGGGTTTTTTAACTTGAATGTATTTTCTAGAATCAGTATCAAAATAATAACCCATTGTAGTATCATTAAAGATCATATCATGGATTATATTACCGATGGTAGCTTTACCGGCTTTCAGAATAAGATAGTACATGATTGGATTAAGAGCCGGAAAGGGAAGAGCAATCTTTGCAAATTTTTTCCTTCTTAAACTCGAATATCCAATCTCAACTCCGCATTGACTACAGAGTTCACCAATCTTAGACCGACCCCAATAAACCCCGCAACCACAAGTACAAGTTCTCACCGGACCAAAGAACTTTTCAGAGAATAGTCCGTTTGGATGAAAACCTCTCTTTGCATAGATTTTATTAGTCGTAATCTCTGGAATTGTTTCACAAAACTCATCTACGTTAAAGAAATTAATCTTCATTACTTTGATATCTCCTTGTGAGCTAAACCTAGAAGCGCATCAGTTAAAAATTCAATAACATGAGCTCTAACTGATTTATCATGTGATTTCTCGATGTTCTCAAACTTCTCATCAATGTGTTTAATGAGAACAGGAAGAATTTCTTCCTTGAATTCAGATACCACAAACTTCTGAACTGCAACTTCTAACTTTTTATCAAATTCAGTTTCGATCCATTTCTGAATGAATTCTTTATTCTTCTGTATTACTGTTTCAGCAATTGTTTCTGTTTCTGTTTTTACAGGTTCAACTACTTTTTTATTATTTTTATGTTTCGGATTTAAGAAAGCGTTCTTGTCAAATCCCAAAATAATTTTTGGACTTTTCTTTTGAATTTCTGCAAGTAAAGATTTTACTACTTCGTCATAGGTATATCCATAAGAAATACCAATGTCTACCAAATGAGAAAATCTATATTCAATTCCGGGTAACAAATCACTACATATGTATGTTAATGGGTTTCTTTTCTTTTTCGCCATTATTATTTCTCCGGTATTATAGTACTATAAATAAAAACATTTTTGATTTTCTGATCGAGCTATATCAATTAAAAATTGACGTTCATCTGGCTGGATAAAACAAGAATCTAAGTTAAATGAAGATAACATTCCTTCGATTATACTTAGATTATCACTTGTAAAATCAAGACCTCTTAAATTCTCATCCCAGCAAAATGCGTTAGTTTTACCTAAATTTGGATGCTTTCCGTGACATATCAAATCTTTTATTTTTGTATCTATCGCTACTTTGAATAATTTTATTCCATATCCATGATCAACTAATTGCTTCATCTGTTTTTGATTTAAAGGGTGAATAGTTCTGGATTCTCTAATTGATTCACACCCAATAAATTTATGACAAATAATAAAATCATTCTCTATTGTATAACTGTTATTTTTTAATTGATCCAGTTCTTCTTTGAGAATTCCATCTTTCAAACTTTGTCGATTTACTGATTGCTTTAATCTACGTAAATCACATACTATTTTTTCAGCATTTTCTGAACTAATAGATTTGTAAATTAGTTCATGTTCAATTTGATCGATAGTATTATTCAAATTAGTTTTGAAATTTATATTAGAAAAATCATAATTGTGCTGATAAAGAATTTTTTTAACTTCTTGATCATGCTGCATCTGTCACCGGGCATATTGTAAGATTAATACTAAGATTTGTTTTAAATGTATAGGTCATAAAACAACTATTATGTGGTAAACATTTTGATAGTTTAACAAGTTTAATAACTAAATCATCGATACTAGAAGCTTTGATGGTAACACTATCTTTAAGTGGAATATCAACTACAAATGTTTGTGATTCTAAGTTATTTCCTACATGAGTAATTAGATCAGTAGAAAATTTCTTAAAATTAATAAATCTATCTTTTATTAAACATTCTGACATTTTTAGTTCTCCGTTGTTAAGATATGATATTCAGATGTTTTAGTATCATATATTCTTAATTGATTACATGTATATTCATCATTGATCAAATAATCAATAATAATTTTATTTGCTGATTCTATAAATTCTGGATTTCTGCTATAATAATATCTATAGTAATTTTTAGTTTCAGGTATTTTTTTTCTACTATCTATATATAGAATATTACCATCCAAAGATAATCGAATTTTAGAATTTAAATTGGGTGTTTTACAATCACGACAATCAATAATAAATTGATCTGTAATTATTGGTTTTAATACTCGTTCTTCGTTTACAATAATATCCATGTCAGGATTAATTTTTTTGCAACGAAATTTTATATTTTCAACTTTTGATAAACCAGAAGCACATGAATTAAAAGGATAAATTAATTGTTCAGATCCAAAACTAACAACATCAAAATCATAAATTGTTAATTTAGAAATCAATCTCTTCCTTGCTAAATTTAATGATAATGATGCACCTACAGTTCCGCAGCCAACAATTACTAATTCATTGTTCATTTTGATACATTTTCATTTATCTTCAGTAATAGTCTATAAACCTGTGTTGATGAATCATATTTATAAACACCTTCATTAATTACAGAGCAAGAATTCAAATTCATAAGTTGATCTTTAACATCATTAACCAACAACAATTTATCTGAATCAGATTTATCAGTATTGTATTTTAACTCGATACAAATTAAATCAGAATCAACAGGAAGTTTGAATTGTTTTCTTACTGACATATCAGTAGATGCAGGAATAATTCTCTTAAACACAATACCAATACTTCTAAATGTTTTAGCAATATCATGACCGCGTCTTGCGATCGTGCGAATATTGTTATCAACTTTCATATCATATGTAATTATTGTTTTTTGATTAGATTGAGAAATATTTGTTCGTGCTGGTGTTTTTTGTGGAGTAGCCATGATTCCCCTTTATAAGATTACTTCGTAAAAATTTTTAGTTATAAAATCAGAAACACTAATTGCAAGATATCTATAATCACCTCTATTTTGATTTAAAGGAATTGTAATTCTATCGTTATTATCTATATAAAATATTTTGTCAACTTTTTCATCAGTATAATCAACTTTAATTTTTTCGTCTAAAATTCCTTTGATTACAGTCTCTTTATACTTAGCTTCTTCAGTATGATTTTTAAAAGTATATCGAAAATCTGGTCCTGTAAAAATTTGATTTGGATTCATTCCATGATATCCACAAACCATTTTTATTAAAAATTTATCCATTTTTGGTCTAGCTGTAAGTATAGACCATCTAATATCTAACGTATCTGGATTAAAATGGAGCTTGTTGAAGCATAGTTTAGTGTTGTTTAAAAAACCACCCCAAGTATCACTACCAACAAGCGTTCCATCAAAATCCATCAGATACATCAAACTTGCGGATTTTATAATCAATGATGTAGGTGACATTATTTATTTTTCTGTTTGAGAAGAATCTTCGACTGGGACTCTTGCAAATCCAAATCGTTTATCATGGTATTGGATAGCTGTTCTCATGTTATCTTTAGTCATTACATAAGATACATTATTCTTCTTATCTTTAGAAATTTCATGGTTATTAATTTTAATTGATATATCCGCTGAAAGAATAGCATCTCCAATTTCATCAACTATATCAAATATCGAATTGTTCTTTTTGCTTTTCTTTGCTTTTTTCATTCTATCTCCTGTTATAATGTGAACACTCTGTCAGGTTCAACATTCTCAGCAGCTTTGTGTGCAATTAAAGTAATATTCTTTCCCGCGGATAAGATTCTGATTGCTTGTCCAAACGACTGACAGCTATCATCATCCAGAGAATCCAATGCTTCATCATAGAAAGCATTATGAATTTTCTTCCCGTATAATCTTTCAGCTAAAGATTTTAGTGCTTCCATACAACATAAATCAACTAATCTCTTTTCGCCTCCAGATAACATCTTATGACTATCTGTTCCCTTGATATTATGAAGCACATTAACATTAAATTTGTCCCGAATATCGCCCGACTTAGTCGTTTTCAAAGTATCAAAAGAAACTGTAAAAACACCAGGAGCGACTTTATCTAGAGCAACAGAAACAGATTCATTCATATGCGGAATTGACATGTCGATTAACATACTGCGAATACCTGAATCTGAAAATGATTCTTTCCAAAATGATAAAATTTGAATTTCTCTCTGAATTGTTTTTTTATCGTCAATTAATTTCTTTAAAGATAATTCGTTATTAACAATATCAGAATTTAATTTTTGAATCTGAGTATCATCATACGTAAAATTCTGACATTCAACAATTCTATTATTACAAACTTTTAATTCAACATTTAAAGTTTGGATAGATTCATTTATTTTATTCAGCTCTCGACGCCGAATATCAAGTGTTTCTAACTCCGTATTGATGGTTTCAATCTGAGAACGCAATGTGATTTTTTGACTATCAAAATTAAGCTTACATTGTTCACGAAGAACATCATACTTTTTAATATGTTCTTGTGTAATAGATTCCACATCTTTTGTATAATTATGTTCTATAGAATCGAGTTTGCCTTCTAATATTTTATCAACACCAGAAATTTGATTTTCAATAAAAGTCTGTTTCTTCTTAAGTTCAGTGGTTGCAGCTACCTTCTTAGTTAACATCTCTTGGACTTGAGAATCAATTTCTTTTTTATGATTGCTAATTTCTGACTGAATCAATTCACGTTTACGAATTAAAATTGCTGATTGAGCTGCTTTCTTGTTTACAATCTCCTGAATCTTCTCATCATAAGATTCATCGGTTGTTGTCTTCAATATCACAGCTTCATCATACTTAGATCTAAGAGATTCCATCTCTGGTTTATATTCTGAGATCTTATTATTTAGTCCAGTAACTTCTGTTCGTAAAACTTCAATCGATTCTCTAATTATATCAACTCCATCAGAACCAGAAAATGGTCTACGGCATTTTGAACAGATTGGAGTTGGTTCATTCAATTTAGATTCATCTTCATTAATGGTTTTTTCTAAACCAGAAATTTTAGATTTTAATGTAGAAACAGTTTCTTTAATCTTAGATGCTTTATCTTTAATTTCTTGAATATTGTTATCTATGATTCTGAGTCTTTCTTTCTTCTCTGCTTCAATCGGCATAGTAGAAAATAACATATCAAGTTTGGTAATTTCTACATTTACAAAATTAATCTCTTTTTGCTTTTCGAGATTAAAAGAATTGTGATCCTTAAACAACGAAGAAGTATCATACAATTTCTCAGTTTCAGAAATTGAAGTAAGAACTGCATTCAATTGATTATTTAGATCAGCAATTTCTTTATTAAGCTTGTCGCTAATTTCTTGTCTAGCTTGAGCTTTAGAAGTAAGAAGTTCAGATTTCTTTGTTGAGATATCTAACTCTTGTTGTTTATTAAATTTTGCAATCTCATTATCGATTGTTATCTGAATATCCTCTAATTCAGATTGTAACGGATAAAGAATATTATTTAAAGAATTAATCTTGCTTTGATCAAAAGTATTAGATTCTTTTTTATCTTGTTGAGTTTGAAGTTCATTTTCTTTTTGAATTTTTTGTTGAGTTAGGTTATCAAGGACAGTTGCATTAGCTTGAATAGCTTTATCTCTGCCATTTTGAAATTGTGTTATAGATTGTTTCTTAATATCAATTGATGTGGTGAGTGTTGATAAAGATGAATCTAAAGTATATTGCTGTGATGCAAGATCTTTTAATACCTTGTCGGTATTATTATAAAATATTTTGTAATCTTGAGTTGATAAAATTGAATCGAAGATTGCTTTTTGTTCGGTGTTAGTCAAAGAGGTAAAAAAGTCTTTCACCTGCTGTGAGAAATAAACGCTATTATGAAAAACTGATCTTGGTATTAAAAGTTTTTCAATAATCTCATATGTTTGTGTTTTGTTTTGTCCAGAAATGTCAACACCGTTTTTTAACAAAAACATCTTATTTCTAAACTTCTTATGTTCTTGATAGAGTTGAATAGTATATTGATCAGTAACACTATTTTCAACAACTCTAAAGTTTAAAATAATTTCAAGATCTTTTTTGGTTTTCCTGTTAACGAAATCAGAGATCGGGAGTTTATCAACTCCACCACTATCTCCATATAAAGCTAATGAGATAGACTTAAAAATAGTTGATTTTCCAGCTCCATTTTTTCCGACAATAAGAGTAAATCCGGGTGGAAAGTCCATCTCCATTGGTTCGATATAATTAGCAACATTGGTTAATTTAATATTATCAAGATATATATCTTTCATTATTCTTCTCCTCTTAATAAATTGTATTTTGAAATCAAAGATAGATACTCAGTATGATCAACTTCAGGAATTTCTTTAATTGAAAGATATTTTTTGAGTTGTTCCTCTTTTGACATTGTCACAACAATTCCTCTATTTGTCACATCCACATCATGTTGTTCAAGAACCAAAATACTCGATACTTCATCTTTAATTACTTCTGATGTTTTGTTTCGAATTCTAACATTATGACCTGCATTTTTAGCAATTTCTGCTTGCTTAAGAATTTCATATTTTTGATCGATTGTTTCAATAATATATTCATGAAATTGAGGAATACCACATTCTAATGGAATAGATTCCACTTCTAAAGATTCTGTATTATAGATAAGGAATCTAAATTTTTGATTCTTATCATTCCAATCACGCGGAGTCAAATTTCCGGGATAATACAATTTTGTAATTGAATTCTCTATCATCTGAGGTTTATGATAGTGACCAGTTAATACTAATTTAAAATTAGAAAGGTTCTTTAAAGATAAATTAGATATTATAGAAAGTCCAGTCTGTAACGTTCCTTCATTTAAACCACAGTGCGCAAGAAGTATATCTGTTTTAAAACTTTTAATATCATCTAATAAAGTTTCTGAAAATGGAGCAACCGTTATTCCATCTACTATCTCTGGTTTATCAATAACACATTTTACATTTGGATAACCAGAAAAGACCGATATTGCACTTTTTCTGTTTTCTCCGGTTTGATGAAAATCATGATTTCCAGAAAATATTAAAAAGTTAATATCTAAATTTCTTAAAATAAATGATTTAAAGGCGTCGACGGCCACCGTATACATTAATGACTTAGTATGAATTAGGTCACCTAGAATATCAATATTCTTAACATTCCTTTTTCTACATTCTTCTACAACAAAATCTAATGATTTTATAATATAAGATAATCTTTTTGGCAATCCATTTTTTTCTAATGTATCACTTACAAATCCATCTAAGTGGATATCAGCTGTACATGCTCTAAGCATTGAATAAGCTCCTTAAACCGGTTAATAACTTGTTCTTTATTTTCTTTCCATTCTCGTTCATGAATAATAAAGAAAACACAATGAAGATAATCCACTAAATCTTTTTGTCTAATAAAATCATATTCTAAACTATTTTTATGTTTATGATGATTTTCATAAAATTCAACTACTATATTTAATTCTTTAATATATCGATCCGGATAATAATTAAGAAAATGTTGATCTTCTAATAATGAATATACTGAATATAATTGTATTTCGTCGAATATATCTTTTTCCTGTCGTCCTTTACATGGAGACCACCCATCGATATGATGATTTCTCCTATATTGTTTCATCTTAATACTCTGTTGTGAATTAGATTCTTGTGATCTATTTTTTCTTAACCAGTAACGACCATGATTATTAGATATTTTTAATTTGGTTTCTTCTGATAATCTTAAACCAATATGAGAATCACTAATCTTTCTTTTTTGATCTTCTGAATGTTTCTTTCCGATATGAACTAAAGACATTTTTAATTTAGTTTCTTCAGAAAATTTCTTTCCTTTTGACCATCCAATTTGACTTCCTTTTAATCCTTTATTCCACGGAATTCGTTCTTTATGTTTTTTAGACATTTTATCTATTGATTCTAACGTATGTTTTTTTCCAAAAAATGAATTTAATTTACCAACCCTTGTCTTGTTTTGATCAGATATTTTTAATTTTTGATTATCGGATAATTTCAATCCTCTTCTATTATGACCTTTTAAAAATTTATCTTTTAAATTTTTTACTTCTTTACCACACCCACAAGTACATAAAGGTAAAGATGATTTCTTTACACTAAGAAGATCTTCATCACCCAATTTATACTCTTGTGTTATCATGTTTCACCATCAAATCTCTTAAAGCTTCGATTAATAAAGACTTTACACTCACCAACTTTTCAGCTGATAAATGTTTTAATTGTTTTAACAATTCTTCTGGTATCAATGAGCAGATTTGTTTTTCCATGTTTCTAGAACTCCTTTTTATATTTATTCTAGAAATATTTTAAGTTGATCTATTGATAATTGATTCAATGGAGCGCCCAGTGGAATTTGAATCCACAACATCCTGAGTGGAAGTCAGGTACTCTGCCAATTGAGTTATGAGCGCATAGGATACTTCTACTACCAGTTATTTATTCTGATAGTAGAAGTTCACATCTATCGGTTATATCTTTTCTCTTGTAACAGAAGAACAATTTTATCTCTGGTTGTTTCGTCGTAGATTTTAACATTCTCGGTCGAAACAACTTCGATATCATCTTCTGAAAGGAATTCTTCACAACTTTCACAGCAATGAGGATAATCTTCGATCCATTGAACTTCTCCGCATTTTTTACAAATACAGAGTTCTTCATCATCTTCAATAACATCATCAGTTATAAGAGTATCATCACCCACGACCCTATTTTCTTGGTCAAAGAATGTATCAAACTCTTGCTGACAACTTTCATTTAGTAATGCACGATGCCTGAAATCTCTTCGGTCCGCCCAAAGAGGATTACCATTAGTATTTCCTTGGTATCCACCAAAACCAGTACCACCATAATTAGCTGCTGATGTTGTTGAAGATGGATATTGAACCTTAGTAATCTTAGCTAAGATTGCATCTTTATCAGCTAATTCCATGATTGGATACATGATCTCGGGTTTGATTGGAACCTGAAACCGAAATCCATTATTGTCAAAATTATAAATGCCAAGGGTAATCTCATTAGATACATACAACAATGAAAATTCAAAATTTGAGTTAATATATTGACTATCAGTTCCTGAAAAACTCTTACATCCATCAGGATGCCGATGAATTACTCCATTAAATTTTGGATCAGGTGGCTCTTCTTGGAAGT
>Ga0209777_10008151_pt1 | contig 11510 bp, 10 predicted proteins | sample FrelakmetHBP12HB_FD_187147 | JGI IMG/M metagenome (GOLD analysis project Ga0209777, IMG submission 187147) | Freshwater lake sediment microbial communities from the University of Notre Dame, USA, for methane emissions studies -HBP12 HB (SPAdes)... | ecosystem: Environmental > Aquatic >...
AGATGTCGCAACTGCGACGTCAGCTCCGGGAGATAGGAACCGAATTTCATGTGTCCAAAAACACCCTGGCTAAATTCGCCGCAGAAAAGGCAGGCAAACCGGGCCTTTCCCAGTACCTCCAGGGACCGATAGCGCTTGCCTTCTGCAAAGGGGACGCCACCCAACTGGCGAAGGTCCTGACCAACTATGCGCGCGCTTCGAAGACTGCCCTCACTATTAAGGGCGGTATACTTGACGTACGGGTGCTCACACCACAGGAAGTTTACAGTCTTGCCACCATGCCTCCGATAGATGTCATGAGGGCTAGATTGCTCGGGATGCTGCAGAGTCCCATCTATTCACTGCACAATGTACTCAGCGCCAACTTACGTGGTCTTGGTGCACTATTAAATGCTAGAATTCAACAAATGGGAGGAATGGCAAATGTCTAATGAGGAATCCGCCGAGAAGAATGTAGAAGCACAAAAGGAAGAGGCCGGTGCCGTAGCAGCAGAGGAGGAAAAGGCTCACAAGAAGCGTGCACCCGCTGCCAAAAAGGAAACCGCGAAGACGCTGACCAAGGACGAACTCATTGCCACCATAAAAGAAATGACCGTACTTGAGCTTTCAGAGCTGGTCAAAGCGCTGGAAGAGACATTCGGGATCAGCGCCGCCGTACCGATGATGGCTGCTGCCCCTGCTGCTGGTGCCGCCGCTGGTGCCCCTGCCGCCGCCCCTGTCGAGGAACAGACTGAGTTCACCGTAATACTCAAAGAGATCGGCGCCAACAAGATCAGCGTAATCAAAGCAGTGCGCGAGGTTACAACGCTGGGCCTGAAGGAAGCCAAGGAACTGGTCGAGGCCGCGCCCAAGACGGTAAAAGAGGGCGTGAACAAGGCCGAGGCAGCCACTATTAAGGATAAGCTGACCGCAGCCGGCGCTAACGTCGAGGTCAAGTAAACTCCACTCGCAACGTTCATTAAGTTAGACAAGGGGCTCGAGCCCCTTGTCTAATTCCTGTGGTGTAGCTGTTTTCCACTAGTTATCTGCAGGGAGTGCAGAGGGGCGCAGCCCCTCGAGCATTAAATTCCCCCTTTAAGAAAGGGGGATACAGGGGGATTACAAAACTCTTCCGCTTTAATTTTAGGATTTCGAAATTCGGATTTCGGATTTGTCCTTGGGGGTGTCCCCCAACTTTTAAAATCCCCCCCTCCTTCCGCGGAAGGAGGGGGATTTAGGGGGTTGAAGAAGTGGAGTATTACCCTCTCATCAAGGAGCTACCCGCTACCGAGCGCCCCAGGGAACGACTCAAGCAATACGGCGCTGCCTCCCTATCCAACAGCGAGCTTGTCGCAATCATACTGCGCACCGGCGTTACCTCAGAGAGCGTGCTCAACCTCTCGGCGAGACTGCTCACCAAGTTCCGCGGCCTGGCCGGGCTGGCCAAAGCTGGCTTCGGCGAGCTCTGTCAGGAGCGTGGCCTGGGAGAGGCAAAAGCAGCCCAGCTCAAAGCTGCGCTGGAACTGGGACGCAGGCTGATGTCCACCCAGCCCGAGGAACGCCTGACAGTCAAATCACCCGCTGACATCGCCAACCTGCTGCAGGCAGAGATGAGCTTCCTGGAACAGGAAGAGCTGCGGCTGGTGCTGTTGAATACCAAGAACCAGGTGCTCGCCGTTCCCCGCGTCTATAAAGGCAATGTCAACACCTCGCTGATAAAGGTAGGCGAGCTTTTCAAAGAAGCGGTTAGAGAGAACTGCCCCGCCCTGGTGGTGGTGCACAATCACCCTTCGGGAGACCCCACACCCAGTCCCGAGGACATCAAGGTGACCGAGCAGATTGTGAAAGCAGGCAAGCTGCTCGACATCGAAGTGCTCGATCACCTCATCATCGGCCAGCAGCGCTACATCAGCCTCAAAGAAAGAGGGCTCGGCTTCCCCACGTAGGCGAGAACACATGGGTTCGTCGTGCAATTCGCAGGAACTATTCCCCCTTCACTTATACAACACCGATGCTCCGAATATCCAATCCCCCCTTTTGTAAAGGGGGCAAGGGGGATTTACACTCGTGCCATTCATACCTTGAGCCCCTCATGTCATTGCGAGGAGTCCGCCTCTGGCGGACGACAAAGCAATCTCCGCGTCATGCTTATAGTAGGGGCACAGCGTGCTGTGCCCCCCATTCCCCCTTTCCTAAGCTTGTCCCTTACTCGTTCAGGGAGAGAGTTAGGGGGATCAGGCATTTTAAATTTGCTATTTAGTTGTAGGCGGCTCGCGAAACGCTCCCCAGTTGGCGGGTGCCGTACGCTGCACCCAACCAAAGGTTGCAACCTATTCAGGAGTTTTCGCAGGCTGCTATTAGCACAAATATTCTAAGACTGTCACGGGAAAAATGTCGCAGCACGCTTTAATCGGTCAGGCTGCCGGATACAGAGCGAGGGTAACATGATTCAATGCACGGTGGTAGGGAGTAGCCTGTTGCCGAACATTTCGAGCAAGCAGTTCGACTTCGTAGGTTTTGACGAAAATCCCTCTTGACGATGTTGTGTGCCGATATTACTTGCCACCAATGGCGTAGAGCTTACCGTCCCCAGAGCCCACATAAACGGTGCCATCAGCCCCTATGGCTGGTGAGGAGGATATAGGGCCTCCCGTTGTATAACTCCACTTGTATGAGCCATCTGAGTTGATGGCATAGAGTTTGTTATTTCCAGAACCAACATACAGCGTACCGTCAACTCCTATGGTTGGCGAAGATGTTATACTGCCCTGCGTGATGTAATCCCACTTACCAGTGCCATTCAAGTTTATGGCGTGTAGTTCATTGTCATTAGAGCCCACATATACTGTGCCATCGACCCCTATAGCGGGTGAAGAGGTCACTTGAGAGTTCGCCGTATAACTCCACCTGAAGGAACCGGTATAGTTTATGGCGTACAATTTACTATTGCCGGACCCGAAATATATTGTGCCATCGGTTCCCACCGCGGGCGAAGAGTGGATGTAGTTTCCTGTATCATAGCTCCATCTCAGGGACCCATCCGGGTTTATGGCGTACAGTTTACCATCCCGGGAGCCCACATAAATCGTGCCATCGCTTCCGATAGCTGGCGAGGAGGTGATTTCACCTTGTGTAGCATAGACCCACTTGAGAGAGCCATCATGGTTGATTGCATAGAGTCTGTCATCATTAGACCCGAAATATATGGTGCCATCGGCACCAATAGACGGCGAAGAGTACGAGACGTAGCCTCCCGTAGCATAGCTCCACACGAGAGAGCCGTCCGGGTTTATTGCGTAGAGCTTTTTATCCAGAGAGCCAACATATATAGTGCCATCAGCCCCTATGGCTGGTGAGGAGGATATTGTGCCTCCCGTCGTATAGTCCCACTTAGGAGAACCATTGGGGTTGATGGCATAGAGTTTTCCATCCCAAGAACCTACATATACCGTACCGTCAGTTCCTATAGCTGGCGACGAGGATATTGTGCCTCCTGTCGTATAAATCCACTTCAGTTGCTGACTGGCTGGGCCGGTGTAAAGGCTTCTTCCGGTATTCTGCACGTCCTGGCGAAATTTGGGAGACGGGCTTCCGGCTAAGCCTAGCGGTACCGGCTTCAAGGTAGGCGCAGGTGTATTTGTTGGAGGAGGTGACTGTATGAGAGCAGGTGTGTGCTTAAATGCCGATGGCAATAGATAAGAGGCAAATCCTATTACTACTCCTAAGAATAAAATGAGAATAATAGGCCGCAATACTGTGTTTTTTCGTTTGGGATGTTCTTTCTCCTTTGTTTGCTTGCTGTATTCGGCCTCAGCGCTGGTTCTTTGTTCTTCCTCTCCGCTTCTTCTGCGCTCTTCTTGCTCTTCTTGTATTTTTATGCTGAACTCTTCCCTTTCTTGCCTTGCACGCTCTGCCTGCGTGCGTATCTCCTGTTCTCTCTCCTCTCTTTCTTTTTCTTTGCTTTCCTCCTCCCTCGCTTGCTTTTCATGTTCTTCCTGAGTGTGTCTATCTTCTTCGTCTCTCTCTTTCTTCTCGCGTTCTTTCCGCTTACGAACTTGGTCCTCAGAAACAGTTCTTGCCCCTCCCGACTTTCCTGACCGTGAATCATATTCCAATTGAAATGCATTCATTGTATTAAGGGGACACCCTGTATATGGACATCTCCAAGTCCCACGTTCAATGTCAAAACTAAGTATCATTTGTTCGGCTGTATGCACTGGACAAAGTAGACTTGCTCCGTCCCACCAGCATACATTTTTATTAGGATTAGGATTCAAATGCCCACACTTTTGACATTTGGCCATTTTGCCGTGTCTTTTAACTTCATTGAGGGCATCTTGCATCCTCCACCGCCACTTCTCCTGCGTAAATATTTCTTGTCTTTCACTATCACTCAATCTATCAAAGTACATGCAACTGGATTGCAATCTGCGAAATGGACATATAAAAGGAGTAGAATAAAATTTACGACACCAAGAACATTGAGTGGTTTGAAATAATAGAACTGCTTCTCTTAACTTGCCCGAGATTGTTCCCTTGTCAATTTCTTGGACTATTTCGTGAACGCCCAGTGTATCAAACTGACACCAACAATGGCGACATCTCCACTTGTTTTCAACAGTTTGTATTACTTCATGAGTCCAACAACGAGGACACTCTGCAAGGCTATTATCATAGGCAGTTCTTTTTGCTGGATTGGAGAGCACTTCCCATGCTTCATTGATCTTGATAAACCACTTATGGGCCTCTGGGTCAGGATTCTTATCAGGATGAAGTTCTCTGGCAAGTTTTCGATATGCTCGTTTGATTTCATCTTGAGAAGCCTCTCCACTTACTCCAAGAAGCTTGTAGTAAAGGTATTGTCTTGCGGAGGGTTCAGTATTGTATTGAGTCATTTGACTGTCACGATTGGTGGTACTAATCTATGACTGTTGATGTTCCATCATTCCACTTTATCTCGATCACCCTGACTATTGCACCGCCAGGAACTCCTTGCATCATTATTGGGTATGGTCTACCCACTACAACAGACTCCTCCTCTCCACTTTGGGGCTCAAAGAAGTTCAATCCGTAGTCTGTCTTAAAAGCTACGATGGCATGGGATATGTTGCTGACTTCAAAAAATACTGTCACGTAACCACACCTAATCTCCCTTCCGGTGGCAGCATCGTACACTTCTTTTGCAAAGTCAGCACACATGTATTCACCATCTCTGTATTTCTGCCTCCAAGACCTAACATCAGCAAGAAACATTTTCACCGTAAGTAGCAAAGGGTCGCTCAGCTCCATATCGACTTGCTCCTATCCAAAGAGACAATACGAAATCAGACCAACCGCTACTGCTACTGCAATGAATGTTAGACATACTGTCAAGCATCCACTGCCCCCTGACTTTCCAAGACGACGCTTAGTACAATCAGCACAATTACAACTAGGTGGGTGCTTTCCTTTCGGGTTCCTGTACCAATCTCTGTCTTCTTTGCCCATGTTGCACCTCTGATACGGTTTCTCTGTTTGCCAGGCTTTGTCTTCTGCGGTAGATGAAAGTGTCTATCTCTTCTTACCAATAAATCTCAATATGGGAGACAATCCCTAAGGGTTGCCAGAATCCTCCCAATGCGTTTCCTTCTGTGTCTAGAGCCTGCGATTCTGCATCTAGGTGCTGTTTCTGTTTTTGGAGGTCGGCATACCACTGCTGTGCTCTCTCGTCTTCAGCAGTACCGACATAGAATACCTTTCCCGTTATCCAAATACTATATGCATCTGCATCAGAGTTGTAAGCTTCTACTTCTTGATTGTACTGCTGCAACTTAGCGTCGAAATCAGCTTTTTTCTGCTCATATGCCTCATAGCATGAGTACTCAGGACAGGTTGCGACATCCAAACTGACAAGCCCGTATTCTTTACCTATTGTCAAGTATGCCACCTTGTCCCAATTGTTGATATCGCCATATGTCTTGCTACCAAATGGCACTATTCGGATAGCTGTTAAGTCCTTACCAGTACAATCTACGTAGACTAATCCCTCGTCAGTGGTGTTAAAAGCATCCAGAGCATGGCTCGCACCACCATCTGCGAAGTCTATACCTACCCACGCAGCCTTAATGCCAGCAGCCTCAGCATGGTTCTGAAGCTCCTCGGCAAATGCACCACAAGGAAATATCAGAGCATTATAGGTCTCTTCGTCCGTGTTATCCGTGAGCAAGAATGACTTCAGTTGTTGCCATGTCGGGTCAGTAGCATTGGGGTTTCTCACAAGTTGTATCGTAGCTTGGCTGAGGCTTGTCCTCGCATATGGTGGTTGTTTCCCATAGTAGGTGCAAACGCTATTAACGCAATTTTGCCTTGGAGGCGGTGTCGGACTTGGTGTTGAACTTGTTTTGAATGTAGTGATAGGTGTAACTATTGGGCTTGTAACTGTTAGTGCTTCGCTCTTAGAGCCCTCATTTCCATGAGAACTGCCAAAAAGTACAAGCGGGACGCTGATTGCTGCGCCTACTACCAATACGGCCAAAAGGAACAAGAAAGCATCTCGACGTGACCTCTCTGGGCCTTTGGATTCCCTCCCCTCCGCTATGACATCGGGCAAATGTTCACCGTGGAGATCCCGGTAGGTGTAAATGCGCCTGCAATCAGGATTCTTGCATCTCCAAAGCAACAACTCAGCATCGAAATAGAGTGTTCTCCCACAGTTGAGGCAAAGTTCGTCGCTCATCATTAGGCGGACCTCACTCTCATTTCCTGTTAAGCAGCATTCTTACTTATCTGTGGAGGGTGATATTAACGTTTCTTGCTCCGTCTGACTATAACTTGCGAAAATACCATTTTAGTCGGTCTACCGTCTTCTCGACAATGGTTGGTTTCTCTTCTAAGTCGGATTCATAGTCATCAATCTTAGACTTTAACAATTCTATTGTTCTACGCCACTGATGTTTACTAAGTGCTTCCACTCTTGTGAGGAGTCTTCGCTGCATCAAGTCGTATTCTCCCAAAATTCGACCACCTTTAACAATTGTTACCCTCAATAAGTGCTGTCTAGCATCCGGTTCGTTTCTCTGCTGTATATATTCCCAAATTTCATCGAATTTCCTGCCTATATCCTTAAAAGCGACAGTCGCGTGAAATGAGAAATCGTAATTCTCGTCAAATTGTTTTGCATCTGCGAGCCTGAGCAACCTTGAGGAAATATCCCGTCTCAATTCCTCCAACTCTTTCGAAGGTTGGATTCTTATGTAAATTACTTCTTTACCGAAATGCCCGAATCCTTTAATACGGAAAGGCACCAGACTATAGTTCTGGCATGCTTTCACCACTTCAGATACCATTTTCTTTTCTTGTCGTGTGTTGAATGGCCCAAAAAGTGTCATATGTGGCACTGCGTGTCCACGTTTTGTAACGCCACTGACTCTGAATTTCTTCGCCGTGTCCCAAATCGAGTCTCTGGCAAACGCTTTTGCGTAGCCGTGAAACCTGTATTCAATCAAATATCCAGCCATCGATATCACTCCGAGGCTGACAGAGATACTATTCTTCGTACATATGGCTCTTGTATTGATTCCTTAGCCGCAATTGGTATCGTCCTGTACTCCAGTTGCGCCTGTATCGAAACACTCTACCTACGATTTCTTCGCCTTTGCCAAGTTTGTCTTTTTGCTGTTTTACCCAGTCTCTCAGGTCTGTATCGTCGATGTCATGCCATTCATGGTCGGTAATCCGCATTCCCAATTTGACTAGTCTGACAGCTGAAGGTGATTGAGATACCGTAGGCATTGGTTTGGTACTGGTCTCGATTGCGGGAGGAGCCTCGCTCTGTTGGCCACCAATATGTTCCTTAATCGCGTCCACAAGTTTTGGAAGATGTTTTTCAACGGGCGGTGGGAAAGCGTCCAACCATTGAGTTGTGGTTATGATTAAGGCAAGCCTGTCAGGCATAACATCTTCTATCCGCAGCGGTATTATAGAGACTTTGTTATTCCTCGCAAAAACAACCTCGTTTTGTACTGCCTCGGAACTATCCGAATTGGCTGAGAACACAAGGACAAGCGCACGGCTTTCTTTGATGGCTTTGGTTATTTGGTCTGGGTAAGGTTTGCCCGGCACTAAGTCTTTTTTGTCCATGAAGCATTTGATCCCGTTTTTGCCCAAATAATCATAAACGCGATTGGTAACTTCCTGGTCATTGTCCTTTACAGAGTGACTTATGAAAACTATATGATTCATAGCTACAGTAACCTCATTCTATGCAGAATTTGGGTGACATGAGTAAAAACTGGAATAGACTGCTTCATATCCCACCAGATGAACTTGTCAAGCTCATGTCCCCTGAGCTGCGGCTCTCCACGGGCCTCAATTAGACAAACTTTGTGATGACTAGCAGTGCCTTTAAAATCGCATTCTCGCAATCGGGTTATCTTGATTGGACTCAATCCCAATTCTTCGTATAGCTCTCTGCCAGTAGCACTTGCAGCAGGTTCATTCTCTCTAATTCCTCCTCCAGGCAAAGAGAAACGATGCTTACCCTTATCTCGGACAAGTAGCACTTTACCGTGTCTAATTACGACCGCGGTCCCCCTTGAGCGCAGGTGACGATTAGCCATATCGATACCCATTAGACATTTCTCGCGACATTCTACTGCGATTCGTATAATGGTGCAAGAAGTATGGGCTGAAACGAGCTAGTGTGGTGGTTTACAACTACCCCTCAGGAGACCCCATACCCAGCCGCAGGACATAATTAGGGCAGACACGTGGGTGTCTGCCCCTACGCCACCTCATCATAGGCCAGCAGCGATACATCAGCCTCAGGGAAAAAGGACTGGGGTTAGAGTAGGCTATTTAATCAATAGGGGCGGGTTTGAAACCAGCCCCTACAGAAACACAATGCCGTTCGTGGTAAAGTTGTCTCACCATCACCTTCTACAATCCTTCGACAAGCTCAGGACGAGGCTCAGGACAAGCTCTAGCCTCTCCCGTCAAGGGAGGAAAGAGGGCGAGGTGCCCTCGCCCCTACATTTCATATCATTCGCCCGCTATTGACTGACAGACGTGCGACATTTTCCCCTTGACAGCATGAGAACTTATGTTCTACAATTACCTCATAACATCGGGACTGCATGTACACAGTTCCCGACCAAATTCAAGAGCAGCAAACAGCATCTACTGAGCCGCACTATTGTGGGCTGATAGCTTTGAGCTGATTGCTGGTTGCACCAAGCTCTTGGCAAGCCCCGGAAAATTGAATATGTGGGGTTTCGTTCGTGGGATTCAGTTTGGGGGAAATTACTCCTCAACATAGGGACGTTTTTTACCCAAGCGGTCCCCGCTGCGTTCGGCTGAAGCTGATCACGGCCTGCGAAATCCCGGCGTCCAGCGACCCCAAAATTGAATAATTCATGCGCCATAAAAACCAGGCCACGCTGTGCCCGAAACAGCGGTCCGCAAGTCCTTTAGGGTGGTATAGGCCCCGGCTGGTAATGACAGGGCAAATGGGATAATATCATGCTGTTTTCAACAACTACTGCTAGGGGAGCGAGACAGATGCTTAGCAAACAAGAGCTAGCCAGGTACGGCAGGCAGATACTGATCCCTGAGTGGGCCAAGGCGGGGCAGCAAAAGCTGAAGAAGGCAAAGGTCGTGGTTGCCGGCGCGGGAGGCCTGGGCTCGCCTGTCCTCACCTATCTGGCGGTCGCAGGCATCGGCAAATTGAGGGTTATAGATGGCGATAAGGTGGAGTTGGGCAACCTGAACCGTCAGATTCTGCACTGGGATAAGGACATAGGCAGAGCCAAGGTCGATTCGGCGAAGGAGAAGCTGGAATCGCTGAATCCGGATATAGAGGTGGAAGCCATACACGAAAGGATAACCGAAGATAATGTCTTCGACCTGGTGGGGGATTACGCCATCGTCGATGCCGTCGACGATCTGCCCACAAGGTTCCTGCTGAACAGGGCGGCACTCAGGAAGAATCTCCCTTTCTTCCATGGCGCAATCTACGGCTTCGAAGGCAGAGCTACCACCATAATCCCGGGCAAGACATCGTGCCTGAGGTGCCTGTATCAAGAGGTGATGCCGGGCAAAATCCCCGTGGTCGGGGTCACTCCGGCGGTTATCGGATGCATCCAGGCTACAGAAGTGCTAAAGTATATCCTGGGCATAGGCGAGCTGCTGACAGACAGGTTCTTGATTTATGACGGACTCAGTATGAGATTCACCGAAGTCAAACTGAAGAAAGACCCGAATTGCTGCGAGTGTAAGTAAACGGCGGTCTGCCAGGGGGAGGAAGCATGGTTACGGTAAAAGTATCCCCGCTATTGCGCAGGTACACCAATGACAAAGAGTCCGTGAAGGTAAAAGGGAACAGCCCTCTGGAATGCCTTCATGCCTTAGAGGCGAAATACCCTGATTTGAAGCGATTGCTATACGATAAGAACGGCGCATTATTGGCCCGGGTCATGTTCTTCGTCAATAACCAGAGAATTCACGCGAATGAATTGAATAATACTGTGAAAGATGGGGATGAACTCCTCATATCTGTGGCTATCGGCGGGGCCTAAAGTTAGGGCATCCGCCTTTGGCGGATGCCCCTACGAGTCTTTCTCAGCTAAGCTCAAAAGCCAGGAAGCACCATCGCACTCGCCCCGTGTTGTACTTCGTAATCCTTTTTGATTTGAACCCGGCTTGGGAAAACTTATCCGACAATTCCCCTTCACACCTTTTACTGGTTGTCTCTACGAACCATGTGGGCACTCTGAGCAATTCAGCATCCGATAGATTCAATACAGCCTGTTCGCAACCCGGGCTCACGAACTTACAAATATCGACCGTGCAATGTTTTTGCAAAACCTCACTGAGAGACAGGGTCTCTATTTTAATGGTCCGGTTCCCCTTAGAGCCGACCAGACAATCAAGCTCAGAGTACATGATTTCCTTCTCCCCGTGCTTATCGGAGACGCCCAGGTTGTACAGTTCAGCATTTATGCCGTTCAGTTCCACGTTTTGTCCCAGCCAGTAAAAGAACTCCTTTATAGGCTCATAACATATTACCTTCGAGGCCCCCCTATTCCAAAAATACGTGGCGGTATCGCCAACATAGGCTCCGACATCCAGAACCGTCTTTCCCGAGTAATCTACGCCGCCGTCGAATACTTCGTTCAAAAAAACGTACTCTAAAGTATCCACATTTGTTGCGGGGGCTCTGAATCTATGACTGCCAATACTTACTTCAAGTATGCCGTCGGACACCGGTTTGAGGTTTACGTTACGTCCCATGTAATAAACAATCTTGTATATCGTGTTCGAGCCAAAATAGCCCTGTATCCCATTTCTGAACTTGATGTTCACGGGCTTTTTTAACACATAGGCCATCAAAGCGGCATGCCAGTTTGCAATGAGTTTTATACTGAGGAGAAAAATCCTGGCTCTTGCTATCAATGCTTTAGGCCGATCAAAGAGCGAAGCCATGAACGTTTCCCGTGCCCTTCTTTGAAGCTGCTGACTATCCAGGAACAAAGCTATCCGACCCAGGCAAGTTT
>Ga0209777_10008153_pt1 | contig 11509 bp, 20 predicted proteins | sample FrelakmetHBP12HB_FD_187147 | JGI IMG/M metagenome (GOLD analysis project Ga0209777, IMG submission 187147) | Freshwater lake sediment microbial communities from the University of Notre Dame, USA, for methane emissions studies -HBP12 HB (SPAdes)... | ecosystem: Environmental > Aquatic >...
TTGATAATGGATGTAATCATAAAAAAATGGCCTTTAAATTGGCAACGAAATCGAAGAAAACGTACGGATATCGAAAAACACCCAAAACTCTTCCGGTGACCGTAGGTCACCTTCAGAGTTAGTAGTGAAGGAGGCTACAAGGAACGGAAGCCCCCCTTGCCAACAGCGTAACATGGTAGACATATTATTTAGTATCTAGTATCTAGTATCTAGTATCTAGTATCTAGTATCTAGATTGATTTTTCAATCATATATAATTTCATAAAATATCCTGAACCGGTTACCGTCGGGTGGGCTGGACGTCCCGGTGTAAATGATTTGTTATACACATTGGACCAAAAGGGATGATTCTCAGTAGTTACCGCCCATACTTCATCACATTGATTCTCTTTCATTTCTTGGATTACCTTGGATAATATTTGTTTCCCTAGACCACGATTTTGATATTCCTTATCAATAAAAAATAAACCGACTTGACCTGTCGTAATGTAATACCGAATATATCCAATTTTTACGTCTTTTTTGTTATAATATTCTAATATGACACCCCCCGGTTTTTTATACACAAAATGTTCATTGGGTTCAAGCATTTCGGATGGAACATGTCTTACTTCTCTGAAATCATGTATGAGTAATGGAATACGATGAGTACGATGATTCCATAACCCAAAAAAGGATAACATCTTATACATAATTATATGATAATACGTGACAGAGAAAACTTTATATTTTTATATCTTACATTAAAATTGAATTTCCTTTGTGATTTTATCTCATTTTTGTACAAAACAAATATGTACCGACATCGTGACAATGACCGTGGTAGGGGGTTCGTATTTGGGATCCGTTCGGTGGTTCTTAGAGACAATAATGGTGGTCATTCTGATTTCACTAGCAATGCTTACGCACGACATAGTTTATATTCTTTCAATCATATTAAACACAAAGAAATAAAAATATACACTGAAAAACAAAACAAACAAATAGAATATCGTAATCTGTTTCATGAATTACCACAACTCACCTTGTGAGTTGGTTGTTAAAAGTATCATAAAAAATATTACCTACGGGTCTTATTTTTTTTACCACCACGTGCTTTTTTACTATAGTTATGTTTGGAAAGTTTTTCTACAAAATCTGTCCCTTTTATTACGTTATCTGAACTAAATTCATAATCACCAGTATCGTCTCTATACTGATTTTTCCAATCAAAATCAGTATCTACCTCTACTGTTATTTTTATGTCCCGGTCGCCTATATAATTACCATCCTTATCAGAATACTTAATGTCTTTGGTGAAATTTGCATCCATAACTCCATACGTATTTGATTCTGTTATATTTTCAAATGTATATCCATTTTTATCAAGAAAAACAAATATTTTTTGTAATTCTCTTTGTCCATATGTATAATCTGCCATTTTTACTATATATATATAATTTATTATTTATTTTAGACCCCCATGTCTAAAATAAATATAAAAAACTGGTCGGAATGAATGGCATGCGATATGCCATTCATTTCTTTTTTTTACAAAATAGGTAACCATCCCAAAATATACTATGGGAAATATTTTGCCAGATATATTTCGGATGACCACGAAGGACTGGACCTAGAAGTAAGACCTCTCTTGGAATATTCCATTGAAATCTATAGAAAAACTAAACATCTTTCCCCATTAAAATCAAAAATACATATTGGTGTATTGTCTATGTGTAGGGACGATGTGATTCCTACTTATTCCAGCAAACGAGAAATCCAATGTTTTGATTTTTACCACGATTATGACGAAACCTATATCAATGGTAAATTATTGCCTGCTCAAATGGTTTGATGAATCCATTTTTTTACGAGTTGGTAATCAATGGGGTCTTTGTTTTCACATACTTCTATCTTAGTATTTATTGACTCTACCGATCCTGAAGTAAATAATAACCACCCGTCTATCTTTTGATCACTCATACGGATCGTATATTTGGTCGGTAACACGTCTATGGTCACAATTTTCGCCGTATTGATAATGATATTGGTTAATTTCAGGAATCTTGTCATAATGGGATTACAATAAAAAATAGTGTGCGTATTTTTTATTTCAATTTTTGTTTTTCTATACGGGCTTTGTCAAAAACCACAGCAACATCCATTGTCCTACCAAAACCTTCTGTTTTTTCTAATATATACTGTCCACATGGACCACAATGATCTTCATTTGATAAATCTATTTTGCGGTTCAATTGCGAATTACAATTTTCTATTCTCCATCTGCCAACGGGTTTTGGTAGTTCTTTTGATATACATTTTTGTAAAAAAGTTATTATATATTTCATAATATACAATAACTACTATATTTATTTTTATATATTTTCCGATGTAAACTCGGATTATAGAACATCTACATAACTACCATAATCCGGCATTTGTGCATCTAATATTTTGGATATATGAAATACAATGGTCCATGTGTTGTCTATATTCATATCGGATTTTTCTTGCTTTATGATTTGTTCTATTCCCCATAATATTTTACTAGTGGCATTGTACAACAAAGTATCACATACCATAGATGTGGTAAATAAATCACCAAGAAACAGTCTTTCTACATCATTTTTCAAGATTTTTCTACTCCATAACACGGCAAAATCTACTTTACTACTTATACCGTTAGCCATACCATTCCAATAGACTTCTTTGCGAATCACTTTGTTCGCAATCTCCGCACACACTGAATGTAATATACGGTTAACAAATTCACCCGACAACACTTGTCCATTTTGGTTCGCCACCGAGATTTTCATATTATGAGTAAATTTTTCGGTCATGGTACACGGGTTGTATTATACATTATATATAACGATAATTTTATATGAATTTTTATTATCGGATGGTTTTGTAACCATCAAATTCTTTATTTTTGTATAAATATGAGATGCTTTCATCAAAAATATATACAATCATATTATGATTTTCATTGTTATTATAATTTATTCGGTATACATAAAAATTCCCCCCTGAATACCAATTATCCCTACGAAATAAGGTTATTTTCCTCAATAAATGATACCGATAATCGTCTTGGGCAATTTGATTCATGTATTTTCCATTTCGGTATTTGATTCTTCCATCATATTCCAGAATACGATGTACAATTTCTAGTGGTAACTGGTTCATATTCCTCTGGACTCTTATATAACAATATGTTTACGCCCTTGAAGATTTAAAATGGGACCAAGAAAAAAAGCCAAAAGAAAATATAATTATGGAACCTGACGTAACAAATATTAAACCATTTATTAGAATTAATTTGTGTGGTATTTTTTTATTTTCTACAAGTGACCTATTTATGAATTCTAATGATTTGGAAAATAAAAAAACAGAACCAAATAAGCAGCAAGATAAAATAATAGAATTGTACATTGAATTAGTACATCATGATAGTTTTAAGTAATTCCGTCCCATTTTAAATCTTCAAGGGTTTGTATGAATTTACTGCACAAATCATACAAATATTTGGTTATATCTGAGAATAATGATGGTGATCTTTTGTATTTATAAATCATAAAATTATAATAACAACCTTGGTTGATAAAGATATATTGAACCTTATCTATATGATTCTTTGTAAGAATAAGATGTACTTTTTCGCCATAATAAGAAGCTGTATGTGCAGCTTTTTTTTTGTCACAATAAATTTTGTTTCTAATATCTGATATGATCAGATACCCCCATTGTAAATGATTCGGATACGATAGTATTTCGGGCACGGTTAGTAACATTTGGTATCTATCATCGTCTTTACAAATTTGATTCATATATTTTCCATTTCGGTATTTGATTCTTCCATCATATTCCAGAATACGATGTACAATTTCTAGTGGTAACTGATTCATTATGCTCATATATAACGATAATTATATATGAATGTAGTGGATGCCTTCATATTCCTCTGGACTCCACGCTTCGCAGAGTCGTCCTTCAGAATATGCGTTGCCACATGCAATACGTTCTCGGCATCCCTACGATCTTCTTCCACCTTACAGGCATGCGAAGCGTCTAATCGCTTCGCAACACCACCAATTCTATAAAGATCATGCACCAGGACTCCTATGTCGTCCTTGCGCATGATGCCGGAGAAACCTTCCGCTAGCGCTTCAGGTTTTCCGGCAATCTAAATATTCTTCATCATAGAATATGCCTTGCTTTTACTGTCCATGATGGGTTTATCATCTATTTTGATATATCCTTGGGATTCATACCAATGTAAGAGTCTTGAATTACCTACAGCAGTCAGTGATAACTGATTACAATTCATCTGTTTCGCTTTTTGTTCGGCTAGTTCCATAAGTTGTTTTCCGTCTTTTGAATTTGTTCGCGAACAAACCAATGTAATAGATATTATATTAAATGCAGGTATTAACTTACATAATATAAAACTATATACATGATGTTCGGTTTGTCTTGTCCTTACTTGACCTATTTGTGCTTTAACGGACGACCTAACAAACCCAAAATCATAATCTTGTAAACGGGCTTTAATATAGTCTGTGCCTATTTTCTCTTGGCAAATTTCATCTCCTTGCTTTCGTAAAAACTTCTCTACTATATTCGGGGTTTTCCGCTCAAAATATTCAAAATTTTTTGGCAATTCCATATTTGTTTTGTGATATATATATAATATCTATATATTTCAATTTTACGACGCTACCCACCATAAAATTCAGATTATCTGCCAACGAGCGTAGCGAGTTGTGCAAGTCTCGGAGCGAAGCGACGAGACATAGTCTGATCACCACCCCCGTCTTGGTAATAAATATGTTTTATATGCGACATATTTTATGTGATTTTTTGTCCCATCAAGGGTGTGGAGAGTTTTACGGAGGTACGACTTGTCGTATCGGAGAAAAATACCTCCATATTCTTCTGGACTCCTATGTCGTCCTTCAGAATATGACACCGAAACTCCAGCTTCGCTTCCATTTCGGCTTGCATTCTACGGACGACGTAGTCAGGCGTAGAATAAAAACTAACAAATATTGTTATCATGTTCGTTTACAAAAAAAAGTTCCAGACGTTCTTTGCTCACCGAATAAGGTACTATCATAGGAGCGGTATTTGTCTCATGTGAAGTTGTACAACTGGTCAATACATAATACATACAATGAAATTTTTCGGTATCACTTAGCTTATTATAGTCAGATTTGACTTCTTGGATCTGTTCCGCAGTCATTTTTCCCTCGTATCGTTTCTCATATTCTATGATTAACTTGGTATAATCTGTATTGTACAATTCCCACCCGATCCCATACACAATTCCATCATAATAAATACCCATTGGTTGTAGTAGTATATTACTATTACTTTATTTGTGTTTTTTTATACAATTAAATCGCGTAGTGATACCGAGAACATAGGCAATAAACCATATTGAATTCATCTATTACTGAATAATATGTCTTCTTGGAACCAATTACCATAATCAATATATATCCCTTTCACCACCGATACTTTCAGACCCTCATTCGTTGCCCAATAACTTATTTCTTTTTCGGCGATTGTCCCCTGAATTTGTATGGTTACAAATGAATATCTACTATAAAAGCGGCGATACCGTTGAAACCGCATGCGTTCCAACATCAAGGGGTAATTCTTGTCAGGATCCAATATTTTATTCATGTATTTGCCATTTCGGTAGGTCATTGTCCCATCGTATGTGAGTATTTGATGGACGATTTCTAGGGGTAATTTGGTGAATATCTCCATCTCCATCTATATCTATCATAGTATACTTTGGTGTTTTTACGTCCCTAGAACGTTAGTCTAATATGTATGTGTATGACCGATGATTTAATATGGCGTTCTTATCCATAGTTAAGGAATAACGATACACTACTGTTTCTGGAAGAATCCCGATGAACCAATAAATGTAGTAAGGTCTATAAAAAAGGATGAGGTTTTCCTTATTAGTGGTCACCGTATAATATATCGGGTTTCTTGGGTACAAAATTCTTTGTGTTATCATATCATTTCTTGGATCGGATTTGGCAATCTGATTCATATACTTACCATTTCTATATTTCAGGACCGTATCATACGACAAAATATGATGTATGATGTCCTCGGGTAGGTCGGAGAATAACCACATACATTAATCTAGGTAACAGTCATAGCTTTATTCTATTTCTATCACAATTTTTTATAGTATAAATAAGTATTATATCATGAAGATTACTACACATATTTCATTTTACTATAATTCAGATAGATTTTGTTATATAAATCGTATTATTCAAGAATGTAATCATTATCCATTCACGACGGATATTTTTATTCATACAAACAATCATTTTTCAAATGAACTATTACATGAATATACAAATGGTACGATTCAAATTATGGTTCATGATTTATCAAACATTCATCCATATATGTTAACATGGAAATGTAGAGATTTATTAAAAAATCAAAGCAATGAATATGATATTTTTATGTATATTGAAGATGATATCTTGGTACCGAAAGACGCCATATTGTACTGGTTAAAATACAACGAAGTACTTGTACAACATAGCTATAATTTAGGATTCGTTAGAATTGAAACATTGGATGGTGAAGAATATATTACCGATATTCCGAAAAATAAAAATTTACATAAATTGCTGAAATATGATCAAATCGTGTCTGTTACAAAGAGTGACAGAGACAGTCTATCAGATACAAACGAATTATTTGTTATTAATGAAAAATATCCATACTGTGCTTTTTGGATTTATAACAAATCTGAATTTCATAGATTTATACATAGTGAATTTTACAAATTACCGAATAATATTGGAAATTATGGTAATTATGGTATTAGAGAACACTCTGCTTTTGGTCTTCATGAAATAAAAGCTAATTGGTATAAACATACCATCATTCCGGTGGTTGAACACGAAAATAACAACGCGTCTAATATAAAATATCTATTACATCCTTCATGTAGAATCTATCATTTACCAAATAATTATGTTACGAATAGTAGTAACGATTTTGCTACAATTAAATTCAGTGAATGTATTCGTAATATTTGATTGTTTTGCGTATGGTTTTGTATTTATTAGTATAATCCTATATTATCCTATTTTATGGAAAAACATATATTTATTGATTCTACACAGTCGGTTACCCCTATGTGTATTTTAGGTGGTGAATGTAATACAGATAAAAGTCCATTCGCTCTTGATAGTATTTGCTGTAAACATCGTAAAGGATATACATCGGTTTATTCCTTATTATTTTCACGTTTTACAAATACAAAAATAAATATTGCCGAAATTGGAATTGAAGCCGGTGCAAGTTTATTATTATGGAGTAAATATTTTGAAAATGCTGATATTCATGCGTTTGAAATTGATAATATGAAAATACAAAATTGTAAAAATTTGAACATACAAAATGTTATATACCATAACATTGATGTATCGGATGAAAAAAATTTCAATGATGCATTTACGAATTCTAACATGTTGTTTGATATTATTATAGATGATTCAAGTCATATCATTGAACACCAAAATGTCATCATTAAACATGCTGCAAAATATTTGCAGCATGGTGGTATTTTGATTGTTGAAGATATTCAAAGAGATTGTGATATTTCTTCATTTGCCATTGATGAAAACGAGTGGTTTTTTTATACTTTTATTACTTGTCATCATAATAATCGTTACTGTTCTGATAATGACAAAATTTTGTATTTAGTCAAAAAATAAAACGAAATTATATTCCTAGGTGCGTAGAATTTTAAGAAAGAGGTCTTCTCTATTGCAAAAGTTTTCTAGGTTCTTCTTCATTTAGGAATATTTTCATAGACATGCAAAGTTTATCAATATAGTGACAAACTTTGCATTATGGTATAAACATTTATCAATATTTTCATAAAGGAACATGAATGATGTACTGCGTAGTATTTCAAGAAAGAGGTCTTCTCTATTGCAAAAGTTTTTTAGGTTCTTCTTCATTTAGGAATATTTTCATAGACATGCAAAGTTTATCAATATAGTGACAAATTTTGCATTATGGTATAAACATATATTCATAGTTTCATATATAAATATGAAAATACATACATGTGAATGTTGTAATTATACTACCAATAAAGGATGGATATATAGAAATCATCTTATATCTAATAAACATATGAAACGTCAAATATCTACTCAAGATTTGGTACATATATGTGAATATTGTACAAAAAATTACAAAACACCTTCTGGTCTTTGGAGACATGCAAAAATTTGTAAAAAAAAGCCTGCACCCCCTGAAACCGTCTTGTTAGAACGTATTACGCACCTAGAAAATGAAATCCTAGAAATCAAAAATACTCCCATTCAGACAGTTTCGGGTGAATTGATACATAATTCTATGGTGGTTAACGCCCCCGTTACTGCTCCTATAACAACCAATACGAATTCCAATAATACCAATAGCAACAACACCAACAATATTTATATCAACTATTTGAATACCAATTGCAAAGATGCCATGAATATTACTGATTTTGTCAAATCTATGGTCTTTTCCCAAGAAGATATGCTCCGATTTCTGACCGATCATTACGACAAAGTCTTGGCAAAACTCATTACCGAACGGTTGGAACAATTGCCCACGACCCAACGTCCACTACATTGTATCACCTCTACGATGGATACTTCGGCAGCCTTTGCGGTAAAAACGACCGAATGGAAACAAGAAGAACACGAAGAACTCCAGACGCATATACGTGACGTGGAAGACGACGACGAATATTTATCTATGACCATTCCGAATACCCTAGATGAAATCAAAGACAAAGTATTTGATACCTACGAAGAAGAACGGAAAGCCGAACCCAAATTGAACCCCATACGTCCCAAAATGTGCGGTGGAAATGGTACCGAAGGCAAAATCCGTATTTTGAATCATTTGTTGGACAAAGATTCCTTACAATTATCTACCTAGAAAATGTACGTTTATAATCATATACAAAATATATACTGGATTTAGTATAATATGGAAACCATCCAGGCAAAACACGCTCAATTCTCCCGTACACCCGGGGATATCAATGAACATTTACCGACGCTCTATCAGTATGCCAAAGAATGTACCCGAATTTTGGAAACGGGAGTACGTGGTTGTGTGTCTAGTTGGTCCTTGGTATCTGGACTATTGGATAACGAACATCCCCAAGGAAAACGGTACATGTTGTTGAATGATATCAAGGAATGTACTATCACTGAATTCCTTCAGTGTACCCAACCATTGGACATTCAGATAGAATCGCAATGGAAAAACAATTTGGATCTAACCCTAGAAGAAAACGTGGATATGACCTTTATTGACACCTGGCATGTCTATGGTCAACTCAAACGTGAACTTGCCAAATTTGCGCCCATAACGAACAAATACATCATTATGCATGATACTACCGTAGACGAAATCGTCGGTGAAACCATCCGTAACGGATGGAATGCCGAAGAACAATCGGCACAAACCGGTATTCCGGTAGAAGAAATCAATTGTGGTTTAGGGAAAGCCATTGACGAATTTTTACAAGAACATTCCGACTGGGTATTGAAAGAAAAATTCACTAATAACCATGGTCTCACTGTATTACAAAAAATAACCTAGAAATATCTTGGTATTTATAGGTAATCAACCATGAACGAAATCGTCATAAAACACCCCAAAATCATAGATTTTTATTCCAAAAATAAACATCTAGATGTGGAAGTCATCAACCTGGCATTGATTGATTTCTATGATACCTTCTTGGTCAACCAAGAAATGATTACCAAGAATTCTGCCCAAGAAATCCTGTCCAGTATTCAGTCATTACAACACGGTCTGGAATCCCAAGTAATGTCCAAATTCTATGAAATCAAACATAGTTACCTAGAAGACCTCAAAACGGTCTTGGAACATCAATCCAATACCCAATGTTTGAAAATCATGGAACGGATTGAAAAAGAAAACGTCCATCTCTTGGAAAAGACCCAATATATGGTACAATCTATGGCACCTAATACCCAATTTCAACACGAACATGAACAATTGGTCCGACAATTCCGAGAAGAAATGATGAAACTCATAGAACCGATGAAACATGATTTGTCTATGGACAAAATTCATTTGGTGATTTCCAAAGAATATCATCAACTATTGGCGCAAATACAACAACAGGTTGTACAACACGAACAACGATTACAACATAAAATGGGGGAAATCAAAGAATTGTCGTCTACCAACCAAACGTACCAAGAAAAAATCAGCCAAGATATGAGTACGTTTTTGAGCCAATACAAAATATCGCAAAAAAAGGGGGAATTCGGAGAACAATTGTTGTATCAATGTCTATGTTCGGTATTTCCGTCGGCGGAAATCAACCAAACGACGGGTACGACCAGTTCCGGAGATTTTATAATGAAACGTACCGGCAAACCCACCATTTTGTTTGAAAATAAAAACTACGAATCTGCCAATGTACCCAAGAAAGAAGTGGACAAATTCCTCTTTGATGTCCAACAACAACAATGTTCCGGTATTTTCATGTCCCAAAAATCGGGGATTGCGCTTAAACAAAACTTTGAAATTGAATTGCACCAGGGACATGTCTTGGTTTATTTACATCATATGAACTATGACCAAGACAAATTGTTAGCTGCGTGTGACATCATTGACCGTCTAACCGAAAAATTCCGAGAACATCCTCAAGAAGATGTCACTGTTTCTCAAGAATTGTTGCAATCCATCCACCAACAATACCAAACGTTCTTGGACAAACGTGAACGTATTCTGAGCCAAATGAATGATCAACACAAAAAGATGGTGGCGGATATCAAAGAATTGAGTATGGGAGAATTGAACTCTTGGTTATCTACGATGTTTGCCTCTACCCAACGTAGTAGTAGTAGTAGTAAAACTGCTGTAGTAGAACCGTCATTACAAAACGAACTGATCCCTGCTCCGACATTACTATGTGATATCTGTCATGTTTTTATGACAGACAACCCGCGTTCACTGAATGCTCATAAACCGGCATGCAAACGAAAACATCCGGTGGTAGAATCATGTTGATATAGTATATAAGATGCAGATATGGATACACGTAAGAAAAAACCTACTGTTTTAGGACGTCGTCGTCGCACACGAAAAGGTACATTACATAGACGCATTCCATTAATACGTCGTTACCTACCGAAAAAACCATCACCATCCTCACCTGACAAAAAACCATCACCACTCATCAAAATCTCACCAAAAATATCTATCAACACACCATTCAAACCATCTAACAAACCGCCAGGAAAGCCAGGACCAGGAAAGCCAGGACCAGGAAAGCCAGGACAACCAGGACAACCAGGACAACGAGGACCAGGACAACCAGGACCAGGAAAGCCAGGACCAGGACAGCCAGAACCAGGACAGCCAGAACCAGGACAGCCAGAACCAGGACAACCCGGACCAGGACAGCCAGGACAACCAGGACAAG
>Ga0209777_10008154_pt1 | contig 11508 bp, 7 predicted proteins | sample FrelakmetHBP12HB_FD_187147 | JGI IMG/M metagenome (GOLD analysis project Ga0209777, IMG submission 187147) | Freshwater lake sediment microbial communities from the University of Notre Dame, USA, for methane emissions studies -HBP12 HB (SPAdes)... | ecosystem: Environmental > Aquatic >...
TTCGGCGGCAGGTTCCGCTGCCGTGGCGGGATCGAGGCCGGCTTCCATCCGCTGAAGGACCGCGTCGGATGTCTTGTCGGCTTCGCGATCCGCGGCGGTGCGGCACCCGGCAAACGCCACCAGGGCAATCATGCCCCCGCCGAGGGCCATTGCGAGGCAGCGTGGACAGTGTCTCGGCATCCGGACTTCGCTCCCGCCATCGGGGTGATTTATATCGGCACAGGGCTCTCGCGCTTGCTCCCCGTGCGTATCATCACCAAACCGGGTCGGATTCGTCCAGAGATTTCCGGACGAATATGCTGTGGTAAACCCTTGCCGGATTTCGATAATAGGGTGATACTTGGTTGTGGTGACCGATCGGGCCGAGGGCGGGGGCTGTGTCAACGAGCCAGGCTCCGCCCCTCACGATCCGCAGGAGCACGCGTGCAAGCGATACGGACGGTACAAGTCTGTGCGGCAGCGGCGCTGGTCCTGACCGTTGCCATGGCCGGAGTCTGTGCGGGGCAGACGAGCGAGGCCATCACGAAACCGAGCGCCGACCTGGCGCTGACGTTCGTCCGCCCCGGCCGCATCGCCGAGGTGCTGGTCAAGGAAGGCGACACGATCAAGCCCGGCCAGCTCCTGGCGCGCCAGGAAGACGAGGCCGAGGTCATCGAACTCAATGGCCTGAAGGCCCAGGCCGACGACACGACCCGCGTCCGCGCCGCCGCGGCCCAACTCGCTTCGAAGAAAGAGGACCTCAAACGCTACGAGTGGGCCGCCGGCGAAGGCGCCGCGACCCAGTTCGAGGTGGAGCACGCGCGGCTGGAGGTGGTCATCGGCGACCTGTCGCTGGAGTTGGCCAAGTTCCAGCACGAGCAGGACAAGAACAAGTACGAGCAAACCAAGGCCCAGGTCGACCGCCTGCGGCTCCTGAGCCCCGTGGCGGGCAAGGTCGAGCAGGTCATTAAGCACACGGGCGAATCGCCCAATGCCCAGGAAAACGTCATGCGGGTGGTCTCGATCGACCCGCTCTGGGTCGACGCGCCGGTGCCCCTGGCGCTCGGGATGAAACTCAAGATCGGCGACGCTGCCCAGGTGGTCTTCACGACCGCCGGCCGCGAGGTCCTCGACGGGAAGGTCTCGTTCATCGCGGCCGTGGCCGATGCGGCCAGCGGCACGATCACCGTCCGCATCGAGGCGGCGAATCCGAAGGCCCGCCCCGCGGGCGAACGCTGCACCGTCGCGTTCAAGGGGGTCGGCGAGCCGTCGGCTCCTGCCGCCAAGGAGAAACCTCAAGCTTCGGCCCAGGAGAAGCCGCAGGCTTCCGTGGGCAAGTGACACGCCTGGTGGTGTGTCACTGATCAATCGAGGGGTGCCATGCTTTCGCGCTTTTGCGAAAGCATGCGTCCCGAGAGCGCCAGGCCCATGCTTTCGCAACGGCGCGAAAGCATGGCACCCGTCAGATGACGTATGATAGAGCACTAGAATAACAAGGAGAGACTGATGGCCGACGCCAAAGAGCCGACCCCGACGCCCGGGCATCCCATTGAGCAGCAGGCCCGCGAGCAGACCGGCGAACGCGAAATCCGCCTGCGCATCGACGAGCGGAACATGCGGACGAACTACGCCAATATGTTCCGCACGAACGGCACCGCCGAAGAGGTCATGGTCGACTTCGGCGTGAATCTCATGGCCCCGCCTGCCCAGCCGGGCGGCCAGCCGGAGATGATCTTCCAGGCGAACGAACGCGTCATCATGAACTACTACTCCGCCAAACGCCTGGCCATCACCCTGAGCCAGCTCATCCGCCGCCACGAGGAGCAGTTCGGCGAACTCGAGCTCGACGTGGCCAAACGCGTGAAGAAAGGCAAGTAGCCTCTCGCCCCCATGGCAGCCGACCGCAGAGACATCGACCCGTCGCTGGCGCCGCCGGCCGCGGAGCGGACGACCGCGGCCGAGATGATCGACCAGCTCAGCCGCTTCGACGGCCCGCCCGAGCAGTTCCTCGCGAACCTCGTGGCCATGCAGTGCCAGATCGCCCAGGCCGAGGCCGGGGCGATCCTGCGCGGCGGGCCCGCCCGGCGGACCGAGATCCTGGCGGTCTATCCGGCGCTGGAGCGCGGCGCGACCGCGCCCCCGTGGCTGGCCGAGGCGGTCGAGTCGGCCGCCCAGGTCGCCAACGACGGCGTCACGTCCGCCAAGGCCCTCCGCTCGCCGGACGAGCTTTACGGGCAACCCGCCCGCCGGCACCTCGTCATGGTGCCGATCAAGGGCGAGCGCGGCGTGCGGGGGATCGCGGTGTTTGTCGTCGAGGCCCGCGATGCCTTCAGCCTGGCTGCCAGCCGCGAACGCCTCGAACTCTCGGCGGGCCTCTTGACCGTCTACGAGATGCGCCTGACGCTTCAGCGGCGCCAACTGGATATCCAGCGGCTCCGCCAGGCCATGGAGACGCTCTCCGCCGTCAACGCCCACGACCGCTTCAACGGGGCCGCCATGACGCTCTGCAACGAAGTGGCCACCCGCTGGCAGGCCGACCGCGTCAGCCTCGGATTCCTCAAGGGCCGCTACGTCCAGCTTCGGGCCATGAGCCACACCGAGAAGTTCGTCCGCAAGACCCAGATGGTTCAGGACGTCGAGGCCGCGATGGAAGAGTGCCTCGACCAGGACCTCGAAGTCATCCACCCCGTTTCGCCCGAGGCCACCTACGTGTGCCGCGCGACCGCCGACCTCGCGGCCCGCCACGGGCAGCAGGCCATCGTCAGCGTGCCCTTGCGGCATGCCAGCGAGACGGTTGCGGTGTTGACGGTCGAGCGGCCGATCGACCGGCCGTTCACGGCCGAGGAGATCGAGTCGCTGCGCCTGGCGTGCGACCTGTGCACGGCGCGGGTCGTCACCCTGGAGAAGCATGACCGGTGGATCGGCGCGCGGGCTGCCGCCGGCGTCAGGAAGGGCCTGGCCTGGGCCGTCGGGACCAAGCACACCTGGGCCAAGGCCGTCGTCATTCTCCTGGTGGGCGTCACGGTGTTCCTCATTGTGGCCAAGGGCGTGTATCGTGTGGAGTCCCCGTTTGCCCTCGAGGCGGTGGAGCGTCAGGTCGTGCCGGCCCCGTTCGACGGCTACCTCAAGGAAGTCCTGGTCATGCCGGACGATCCGGTGGAGGCCGACAAGACGGTCCTGGCGCGGCTGGACACGGCGGACATGCGGCTGCGGTTGGCCCGGGCCAAGCGTGACCAGGTGCGGTATCAGCTCGAGGCCCAGGCCGCCAAGGGCCAGTTCAAGGAAGCCGAGGCCCAGATCGCCCAGGCCCAGGCCGACAAGGCGAAGGCCGAGATGGACCTCCTGGACTACGAGATCGCCCGCGCCGAGATCAAGTCGCCCCTGAGCGGGCGCATCATCACGGGCGACCTCAAGCGGCAGATCGGCGCCCCGGTCAAGACCGGCGACGTCTTGTTCGAGGTGGCCCCGGTCGAGAACCTGCGGGCCGAGCTCTACGTGCCCGAGGACCAGATCGCCGAAGTCGTCGAAGGACAGACTGGCGAGCTGGCGACGGCGTCCTACCCGGAGCTGCGCGTCCGGTTCGAGGTCGAGCGGATCAACCCGGTCGCGGAACTCGTCAAGCAGCGGAACGTCTTCAAGGTCCGCGTCAAGCTGGCGGAGGCGTACCCTTGGATGCGGCCCGGCATGGAAGGCGTCGCGAAGATCGACATCGGCCCCGCCCACTACGCGTGGATCTGGTCGCGCCGCCTGATCAACTGGGTCCGCATGGAGTTGTGGATTTAACATTTCGCCGCCCCGCTTGCGGAGCGTGTCGTTGCCGTTCGTAGGGGCGGCCCCATGTGGCCGCCCGGCCTTTGACGTGATTCACACCGCCCGGGGCAAAGTCAACGGCCGGGCGGCCACATGGGGCCGCCCCTACAAGGCCAGCCTTGAGGGTTACCTCGTGCCAGTCGACCGTCCGACATTCAGCGAGTCGTGGTATCGCGTGGCCAATCTGAGGCCGCGCCTGCGGGCGACCGTCCAGGCCCATCGCCAGCATTTCCGCGGCCGCATGTGGCACGTTCTCCAGGACCCGGCCAACACCGAGTTCTTCCGTGTCAACAGCGCCGCCTATCACTTCATCGCGATGCTCGATGGGCACCGGACCGTCGCCCAGGTCTGGCAGGCCTGCAACGAGCAGCTTGGCGATAGCGCCCCGACCCAGGGCGAGGCCATTCAGCTCCTCGGACGCCTTTACGGGTCCAACCTCCTCCAGGCCGAGCTCACGCCCGATACCGAGAGCCTGTTCAAGCGGTTCCAGAAACGCCGGACCCGCGAAGTGCAGAGCTTCCTGATGAACCTCCTGTTCGTCCGGATTCCGCTGCTGGACCCGGACCGGTTCCTCGACCGGTGGCTGGGCGTCTTCGGGCGGCTGTTCTCCTGGTACGGCTTCATCCTGTGGCTCGGCCTGCTGGCCGTCGGCTTCTACTTCCTCGCCGGGCGCTGGGATGAACTCTCCAAGGGCGCCTCGAACGTCCTTTCCACCGACAACCTGCCGTACCTCTACCTGGGGTTCGCCCTCGTGAAGGTCTTCCACGAGTTCGGCCACGCCTTCGCCTGCAAGAAGTTCGGCCGCCAGGCCGGCACGAGCGGCGAGGTCCACGTCATGGGCATCATGTTCCTCGTCTTCACGCCCATGCCGTACGTCGACGCCTCGACGACGTGGACCCTGCGGCGCAAGTGGCACCGCGTCCTCGTCAGCGCCGCCGGCATGATCGTCGAGCTGGGCATTGCCGCCATCGCGGCCGTCATCTGGGCCCGCTCGTCCGAGGGCACGCTCGCCCACGCCATCGCCTACAACATCATGTTCGTCGCGAGCGTCTCGACCGTCCTTTTCAACGGCAATCCGCTGCTGCGGTACGATGGCTACTACATCCTGTCGGACATCCTGGAAATCCCGAACCTGGCCCAGCGCGGCAAGCAGTACATCTACTACGTGGTCAAGAAGTACGTGTGGGGTGTGCGGAAGCCCCACAACCCGGGCCACTCCTCCGGCGAGAAGGCGTGGCTGGTGGTCTATGCCATCGCGTCGATGATCTACCGCGTCTTCATCTCCGTGGCGATCCTGCTCTTCGTTGCCGACAAGCTCTTCATCCTCGGGGCGATCCTGGCCATTGCCGCGGTTATCGCGTGGGTATTCGTGCCGATCGGCAAGTTCATCCACTACCTCGTGTCGGACGGCGAGCTCATGCGCGTCCGTGGCCGCGCGGTCCTGACGACGCTCGTCTTCGTGGCCACCGTCGTGGGCCTGGTGGGGATGATCCCCCTGCCGGACCGCTCGCGCGTGGAAGGCATCGTCGAGCCCGACCGCCTGGCTGTCATCCACGCCGGGGCCGATGGCTTCCTCACGGACTTCCTTCGCACGGACCACAAGGTGGAGGCCGGCGGCGCACCTCTGTTCGAGGGGGCGAACCGTGAGCTCGATGCCCAACTCGCCCAGCTCGAGGCCGAGCGCCGTAGCGCCGTGGCCCGCTTTGGCCTGCACTGGGGCAAGCGCGAGCTTGCGCAGGCCCAGATCGCCCAGGAAGAGATCGGCGCGGTCGACGACCAGATTCAGCACGTCCGGGAGCAGATTGCGGCGCTCCAGGTGAAGTCTCCCATCGCCGGCGAGTGGGTGTCGCCCGACATCGAGCGGTCCAAGGGGGCCTACCTCCACCGCGGCGACCGGAGCGGCCTTGTGGCGAGCCTCGACGTGCTGGTGATCCGTGCCACCGCCGGCCAGGACGTGGCCGCGCGGCTCATTGCCGACGTCGCCCCGCGCGTAGAGATCCGCGTCCAGGGCGCGCCGGACCAGCAGGCCGGCGGTGAAATCTGCCGCATCCTTCCCGCGGGCCAGGAGCGGCTTCCCTCGGCGGCGCTCGGCTTCCAGGCGGGCGGCTCGATGGAGGTCGAGGCCGACGACAAGCAAGGCACCCGCGCGGCCGAGCGGTTCTTCGAGATCGAGGTCACGCCGCAGACCGACGGCCACCTTCGGCTTCTGCCGGGCCAGCGGGTCATCGTGCGGTTTGAAATGACGAAGAAGCCCCTGGTCCTCCAGGCCAAGCGGTGGCTCCTCCAGTTGATCCAAAGAAGGTATCACATATAACCCATGGCCGAGGTACCCAGCACGCTCTGGCGGATGCTCGCGCAGCGGACCGCGGGGAAAGAGCTCCCCAAGGGCCTCGACGCCCTATGGGACGCCGCCTTCGGCGCGGCCGGCCGCACGGTGCCGCGCCTCAGGAAATATCTGCACCGGGCCGCACGCGTCGTGGCGCTTGAGAACGAGTACAAGGATACGGGCGATGGCCGGCTCCGCGAGGCCGCCGCCGACATGCGGACCGTCTTCCGCCTCGGCCGCAACAAGCCCGCCGACCTGGAGCGGGCCTTTGCGATCGTCCGCGAAGTGGCCGCGCGGCAACTCGGCGAGCGGCCATTCCTCGTGCAGGTGGCGGGGGCCTTCGCGCTCGAAGCCGGCTGTGTCGCCGAGATGGCCACCGGCGAAGGCAAGACCCTGACCGCCACGCTCCCGGCCACCATCGCCGGATGGAAGGGCTGGGGCTGCCACATCATCACGGTCAACGATTACCTCGCCAAGCGCGACGCGGAGTGGATGGGCAAGCTCTACCATTTCTGCGGCCTGTCGGTCGCCTCCATCGAGCAGAAGATGCCGCCGCCCCAGCGGCGCGCGGCCTACCAGGCCGACATCACCTATTGCACGAACAAGGAAGTGACGGCCGACTTCCTGCGCGACCGGCTGGCGCTCGGCCGCTTACGCGGGGCGACGCCGGCCCTGCTCGCCAAGATCGCCCAGGGAACCGGCAGCGGCACCGACCGGCTGGTCCAGAGGGGCCTGGCCTACGCGCTCATCGACGAGGCCGACTCGATCCTCATCGACGAGGCCGTCACGCCCCTGATCATCTCCGGCGAGGCCCCGAACGCGGAGCAGGTCGAGTCGTTCAAGCAGGCCGTCCAGGTCGCCGCCGATCTGGAACCTCGCACCCACTATCGCGTCAACCATCGGTATCGCGAGGTGGACCTGACGAGCGCCGGCAAACGCCGCGTGGCCGAGCTGGCCGAGCCGCTCGGCGGATTCTGGAAGGGCACGCGCCGCCGCGAGGAACTCGTCACGCAGGTCCTCACGGCGCGGGAGCTCTACCTCCGCGACAAGCAGTACGTCGTCTCGGAAGACAAGATCGTCATCGTCGACGAGTTCACCGGGCGGCTCATGCCCGACCGCACCTGGCGCGACGGGCTCCACCAGGCCGTCGAGGCCAAGGAAGGCATCACGGTCAATCCGCCCAAGGACACGTACGCGCGGCTGAGTTTCCAGCGGTTCTTCCGCATGTACCGGAAGCTGGCGGGGATGACCGGCACGGCGGCAGAGGCCTGGCGCGAGTTCTGGCAGATCTACCACTTACCCGTCGTGACCGTGCCGACGAACCGCCCCTGCGTCCGCGAGGTGCATTCCGACCGCGTCTTTGCGAACGAGGCCGTCAAGTGGAACGCCGTCGTCGGCGAGATCAAGCGCCTGCACGCGACCGGCCGGCCGATCCTGGTCGGCACCCGCAGCGTCCGGGCCAGCGAGCACCTGAGCGAGCGCCTCACCACCGAGGCCCTCGAGCACGAGGTCCTCAACGCCGTCCGCCACGCCGAGGAGGCCCAGATCGTGGCCGGGGCGGGTCAGCCCGGCCGGATCACCGTCGCGACGAACATGGCCGGGCGCGGCACCGACATCAAGCTCGGCGCCGGCGTGGCCGAGCAGGGCGGGCTGCACGTCCTGGCGACCGAGCGGCACGAGGCCGGCCGCATCGACCGCCAACTCTTCGGCCGCTGCGCCCGCCAGGGCGACCCGGGCTCGGCCCAGGCGTTCGTCAGCCTGGAGGACGAGCTTGTGCGCCGCCATTCGCCGCACATTTCCGGGGCCCTCCGCCAGCGCTACGGCCAGGCGGACCGCGAGATTTCCTCGCCGCTCCTCAGGCGGCTCTTCGATGCCGCGCAGCGCCGGGCCGAGCGCCAGGCCCTCCGCCAGCGCAAGAGCGTCCTTCGGACCGACGACTGGCTCGACGAGTATCTGGGTTTCGCCGGCCGCGAGGCCTGACTCCCGCCGTTCCGCCCGGTTCCCCGCCTCCGAAATTCGATACTATGCGATATATTGGAACGGCTCCGGGCGCGAAAAAGGGGTCCGACGGACCCCCGCAACCCCTCTGGCGACGCGCCAGGGCGGTTTGAAAATTTTTTTCAGGAAAATCCGGCTCGAAACGTACCCCAAACTTACCCCTTTTTTACTTTTTTCAGGGCCTGATTTTCTTTTTTCATAGTCGAATTTTCGGTTTTCGTACTCGAGAATATATACTATAATGTCGAGTCCAGATTTGGCACGCGGTTTGCACCAAACAGTGCCACGCCGGCAGCCACACACCATCGGTTGGGTCCGCGCACGGGCGGCCCCCGCCCGTCGATGTGGTTGTGCCGTCGCAGGGCCACAATATAGTGGGGCCGGCCGTTCCGTTTTGGCCGTTCGACCAGGTCGCAACGACGGCCGGGCCCGCCACTGGTTCCTCAAGGCCGCCCGCCAGGGACACCGGGGCGCCCAGGAATCGCTGGCCGTCATGTACGCGAAAGGCCAGGGCGTCCGCGTGGATCCCCGGCGTGCCCGGTTCTGGAAACGGAAGGCGGCCGCGCAGAAGCAGGAGTAGTCGGGCGGGTGCTCTGCACCCACCGGAAGTTGCCGTTGCTCTTCTCACGCGAGGTCCAAGGCCAACGGCACAACGTCCCTGTGTCTGCCCGGGAAAACGGTTGCAGGGCCTCGCTGCTGGGATAGGATAGTCCTTGGGTTTCCTTGAGGCATAGGATGATGCACGTCTTAAGCACTCGGCAAGCGTGGGCGGGGTGGGCGGTGGTGGTGGCAACGGTGGCGCTCCTGGCGGCACCGGGATGCAGTTCCAAGCCGGAACCATCCCAGGGCAACACCGGCCAGTCGGCGAAAAAAGGCGTGAGCGCTGTCCGGTTTGGTTCCCAAGCGGAACCGGCCAAGGAACTGACCCTCGACTTGGGCGGCGCGGTCACGATGAAACTGATCCCCATTCCCGCCGGCCAATTCATGATGGGGTCGCCGGATTCCGAACTGGGGCATGACGAGTTCGAAGGCCGGCACGAGGTCACCCTCTCCAAGCCCTTCTACATGGGCGTGACGGAAGTGACCCAGGCCCAGTACCAAGCGATCATGGGCACGAATCCGAGCCTGTTCAAGGGCGAGGCAAACCCGGTGGATTCGGTTTCCTGGAACGAGGCCACGGAGTTCTGTAAGAAACTCTCCGGGAAGACTCGCCAAGCCGCCCGCCTGCCGACGGAGGCGGAGTGGGAATACGCTTGCCGCGCGGGCAGCAAGACGAGCTACTGTTTCGGCGATACCGATGAGGGCCTCAGGGACTATGCCTGGTACAACGGGGCCGATTTCGACGGCAAGACGCATTCCGTCGGCCGGAAAAAGCCGAATGCCTGGGGCCTCTACGACATGCACGGGAATGTGTGGGAATGGTGCGCGGATTGGTACCGAGATTACCCGAAGGGCGCGGTGGCGGACCCCCAAGGGCCGGCGTCCGGAGCGGCTCGCGTTTTGCGCGGCGGGGGTTGGGGCTCCGGTTCGCTTGTCTGCCGCTCCGCGTACCGGTTCAACGGCGCCCCGGGCAGCCGCCCCAGCGACTTCGGGTTTCGGGTGGTGGTGTCTGTTTCGGCCCCAGGGCTTTGACCACCCTTTGCTCTTCTACCCTTTGCGTCTTTCGGCTATTGGGCCTCTCTGTGGCATTCGGGCGGGTGCCAATGGCCCCGTTATGGCCATCGTCCATTCCTTGAGAGTGCCGAAGGCACGAAGGATAGCCACGGGCGAAACCCGTGGAAAGCCGGCGCGGCGCCCGCACAGGTTTCCTTTCGCCCCGGAAGGGCGACGGAACGGTCCGACGCGGCGAAGCGTGACGTGTTCGACGGGCCTGATTCGCCTCCGGCGCATCCGCCGCCCCTCCGGGGCGGAACGACAAACAAAAGAACCTGCCAACGCGTCGCTCGCCGGGTTTCCACGGGTTGCGCTGCGCTCCACCCGTGGCTACACGCCGCCGCCCCGTCGGGGCGGAAGAAAACGACCGATGCCGCCGCCCCTCCGGCCTGCGCGCGGCACGAGATAAGGAAGGTGTGCCCGGAACTGGAAAGAGGCGAACCGCAGAATATCGAACAAGGAATGTAGAATCTTGAACGCACAACATGCGCGTGCCGCCGTCACTTCGACATTCGGAGTTCCTTGTTCGATATTCTGCGGTTCTCCGTTGTTCCGTTTTGGCCGTGGTTGCCTTGGGCTTCAGCCCCGACCGGGGCGTCTGATAGTAGCCACGGTGCGCCAGCCCGTGGGTGGCCGCCCGCGCCCAGCCCCAGGCTCTGTTTTTCCGTAGCCCCATCGGGGCGTTTGAGAAAACCGTATCCTGTCCCCGGAAAGACCCCGGAAAGACCCGTGTTCGACGGACCCGATTTGCGTCCGGCGCATCCGCCGCCCCTCCGGGGCGGAAAGACAAACAAAAGAACCTGCCAACGCGTCGCTCGCCGGGCTTCCACGGGTTGCGCTGCGCTCCACCCGTGGCTACATTCCGCCGCCCCTTCGGGGCGGAAAGACACGGCCGCCCGCCTCTCGCAAAACTGTACTGTGTCCCCCGATAACTTCGGCATGGCCGAGACGGGGTAGATGCGGCCATCGATGCCTAAGTCGGCGACCTGGGCCTTATTGAGGACACCGTCCAGGCGCTCATGAGAAGGCTAAGTGATGTGTGATGAACACTTGACGGCGCTTTGCCGGCGCAGACTCACCATGCGGACCGCCGACCTCGTTACCCCACTGGTTCCAGCCTTGGCGTTCATGCCTCGCGAAGATTTCCAGGTAGGGACCGGGGCTACATTGCTCAATAATCTGGTACAACTCGTCCGGCTTGCGGGAATGCTCCCGTTTTCGGGTAGCCATAATGTTTGTTTGACGGCGTCCTGGTCTCTTCGTCCTCAGGTGTCCCCTCGTGCCGAAAAGGACCAGTTCGGTCACATTGCGAAAATAGAACCCCACTCCTCTACCATCGGGTCCTCCGTCTTTGCGAACCTTGAACCAAACAATATTGGTTTTATATGTGAACCCCCAACGCCTCATGACCTCAAGACCTTCCTTGATGAGCGCGTTTGGTACCCAAAGATAAAGGTGGCTTTGATCTTCGGCCAGTTGCGCTACCGGCAACTCCATGATTTCATCAAAAGTCATAGTGGAATAGCGCATGAGGCGCCTATGCTCGGGTGCCATCTTGCCGGTTCTATTGGCAAACTGCCAAGGCGGGTCGGCTAGAATCGTCCCAAACCGCCCTGGGAAAGATTCTATTAGGTTCAAGCCCGCGGGCTTGACCACTCGCTCTTCGGAAGGCATCTTCTCACTCCTCCACAAGGCAAGCCTTGGTAATGCCAAAAACCAGAATCGGGCATCCCCCAAGGCTT
>Ga0209777_10008155_pt1 | contig 11507 bp, 13 predicted proteins | sample FrelakmetHBP12HB_FD_187147 | JGI IMG/M metagenome (GOLD analysis project Ga0209777, IMG submission 187147) | Freshwater lake sediment microbial communities from the University of Notre Dame, USA, for methane emissions studies -HBP12 HB (SPAdes)... | ecosystem: Environmental > Aquatic >...
GCTCTTAGTATTTTTGTTTTCACTTTAATATTATACTATTTATTCTTTATTTTGTATATTTTTATTTTTGGGGTGCGCATTCATCCCCTTCCTAAAGGAAGGGGTTTTCTGCGCCCTCAAGATAAAAATTTAAACATTTTCTACTCCTTCTAAAAGAACATTTAGATCTGTTGCTTCTGTATATAAATTTATTAAACCATGATAATCTTTAAAAATTTCATAGTGATCGAAAGCTAACATTTCTGGTTTTAAATCTTCTTTAGCGACCCATTTAAATGCTTTAGCATCATCTCCAGCAAGAGGCTCTCCCTCTGCTGCTACTATAAATACAACTGAAACCACACGACATCTAGGATCTCTATCAGGTTTAGAATAAGTACCCAATTGTTCTATTTCAAGAGCTTTTAAATTAGTTTCTTCCAATAATTCTCTTTGTACTGCATCTTCACAAGATTCATCTTCTTCAACCATGCCTCCAGGAAAAGCTAACCCATAAGGAGGATTTTTACGTTCTATAACTAAAATTTTTCCTTCACGTTCAATAATCGCATCTACCGCTAGTTTCATAAATCTCCTTTCTTCAATATTTTTAAAGCATGTTTTTTAAGATCTTCTGCTATTATTAAAGCAGCATCCGGGCTAAAAGCTACCCAAGAAAGCGTTTGTTCAAAATCAATCAAAACTTGATTTTTATATTCTTTTACTTTGATTTCTACAGGCGTAGTCATTTGATAATTTTTACTAGGAACAGGAATAGGAAAAGCAAGTATATTTTCTGTGTTTTCTTCAATCATATTATCTTTTTAAAATGGAATCTTTTGCTCTTTTATCTTCTTTTGCGCAGAAAACCCTGTCCTTTAGGACGGGGATGAATGCGCTGTTTTTCAATCTGCCCATATAAAACTTCCAAAATGGAACATTTTTGTTACTTCTGAAAATTTAAAATATTCCTTTTTCTTAGTAGAACCAAAAGTTATGTACTTGCCTGCATTGAACATTCCTTTGCAAATATATTTTTTAGTTTTAATCCAAAAAATATCATAAGGGTTAGCTTTAGATTTCTCTTTTTTAATACTTGGTTTAAATCCTTTTCTGTTTAATTGGAGAACCCTACTGTTTCTATGCACTTGTTTAATTTCTATCGCTTTACATCTTTTCTGAGAGCTACCTTTTGAAATTACAAAAGCATCATTATAGTGTGTTTTTTCTAATTCTAGATTATTCCTGTCTACAAAGGTAATATTCCCATAAGTTGTTTTTAGATCGGGAATATCTTGCCAAAATCTTTTGTTAATTATCGACAAAAAAGTAGACTGTTTGTAATTTTTAGAATTTAAATTTAAACTTTTTTCAAGATGTTTTTCATGCAAATTCTTATGACATTTTTCATGTAAAATTGCTAGGTTGTTAGGTCTATTATTTCCACCTTTACTTCTTGGTCTAATGTGGTGAACTTGAGAAGGAGATCCTTTTAAATCTTTTCCACAAAATTGACATTTTCCTTTTTCTCTAGACATTAAATAACTTTTTACATTTTGATATTCATAGAGATTTCCTTGCTGATATTCTTTGCCTTTAATATCTGGATCTTCTATTTTCTGAATGTCAAATTTAGCAATTTCTAAAATTATGTTTTTGATAGGTAGTAATCTTTTAATTTTTTCAATTAAACTTAAATGTGTTTGATACCTTCTTTCTACACTTGTAGGCAACCAATCTCTTTCTCTTTTTCTATTGTCAAATCTTGCTTGTCTATACCAATGATGCCTATTCCTTCTTCCTCTTCGATACATTCTTCTCTCATCTAATCTTTCTTTTGTTTTCCTATCCAAAATTAAAGTTCCTGATATTAATTCTTGTTTTTCAGTTGTTGCAGAAAAACCAATGTTTCCAAAACCTGTATCAACTCCGAGATTGATTTCTTGAGTTTTGTTTTCACATTCAAAATTAAGCTGGATAGTAAAAGGAAATCTTTTAATAACTTTCGCTGCACCTTTTTTAACCATTCTTTTAGATTTAGCATAGCTACAAGGCATTAATAGCTCACCTTGAGAATTAAGCACAAACACAAATGCTTTTAATGAGCGTCCTGTTTGTTGGACTCGATTCACTTCGGGATTGTTTAAAGTCAGTTTGTCCTTTTCAGAACTATCTGAAACACTGAGAGTGTCCTCTCTGTTTAATTTCAAATTTGTAGAGCAAGGAACTTGTGAAGCATCCCTTGGTACGTTCTTTAACTCTTCTTTAAACTGCTGCATTCTGAAATTTTTCCTTTCAAAAAGCTCCCTAATCATCTAATTACTCTCAAAGATCACTCTTCGAGCCTCTCCCTTCAGGGAGAGGTAGTTGACTTGCTAATAGAGTTATTTTTCTTTCAATATCATCTTTAGTAATTAAAGGAATAATCATTTTTTCTCCTCCTCAAAATAACTGACCTTAGTACCGTCGGGCATAATTCCATCTTTAATTTTAATAATATAGCCAAAATATGTATTAGATTTTTTTAATACTTTTGCAGCTTCTCTTACAGAATCATAAACTATATCCCCTACTTTAATTTTTCTTGTTCTTTTAGGATTAGATATAGAATTCAAATAATCGTATTTATACTTAACCATCTCTTTTCTCCTCTAATTATTGAATAAAGAAGAAACAGACTCATCTTCAAAAGTATAACGGATTGCTTTTGCTAAAATTTCTCCAATAGAAATTACTTTTACTTTTTCAACAGATAACCACTTCTTCTCCAAAGGAATTGTATCCGTCACAATCACTTGAGTCAAGTCAGTACATTCTATTACTCTTTCATATGCTTTTCCACTAAAAACGGGATGAGTAGCACAAATTATTATTTTTTTAGCTCCCTTTTGCTTTAAAGTTTTTATAGCTGCAATTGTAGTCCCAGCAGTATCTATAATATCATCTACAATTAAACAGTCCTTATCTAAAACATTGCCTACTACGCTCATCGCTTGTGCAACATTAGGAGCTATCCTCCTCTTATCAATCATCGCTATATCACAATTTAATTTCTTTGCATAATGTCTCGCTCTCTCCATTCCCCCTGCATCCGGTGACACACAAATTAAATCATTTAAATCTCTTATTACTTCTTTTTTCAAATATTCTAATATTACTGGTGCTGAATAAATATTATCAAATGGAATATTAAAAAATCCCTGTACTTGTCCTGCATGTAAATCCATCGTAATCACTCTAGTAGCACCTGCTACGGTGATAATATCAGCTACTAATTTAGCTGTTATGGGGGTACGTGGGCTAACCTTCCTATCCTGTCTAGAATAGCCGTAATGAGGCATTACGACCACTATAGAAGCTGCTGATGCTCTCTTTAACGCATCTACAATGACAAGTAACTCCATTAAATTGTCATTAATTTGAGGAGCACAAACTGATTGTATTACAAATACATCAGCTCCTCGTATATTTTTAGAAATTTGACAGTATATTTCCCCATTAGCAAAGTGAGTTATTTGAGGATCTATTAAAGGAGTAGATAAATGCTTGGAAATACAGTTAGATAATTCCAAATTGGAATTACCTGATACTAAGATAAGTCTTTTCACAAATTATCCTTTTTTCTGATAATACCTGCAAATTTCATTTTTGTTAAGAAAAAATTTAAATAATTAAAAATAACTGATCAAAACAGTTTGACATATAAAAGTCAAGTATGGTAAAAGAGGTCCCTTTATGGGACATTTAGAAATAGGATAAAAAATTTATGCACTTCAGCACAATTAAAACTAATTGTAATATAGATTCTACTATTTGCCACATTTTAGTAGCTTGGTTAAGAGATCATGGAATTGCTAAAGCTTCTTTAGGTTACCAATATAACAAAATAATCATTAGAACTGATTCTCGAATAAAATTTGATTATATTAGTCTAAATAGGGGAGGAAGAGAAATAGAATTTGAAATTATAGAAAGAGAAACTATAGATGAAAATTCTTTAAATTTAAAAGATAAAAAAATTCAAATAGAATCTCTAATCTCTTACAAACATACTCCCAAAAATAAATTTTTCAGAGACTCAAAACACATAGTAAAAAATAATCAATTTATTGCTAATGAAGACCAATCTGTAGAAAAAGTAATTGACAATTTCAAAAAATATTTAAATTACAGTATGGGAATTACTGATATACAAAACTTAGAAGTATGGGAAACTCCTTCTCAATTATTAAAAAATTCTCCCGAAAAAATTGTTTATTCTAAAGGAAGTTTTATTTTATCTTTTACTTCTACAATAGAAAACAAAGAAATATTTCTAGAAGCTTGTTTAAATGGGATAGGACTCCATAAATCTTATGGTTATGGATATATTAATTGGAGGGAAATATAACATGATTTATACTAACCCTATTAAAATATCCCTCGCTGATCATAGCTTCGCTGTATTTTTAGTAGCTAAAAAGTTATTTGAAAAATTAAATCTTCCCAGTGATGATGATTTTTTCAATAATTTAGAAAATGCTTTAGAAGTAGCTACAATATTTCATGATATTGGCAAATGTGATCCCAAATTCCAAGGAAAAATATCCAAATTAAAATTAACTGATCTACAATTATCTACTTACGAATATTACATTAGAGATTTTTTAAAAAGTAAAGCTTTACGTAAAAGAGCTAAACATAACGAAATTTCCTGGGCAATATTAAATAATTCTTTTTTAAATTATAAAAATAATCCCATAATTTCAGATGCAAATAAATGCTTAAGAACTTTATCAAGTCATGCTGTATTTTGGTCCCATTCTCCCATAGAAGAATGTTTTCACTATAGAGATGATATCAGTATCTTGCAAAGTTTATCCCCAGAAGATTTAGATACTTTAATATTAAATATTGAAGAATTTATAGAAGAAATAGAAAGTTGGTACGCCTATTATCATATTCCCTTTAATTTTTCCTATTCAAAATTATCCACAAAAAATCCTCGAAATAATGTTATTTTGGTTTTAGATATACGCAGAAATGATATTAGACTTATAGACAATTGTAAACTTTTTTTAATAAGAGCAATACTTAAAAAAGCAAATTTTTTAGTAAATAATCTAGACAAAAATGAATTAGACACTTTATTAAAAAATAAAAATATAGAAAGTATTGTAGATCAAGATATTATTCCGCAAGACAATATTTTATTAAAAAATAAAATATCACAATATTTAGATTCTTTTGGAAAAACTACAAAGACACTTCTACAAATTAAAGCAATAAAAGACATAGAAAAAAATAATAATTTTGGAATTATTGGGGGACCAGAAGGGATAGGTAAAACAGCATTGTCTTTAAGATATTATTTCAATAACAATGCTCTTAAATCTAAAATATTATATATTTGTCCCACTATTTCTATCTGTGAATCCGTAAGCGATTACCTCAATAAAAATTTAAATGAAGTAAATATTAAAATTTATAACTCCGAAACAATTACTGATATGGATTATAATTTTGATGCTGATATTAATATTACCACGATAGATCAATTTGCAAAATGTTTTAAAGATCAAAAAAAATCCCATTTATTTTTAGATTATTTTTGGAAATATAGTTTAATTTTTGATGAATGGCATGAGATTTCAAATATTTTGGGATATTCAGTTTTATTTGAATTATTAATTACACTATATAAAAAATTACAAAATCCAAATTTATTGCTAATGAGCGGTACGCCAGCAATGGCGAGATTAGCAGAGTTAGAGATAAATAAGAAAGTGATAAAGATGAAACATTATCACAGCAAACCTATTCAATTAGAATTTGTAGAATACTATCATGATTTAGATAAAAGATATCTCCCCCTCCAACCTTGTCCCAAAGGGACTTATATTATCACCAATTCCTATAAAATGGTTTATATGGGAGCATTAAACAATTTAAAAAAAGAAGATGTTTTTTTAGCACATTCTTATTTTGCTCCTAATGAAAAAAACAATTTAATTTCCCGATTAATTCAAACTTTTTCAAATCCCACAGATAAAATTTTGAGAGGATCTTATGTCGCACAATGTTCTTTAAATGTAAGTTTTGGAAATACTTTAATTACGGATATTTGTCCTCCTGAAGATTTTAAACAAAGAGCGGGGCGTTGTAATCGATTCGGAGAATATGATACTGCTAAAATAATTATTTGTGTGCCTAAAATTCCTGAAGAAAAAGAAAATGAGGTCGTATTCTATGGTAAAATAGGAGATGACAATATTCCTATTTCCGCTAATAAAGTCAATCACAATATACGATTTTCTTATTTTAAATCTTATGCTTGGATTAAATTTTTAAAAGAAAGAATAGGAGATAATTACACTACAAAAGAGGAATTAGATTCTCTTTATTATGATTTTTACAACAGTAAAGAAAAATATATTCAGCAAGCAATATTAAGAGATGAAAAGCATAGGACAGAAATTTTAATTAAACAGATACAGCTTAGGAGTTACGAACCCACAAATTTAAATTTTTTGGGTAAAGAGTTTTTCTTAAATAAAACTCTTAGGGGAGAAAGCAGATACATCAACACAGGGATCTATAATTTAATAAACAATAAATTCGAATTTAGTGGAGAACATTTATATATTCCCTCTAAAAAAGAGACCTGGGAGAATGCTATGACTCTCAATAAAACATTTTTATCGGGGATATTAAAAGATGATAAGATACTATCTGAATCTCGTCACATAAATGCTCCTGCATATTTAATTAAATCAAAAAATGAACAATTAGAAAACAATGATTTCATATATAGTCCAAAATTTGGATTATTAAAAGTGAAAAATATTCAACACTATTTTTAGGAGACCTTATGAAAGAAATTATTTCTGTAGATTTTAAAATTAACGCTGAGGGTTTTGGTATTGTTAACTGGCAAGGCGCTACTTCTTTAAGAGTAGATGGACAAACAGTAGACAATATAACTCTACCCAAACTTAGAGGGTTCACTAATCAAAAAACCATCAGGAAAGATGACGGTACTACTTTTGAAGGAACTATTAATGCTCACGAAATTGATCCAAAGAAAACTCCAGCTTATGTTTCTTCAAACTGTATTTTTCATCATCTATTTAAAAATGAAGCTGCTCTTTATCCCCATAACTTAGCTCATAAAGATTCTCATACACTTCTATTTTCTCTATTAGGATTGGTAAGAGGATATATGGTGACAGGAGAAAAAGCTGCAACAGGTAAAGCTCCACAATCCGCTGGAAAAAAGAGATCTCTATTTTGTTCAGACTTTACTGAATTACTAGGACAAGGAAATTTAGAGCAATTAAATAAATTTGGACCAAAAGAGGGCGATTTTGGTAAATCTTCTTTCTTCAGTAAATTCACTTTCGGAAAAACCCGATATGAGGGATTCATGTCCCTTAATATAGAAGATTTACGTTTTATTTATCTTGATTCTAATTATGGTAAAAATGCATGTGGTTCATCTTTAGTGGACGATACTTTAGGAAAAGAAATTGCTGAAGGTATTCTAACAATGCTAAAAGAATTAAATACTAATTCTAAATTAAAACCTACTGCTACTTTTAATAAATTTGCTCGTATTACTGAATATGACAAAGAAGGAGTACCTGTTTTAGGTGTTTATTTAAATGATGATGCACTAGAAATTATAATTGAATTAATGAAAAAAAGAATTTCTGAGCTTACTATAAAGCAAGGAGGGGGTACTTTTTATGTTAGTTCTGTTTTAATAGATTATAATACTACTTCTCGTCCAAGAATTTTAGAGAGTGACACCTCTTGTAATAATACGAGAGAAGATATGTCTTATGTGCCTTATTTTAAAAAAGTATCTAAATAGAAAGGATTATAGTTATGAAGATCACCATTGCATATGACTCAGCACTTTCTGAGTTATTACCAATAGAAGATGCTTCTAATAGACGGTTATATCGCAATTTAATTAATTCTCGTACCAGAGAATTAAATGAAAAAAAAGATACTACTGTTAAAAAAAGAAAAACTTCTAAAATATTAGATATTGAAAAAACTAAAGAAGATATCATTAGATGGACTAAAGCTTTAGATATATTAGAGAAAAAAAATAATAGTACCAAACTTTCCCTTGAAACGATCAAAGGAATTTTATTCAGATTAATTGGAGAAATCCGACCTTTAGGAATAATACCCTCTGATCATCCCCTCTATCAATTATTAGATTTTAATAAAGATGTGACATTTGAGGATGAATATCATTTTATTAATCCTGATAATTTTGGAGGGAGAATAAGTTGGTTAGAGATGAATCCTCGTAACATAGGTGGTTATTTAGCTGCTAAAGATGTCCCCTTTTTAATAGATAATGATTATTCTATATTTAGAAAAATATTTGGTCCAATAGTAATGACTCAAGAAGAAAGACAGCGAACTATTGAGGGTAAAAAAGTTAATAAGGAATATTCTCTAAATAATGTACTGACAGGTTATGATGAATTAGCTGCTTTAAAAGACGAAGAGAGACTATTAGCTATAAAAGCAATGTATATTATATTTAGACGAGAGCTTGAAAAAAATAAAGATTTTTATAAAATACATTGTGCTCGAAATCCTATAGCTTTAAAAAAAGATATTCCTTTAATTAAAATGCCTGGGATTTCTGAGGGAAATGCTGGAAGTATTACTATCAAGGAAGCTTTTAAAAAAAATAAGAAAATCCCATATCGTTTACAGATGAAGGTAATGAAAAGAACAGGTAATCTTCATATTAATTTGGATGTAGATGACCAAAAAGAAGATACTTTAAAAAGATGGATTGAAGGAGCTAAGGTAGGAAGATTTTATGTAGGAAAAAAAGGAATTGCTTTTATAAAAAATATAAGTTAAGTTTTTTGGAAGAGCCTTTAATCTACTTTAAAAGTTGGGTTGATTTGACAAGCTCGTATAAAACATTTTTATGTTTGAACTTTATTGAATTTAATGAGATTTACTTAACTTAAAAGCACACATTTCAGCACTTTTGGAAAACTTAAAAGATTTTAACTTAACTTAAAAAATAAAACGTGGTCATGGAAGAAAAAGTTCGATCAAAAAGATTTTTACTTAACTTAAAAATTAAAAGGAGTTTGCTATCCATCTTTTAAGATTAAACTTAACTTTAGATTAGGATCTTGAAAGCTTTAGTATATTTAAGATTTTTACTTAACTTGAAAATTAAAAGGAGTATGCTTTCCATCTTTTAAGATTTTTACTTAACTTGAAAATTAAAATTGGTCATTCTGTTAGATTTTTTGAGATTTACTCAACTTAAAATTAGGCAAGACCTCGCTGTCGTCTGATATTTTAAAAGGAGCACTTAACTTAAAATGATGCTTGGGAAGAAAATTTTGAAGAGATTTTACTCAACTTTAAAAGGCAAAAAATATTTGAAAATGTTTTAAGAAGCACTTAACTTTAAAAGGAAATGAGATTGTCTCAAGAGAATTTACTCAACTTTAAATGAGGACGACCGTCTTTGAGATTTTTTTCATCTTTTATATTTTACTTAATTTGAAAGAATGTTTGGGAAGAAAATTATGAAGAGATTTAACTCAACTTGAAAATAAAGAGGGATCAGTTTAGGAGATTTACTCCACTGTTTTTTACAATCCCAATTTTTTTAATTTTGCTATTGTTTTTTTAGTAGAACTATGGTGAATTCCTTTCCCGCCAGCTTTATTAAATTCAATTATATTGATTAGCAAATCGTCAATTAAAATACTATTAGCGGACGCGTGATTTATTTTTTCTGCTCTAGTTTTTATTATAGCTTTTTTAGCTACACTTTCATCAAAATGTTTTGCTAACCATTCTCTCTTGCCTTTAATAGCTTCTTTTACCATCTTCTCTCCATTACGAGGATTAGGATGAGCTGATAAAATTATGGGATTATATTTTTCCAAATAATTCCAAAGTTCTTTCGCTCCTGGCATTAATTTTAAATCAGTCCAAAAATCTTTCCCCATCTCTCCTACCTCTTTCCACATCTTCTTCGTAGACTTTGGTTTTCTACCTTCAAAACCATGATCGAAATCGGCCAAAACATTATCGAGATCTACATAAATTTTGTATTTATGTTTTGATAATATTCTCATAACTTTAGCAAGTATTATTTTATTGTTCATTATCATTCGGAATCAAATCCTTTATTTCTTTATCCCATTTTTTTACTTCAGTATTTGAAAGGGAATCTAAATCCTCTTTACTTACCCCAAAACCCATTTGTATATACTCCATCATATCCCCACTTTGATGACTTTCATGTAATGCTTTGTTTATAGTAGTATATAATTTAGGGGGGTGTTGCATAGGTAATTTTTTTAATTCTTCATATACTTTCTCTATTCGATTATAAGTTTTTTCTAATCCCTGCTTCTTCCAATATTTTAACCATTCAGGAAATACTATATGCTCATAAAATTCTAAAGCAATTTTATCAGAAGAAATTTCTTTATATTTTTTTAATAGCGACATAGCTCCCATAAAAGAGAATCGCATTAAATATTTCAATGCTTTTTCAGGGAATCCTTTATAAAGTGCATCTAACCATTTAGAAAATTCCGGTAAAACAGATAAGTCAGAAAAATTTTCTGCTACCCAAAATTTCTTTCCCTTTGCCCAATGCTCATAATCTGATTCTACATTTTTAATTTTCTTTTCACCAACTTTAAAAGTACTTTCTGCCCATTGTTTTGGATCTTTTAAAGCATGAGATTGTAACCATTCCTGATAAACTGCTTTTAATTTATTAGCTATCCCTATTCCTATCGTTTTAGATTTAGCATCTATTAAAGATAATAATTTGGGTTGACTTTTTAAAAAATTTCTTTTATATTCTAACTCATACAACATAGTAATTTCTTGCTTAAAATCCGTAGGATTTTCCGCTAAAAAATCTGCTAAAAGTATTCTGGCAATTATTTTTTTTCTATTCATAAGAATAAGAAAAAAAATATGTAGAATATTAAATATATAAATAGGAGGAATTTTTTTATGTTAGCAATGGATAAGACTCGAATAATTTTAGATGGAAGAATCTTAGAAGATGTAAACTCATGTGACATTAAATTAGATTTTATAAATAATAAAAATGAAGTTATTTTACAAATAAAAGGAAATCCAATTAAAGCAGAATTATTAAATATAGATTCTGTTGAGGAAAATGCATTTAATAAAAATTTAAATACTATTACCTGGACACAGTTCATTTGTAAAAAAAATTAAGAGTTATTCTCTTTTATTTCAAGTTAATTTAAAGTTGAGTTTATCTCAAGCGTAACATTGTCCCCTTTCTAGTCTTAAAAGTTGAGTTAAAATCTCAAAATTCAAAACAACAATTTCATCGCAATTTTAAGTTAAGTAAAATCTACATCAATCGCATGTGAATGACCCCTCCCTGAAGGGAGGGGCTTCTTGTTTCTTAGACTCTTGCCTAAGACTTGCCCATTTTTAGGCTCGTCATAGGTCTTACTGAATCTCCACAAGCGTAAATTCCCCTT